>RRYU01003514.1_pt1 | contig 10336 bp, 6 predicted proteins | sample 2162651 | NCBI WGS metagenome assembly RRYU01 (sample SAMN10267283, study PRJNA491782) | microbial mat metagenome | isolation source: biomat in the production well | place: Japan: Minami-Kanto gas field, natural gas well KTG3 | collected 2017-06 | reverse complement strand
AACGAATAACGAATAACGAATAACGAATAACGAATAACGAATAACGACATGCTGAAAACCAATGACGATCGCCTTGTTGAATTTCTGTTGCAGTGCCAGCCCGGACCACCGAAAACACGCGGAACCTGGCAGGTTGACCACGAGGGCAAGCCTTTTCTTCTGCCATCGATCGGCGGTATAACGCTCAATGTGCAGGTCGGTGATTCCTGTTTCGGGTGGGCCGGCGATCACATTGAGCCGGGGGTAAGCTGTACCGCCGATACGCATAAGCCTTTTGAGCATCCCAATACATCGCTGCAGATCTACTCCTGCACCGGTAACAGGGCGGAGATTGTTTCAGGTGAGGCCAAAGGGGAGAGCGGTGTGGTGATCGGTCATCATGGCGGTTCGGAACATATTATTGTCGATTTTGCGCGGGATGTAAAAGAAAAGCTGACCTACAACGATACGATTATTGTTCGGGCTAAAGGCCAGGGGTTGAAGCTTACTGATTATCCTGCTATCTCGCTTTTCAATCTTGATCCTGAGTTGCTGCAAAAAATGAATATCCGTAGCAGTACCGGCTCCAGTCTTGACGTGCCGGTTACGACTGTTGTTCCTGCGGCATGCATGGGTTCGGGTGTCGGGGCGGCGCATGTCGCCAAGGGGGATTACGATATTATGACGAGCGATGAGGAGACGGTTCGGAAATATCATCTCGACAAACTCCGCTTCGGCGATTTCGTGGCTCTTCAGGACCATGATAACCGCTATGGACGAGCGTACCGGCAGGGCTCGGTCTCGATAGGCATTGTCGTGCACAGCGACTGCCTTGTCGCCGGTCACGGTCCAGGCGTGACGACGCTCATGACGTCGGTGACGTCAGATATCCGCCCGGTCATCGAGCCTTCGGCCAATATTGCCGATATTCTGCAGATCGGCACCTGTCTGAATTCCTGACGCCGTCTTCCTTGTGTTGCGGGATGGATAGGGCCCGGCAGGAGGTATCCATCCCGGAGTGGGAATTTTTCCCTTTTGCGTTCTGTTTCTATAAGACAGGCTTGAAAAGAGTTGTGTCGGTGTCTGTACTCGTAATGTGATGACAGGTTAATTTCCCTAAACGCAAACAAGGAGTTGGTTATGGCTATCAAATTGTATGGTCGTGATCCCCTCAAAATGTTCGAAAATGTTTTTAACGACACAGTATCGCCTTTTGTTTCATCCATGGTTGCACCTTCGTTCAAGGTTGATGTCAGTGAAGATGAGATGTCGATCTATATCGATGCCGACATGCCGGGACTGAAGAAAGAGGATGTGAAAATCAGCATGAATGACGATGTGATGACGATCTGTGCGGAAAGAACCCATGAGGAAGAGGAGAAAAAGAAAGATTACCACCGGATTGAACGGACGTATGGAAGTATGAGCAGGAGTTTCAGCGTCGGTGATAATGTCGATGTGGACAAGATCGAGGCTTCGTACGACAATGGAGTGCTTCATATCGTTGTGCCGAAAAAAGAGCCGGTAGAGAAGAAGACCAAGGATATATCGGTGAAGTAGCACTGTTTTCTTTTTCGATCTCCAGAACAAAAAACCCTCCTGTGTGGAGGGTTTTTCTGTTGATTGTCCGGTCCGGGACCGTCGATCAGGTTCAGCAGTTGCGAACTGTTGATGAGTTGCGGTCCTTGATGGTCGATTCATCGAACTCGCCCCAGTCATGCTCCTGATGTTCGCGCTGATAGCCGGCCTCTTTGAGTCCGAAGCTCATATCTGCTACCATTTCCGGTCTCAGTTCCTTGAGATTCTTGACTTCGTCCTGGGTCAGGATCCTGGACTTGTCGAAGCCGAGATCGATCTCGATTTTGCGGTTCTTTGTCGAGACGCGATCGATGTCGTAGAATCGCTTGGTAAGGGTTGTCTGTGCAAAGGCCTTCAGGCAGCCGAGCATGTATTTGCGCACATACGGGTCTTTGATCCACGGATAGCTGAAGAATGTTTTTCGCGCGTAAAAGCGTCCGTATGATTTCAGAACGCCTTTCAGCACATCTTCGCGTTCCATATTATCCGGCTTGATGATCGGCGATACGAAATTGTAACGGGAGTAGTCACGGACTTCAACCCTGTCTCCGAGTTCCTTGAAGAGGTCGGAGAACGGCCATGGCGTATAGATGGTCCAGTTGGCCATATCCGGATCCCAGTTCTTGCAGAGCTGATAGGTTTCCTCGATGGTTTCCGGGGTTTCATGTTCGAGGCCCATGACGAACTGTGCCTCGGCAACGATACCGTTTTTCTGGAGCAGCTTGATGGCGTACTTGTTTTCCTCGATAGTCGTCTCTTTTCTGAAACGGTTGAGGTTCATCTGGCTTGCCGCTTCGGTGCCGAGTGAGACGTGGACGAGACCGGCCTTGCGGTAGAAAGGCAGGAGGTCTTCATCGCGCATGATGTCCGTTACCCTGGTATTGATACCCCAGGTGACATCGAGTTTGCGGTCGATCAGTTCCTGACAGAGCGAGACGAATTTCTGCTTGTTGATTGTCGGTTCCTCGTCGGCAAGAATGAAGAAGCCTACGTTGTATTTCTTGACAAGGATCTCGATTTCATCGACAAAGTGTTTCGGGCTGCGCGCACGGTAACGGCGCCAGAACTGCCACTGAGAGCAGAAGGTACAGGTAAAGGGGCATCCTCTCGCGAAATTCGGTACGGCGAGACGACAGTTGAGAGGGGTGTAGATATATTTGTCCCAGTCGTAGAGGCTCCAGTCCGGCGTCAGATCGTCGAGATCCTCGATAACGGGATGAGCGGGAGTGGCATGAACCTTGCCTTCTTCGTTGATATAGGCGATGCCGGTAATGTTTTCGCGGTCTTTCATGTCGGTGCCGGCCGCGATCGCTTTGATCAGGTTGACAGCGATCTCTTCGCCCTCTCCGCGGATCACGTAATCCGTTTCCGGGGCTTCAGAGAGAACCTGGGGATACATGAAGGTCGAGTGGATGCCTCCCATGATCGTTTTGATCCCGGGATTGACCTTCTTGGCAAGCTTCATGATATCCTGAGCTTTGAAGATAGACGGGGTGATATTGGTGACCATGACCACATCCGGCCCGTTTTTTCTGATAATCTCCTCGATGGTTTCATCCGGAAGATCGTCAGCCATAGCGTCAACAAACCTTATCTGTGTAAAACCCGCCTTTTTAAGAGCACCGCCGATATAGGCTACCCAGCTGGGCGTCCAGTTTCCGGCAATCTCAGCTCCCCCAGAGTGATAATTTGGCTGAAGCATCAGAATTTTCATCGGTATATCCCCTCCTAATATGGTTGTGTTAAGCTGTAGAGCCTGTATGATAATTCGTTGAACGTATAAGCTGATCGAAGCTCTGAAAATTCCAAGAACAGTTAATTTACAATTAATTTCTTAAAATTAATATTCCTCTTCTTTCCTTACCGGCGTTCGGCATGCATGAGCATGGTGTGGTAGAAGCCGAAACTTATTTTCTTTCTGGTTTTGATCGTCATATTCGTCGACTGCATCGCCTCCTGCATCTGTTCGTCCCGGATCATCTGGATGGTTGTCCGGCGTTCTTTTTTGGGAAAATAGCCTCCGAGCCAGTGCTGCAGCGCCAGAATTCTGTTATACGGGGCATAGGTGAAGATGATCGGGCTTTTTGTCAGACCGGAAAGATTCTGGAATGCGTTGACGAAACCCTCTGCCGGATAGTGAATGAGCACATCGAAGCAGACAACCGCATCGTATTGTCCTTTGACCTCTTCAATGGTGTTGACTTCGAAATCGATCATATCGGCGACGCCCTTTGCTTCAGCTTCTTCTTTTGCCTTGCCGACCATCTGGGATGCGATATCGACCGCTTTGACCCGATAGCCGTTTTCAGCCAGACGGGTGCTGAAAAGGCCCGTGCCGCAGCCTGCGTCGAGGACGGTGGCCCCTTTAGGCAGATTGAGCTTCTCGAGCCATGAAAACGCCTCGTCCATCATGACGGCATGTCCCTGACGGACGGTAGAACGGACCGTGGAGAGTTTGTCGTTTCCGTAAATCGATGCCCAGCGGCTGAACCCGTTCCCGTTGAAATAGGAACGGAGCATTTTCTGGTGTTCTTTAGCGTTGAATGATGATGAGCTGCTCATAATAGATACACACGTTGATAAAAGAGATTATGATGACTGCTGTTCTGTAATTACTGTTCGCCTCCGGCTCCTTCCATGCGCGTTTCAAGGTCGGCATAGAGTTCCCGGAGTTCATCGATGGTCCCGCTGTCTGTATTCCAGAACCCTCTCGAATGGGCTTCGAGCAGACGCCGGGTCATCGACATGGTTGCGTGCAGGTTCAGGCTTTTCAATCGTTCAAGCATCCCGGGATCTTTCAGATAGGTCTCGTTGAACTGCTGATAGGTCCAGTCCTTGACTGCAGAAGCAGTCGCGCTCCACCCATAGGTATTGCTGAGATGCGATTCGATTTCCCTGACCCCTTCATAACCGTGCTCGAGCATGGATTCATACCATTTCGGGTTGAGCAGTTTGGTCCTTGATTCAAGAGCGACCATTTTCTCGAGCGAGCAGATTTTCTGCTGTTCTCCGTACCCGTTGATATCGCCAACCATGACGCTCGGTTTTTTCCGGCTGATCAGTTCCACGGTTTTCGAAATGCCCCCAAGATACTCATAATAATGATCAATATCGGAAATACCGATTTCATAACTGTCGATATTCTGAAATGTCAGAGAGACATTGCGCAATGCGGAAGTTAATATTTCAGGACATTCTTCCCACTCTCCTTCAGCATTGACGGCGAAACTTTTTCTGTTGATGAAGGTGTCCGCCAGTTGCTGTTCCTGTTCCCATCCGCTGCTCTCGATGAGATGGTTGACGTTGGCGCCGTAGCTGCCGGGGGCGTTTGCAAAAATCCGGTTTGCGGCATCTTCAGGAGATATGTTCTGCCGGGAGGCCTCTTGCAGGACATGCGCGCGAATGAAATTGATCGAATCCGCTTCATTCGCTCCGGCGGCAAGTCTCACCGCTTTATCAAGCAGCTTGATCTGGTGCGACAGCAGGTCGCGGAAGATGCCGCTGACGGTGACGACAACGTCTATCCGGGGGCGCTGCAGTTCTTCAGGAGGGATAAGGCGGACGTCGCTTATCTTGCCGAGTTCATCGCTGACCGCTTCGGCGCCGATCAGCGCCAGCGCCTGGGCAATCCCTTCGCCGTCACTTTTCAGATTGTCGGTTCCCCATAAGACGATAGCGATGGATTCGGGCAGTTTGCCGTTTTCCTCCCGGTACTCCGCAAGCAGCGCTTCAGCGCTCAGTCTGCCTCGTTTCCGGGCATGAGATGAGGGTATGCTGAAGGGATCGAGGCTGTGAATGTTGCGGCCTGTCGGGACGATATCCGGATTGCGGACCAGATCGTTGCCGGGAGAGGGCTCGATATACCTTCCGTCGAGTGCTTCGAGCATCGCTTCAATCTCCCTGTTTGCCGTACAGGCGAGGAGTATTCGTTGCATGAATTCCCAGAAGCGCGTCATTGTCGAGGCTTTCAGTCCGGCTTCTTTCTGCAGATAGTGCTCCGCATTCGAACGCCGTACAGGATAGCTGGCATCCAGTAAGGTGTGCAGGGATGTTTTCGGAGAGAGCCCGGAAGGAATGGTTCCAATGAACAGTCGCATGGCTTCGCGGGTCGTCGAGAGCAGTTCCTGCCACGTCGCAGCTGCGTCGGGACTGGTTTTTTTCTGTCGCTCCAGTTCTTTGTAATCGATATGTCTTGATTGACAGATGCATTCGGGAAGCGATCGGTTATCGAGTTCCGCTCTGGCGTGGCAGGCCAGCAGCGCGAGCTGATCGACCAGCGATTCAGGCTGCGGGTGTCTTCCGATTCTGTGCAGACCGAGAGGAATCATCCGCTCCTCGACCTCATAGAGCTCATTGTTGAGGCGGGCCAGCGATGCTTCGACTGTCATGTCTCCTGATCGCGGCGTCAGTTCAAGGGCTTTGGCCAGCGTGTCGATCTCTTCGAGCATATCGTCAGAGGGATTGCTGTACCCGCTTTCGATCAGGTCGCGCAACGTCCTGAGTCCTTTGTAAAGCCCGGCGTGTTCAAGAGGCGGCGACAGGTAGCTGACGAGCGTCGCAAAGCCTCTTCTTTTAGCGATAGCCCCTTCACTTGGATTGTTGACACAGTAGTAGTAAAAGTTCGGTAACGATCCGATCAGGCGTTTTGGCCAGCATAATGCGCTGAGCCCGGTCTGCTTGCCCGGCATGAACTCGAGCGCTCCGTGGGTCCCGAAATGAATGACCGCATCCGCTTGATAGACGTGCTCCAGCCATGCGTAGAAGGCTGCAAAGGCATGGTTCGGGGCTGCATCTTTTGCCATCAGGAGGCGCATGGGGTCTCGCTCATAGCCGAACGAAGGCTGCTGGCCGATAAAGATGTTGCCGAAGGCGGATCCGAGAATATGGAATGATCTGCCATCGTTCAGCAGTTCTCCCGGAGCATCTCCCCAGAAGGCTTCAATGTCATGATAATACGGAAAGATAGAACGGTAGGTTTCCACCGGCAGGTGTGCGCCGACATTGCCGTCTGTTCCATAGATGTCCCGGTTGCCTTCTATGATGTTCTCTCTCAGCGCATCGGTGCTGTCAGGCAGATCGACTTCGTAGCCTGCCTGCTTGAGGGCACCGAGGAGCGTCAGGAGACTGTCAAACACATCCAGATAGGCCGCCGTACCGGCATTGCCGAGATTGGGCGGAAAATTGAACAGGATAATGGCGATTTTTTTTCCGGCAGGCTGTTTTTTCCCGAGCCGGACCTGCTGAAGGATCCTTCCGGTGATGCTCTGTATTTCCCGGGTGAGAGGGATTGTTCTGTCACTGGTTTCCGATGTTCCGGCAAAGACGTGCGGTTCGATTGCCCCGTCGAGTTCGGTGACGGCGACACAGAGCGCTGTCTGAAGGGGGGTGAGCCCGACTGCGTTCGACTGCCACCGGGCGATAGTCTGGAACGAAAGCGTGATCAGATTGACGTAGGGGATGGCGATGTTTTTCAGCGTTTCAACAGCTTCTTGCGATTTGTTCTCCGCCGGACCGCCCACCAGTGAAAATCCCGTTGCGTTCAGGATAAGGTCGGGGGAGAGTTTCGATGGAGAATTCTTGCCGATAAAGGCATGCAGGGCAGGCCTGAAGTCCAGTCCGCCGCTGTAGGCAATGGCGGCTTCGATTCCCCGGGCTTCGAGCGAACGGCAGAGATATTCGATATGCTGCATATTGTTGCTGAGCACCGTCGCTCGCATGACGAGAATGAGGACGGATCCTTCCTTTCCCGGTTTCTTATTGTGGCTTCTCCATTCCCGGTATTTTCCGAAAGTATAGAACGGTTCAGGAGCATCGGGATGCCAGAGGGCCGTGTCGGGGTAGAAGAGCGGGTCATTTTGAGGAAGTTTCCCTTTTTCTCCGGGGATATAGCGGTCGACAAGCAGCGAGAGAAAGCGCTTCATGTTTTCTTCGGAGCCGTTCAGCCAGAACTGGTGCGCCGCGATAAATGTATGGATATCGCGGGCCTTTCCGGGAATATGCTTCATGAGTTTGCTCACATTCCGGACCAGGGCAAGCTGCCGCTGGCTCTCTCCGTGCTGTTTTGCGGGGCGGAGTTTTGCGGCCCACTGCATGAAGATGTTTTTTTCATCCTCTTCCCGGGGGGGGTTCCGGAGGCTGAACCTGCCGATCTTCGTCCTGGCAATCAGGGCAGGGTTGCTCGTGATCATGCAGACGGGACAGGCCGCCCTTTCGAGCAGTCGTTCAAGCGGTCTTACAATCTCTTCGCTGAAGAGCATCGATCCGAAAATAAAGTCGGAGCTGGCAATAACCTGTTCGAGTTCCTGCCAGGTTTCCTTTCGGTTGTGAAGCCCGATATTGATAATCGACACATCAAGATTGATACCGAAATCCTTTCTCAGCGAAGCAGCAGCGGCTTTAAGGGCGCTGTTGTTTGTTGCCTCCATCGTCAAAAAGAGAAAGCGCATGGGATACAAAGCATCTTTGATTACAAAAAAAGATAAATGGCTTTCTATTGCTGGCAGAAGCCGTATTCAGGATGGGGGAGTGCGGTTTCTGCGATACTGGAGAGGATGCTAATTCAGAAGGACCGGATTGTGCTGGAACAGGTTATACGGCGCGGGAAGATAATGCGGAATGGTTTGAGGAGCAGGACTGTCGGTGACAAGAGAAAGGTGCAGTGGAGGGCAGTCGCAAAGAGCATGTGGGGTATCGAATGCCGTATTGGATGTCAGGTGATGAATCCATGCGCCGGAGTGTTCAAACGGCAGGAAAAAGGTTTCGAGCGGTTCAGCGCAAAACTGTTCGACGCAGTTCATACGGGAAACCTGGTCCCGGCTTTTCGACTTGGCGCTGACTGAGGTTTTGGCAAGAATGGAGTAGCCGACAACCGAGATAATGAAGAAAAGCAGAATCTCGAGAAAACGCCAGAGGTTTTTGAATATGGTGCCTTGTGCTGATACCGCCATAGCTCAATTTTTACCCAATATACATAAAGCGGGGCTGAAATGTAAAGGTTTGGCTTTTGTATTGTGGTTTCATCCCGGATAGGGTACGCGCAAAAAGGTCGGCATTGCTGGCGGTTCGCACCTCCATGAAGTGATTTATGCTGAATTATTACTTAAAAATGATATGAAATATGATTGGTAAATATTAGTTTCTCTATGATGGAAAATCTGCTCCTTTAGGGGTGATCTTTGATCATTGGAGCGGTTTTTTTGCAGCACACAGCCACCTTACACTAATATCTACTGCAGGGGGAACTTATGAAAAAACGATTATCTCTCATCATGCTTCTGGTCCTGCTCGGCGCGGCGCGGGCGGAAGCCTATGACGTTGATGATTACACTGACAGTAATTCTTATGGTACCCTGAGGGATGCCATTGATGACGTTGAGGCCGGCGAGATCCGTTTTAAGGTGACTGATCCGGCAGTTACAGAGTACGTCTATACCATTACGGAAGGAGGGTTTGATGATATCGATTGGAATATTGATTTTTTCAATGATACCCCGACAACAGTGACTCTCAAATGGTATGGTATAGATGACAATGAGTTGCTTGAAGTTGAAGATGATGTCACGTTGCGAATTCCCGGGACGTTTCATTTCGAGGCAGAGGGGCCAGAGGAAGTCAGAGCAATACGGAGCAGTAGTAATGATGATATTATTATTCTTGGACCTCTTGGAAGCACCCTTTCTGTAAAAACAACCTCGGGATCGGGTGCTTATGGTCTGCGGTCTGATGATGATATCCGTATCCAGGATGATGTTGCTTCCTTCGGCGATTTTACAGGGGTACTTGATGTGACATCAGCCAGGGACCGGGCGATGGGCATGAGGGCAGATGACGATATTGTCATTGATCGTGATCTTGCTGGTGAAATAAACGTTAACGCGAAAGACGACGAGGCTCTGGGTTTGGCTGCTGGAATGCGCGGTGATGTTGATGGCGGCAATGACGGCAATTATAATAATGAGAACGATGGTGGATATTCTGGAGAGCAGAATATCGAGATCGGTCGGCATGTTACGGCAGATATGACCGTTGTTGCCGGTAATGCAGGTATTGATCCTGACACAGGGGTGTTGACGCCGGACGGCGTGATCCTCGATTCAGGGAATAACAACAATGCCTATGGCTTGTGGGCTGAGAATAACATCTTTATCGGTTATGGAGATGAAAACGATCCTGGTGACTTTGCCGGAAAGTTTGCTGTGGGCGCTCTGGATGATGATGCCTATGGCCTCAGCACTCGATTTGATGATATCCGGATTGCACGGGATGTGACAGCTGATGCATTGTTTACCGTTACGGCTGGTTATGAGGATGCAACTGATGACAATGAGAATGCCTATGGCATGTACGCTGGAGATGACATCCGTATCGGCAGAGATCTGGATGGTACCTTTTTGATCAAGGCGTTTGATGAAAATGCCTATGGCTTGCGTGCCGGTGACTTTGATGAGTCAGGACAACAGGAAATTACCATCGGTCGGGACCTGAAAGCTGATATGACGGTAATTGCCGGGAATGGCACTATCGATCCGGAGACCGGTGTGAGGACAGTAGGTGTGTTACAGGAAGAAGGCAACAACAACAACGCTTACGGCCTGTTTGCTGACAATGATATCCGTATCGGTTTCGGGACGGATGCAGAGGGTGACGAAGACGGTGGTATCGATGCAACGCTCAACATTTGGGCGCTTGATGACAATGCCTACGGCTTACGTTCGAATAACGGCAGCATCATGATTGCCAATGATGTCGCCGAGACCACAACAATGACGGTTATGGCTGG
>RRYU01004594.1_pt1 | contig 10337 bp, 8 predicted proteins | sample 2162651 | NCBI WGS metagenome assembly RRYU01 (sample SAMN10267283, study PRJNA491782) | microbial mat metagenome | isolation source: biomat in the production well | place: Japan: Minami-Kanto gas field, natural gas well KTG3 | collected 2017-06 | reverse complement strand
ATTCACGAAGAGAAGTTTCTCGTCCAGGGAACCCTCTACCCGGACGTCATTGAAAGCGTGAGCGTCAAAGGACCTTCGGAAACCATCAAGTCGCACCATAACGTAGGCGGCCTTCCGAAGAGGATGAAACTCAAGCTCATCGAACCCTTGCGTGAACTTTTCAAAGACGAGGTAAGGGCTGTCGGAAGGGAACTCGGCATTGCCGAAGACATCCTGATGCGCCATCCGTTCCCCGGACCCGGCCTGGCGGTGCGCGTGCTGGGATCGGTGAACAAAAGCCGTCTGGATATTTTACGAGACGCGGATGAAATTTACCTGGAGGAACTCAAGGCCTGGAACCTTTACGGCCATGTGTGGCAGGCTTTTTCCGTTTTGCTCCCGGTACAGTCCGTCGGTGTCATGGGAGACAAGCGCACCTACGAAAACGTCCTTGCCCTCCGGGCCGTCGAGTCCTCGGACGGGATGACCGCAGACTGGGCACATCTTCCGCACGATTTTCTGTCCCATGTCTCCAACCGCATTATCAATGAGGTTCGCGGCATCAACAGGGTTGCCTACGACATCTCATCCAAACCACCTGCAACCATAGAATGGGAGTAATACTCGTGAGAGAACTGTTACTGCTTAAAATATCCGGACCGGATAAAACAGGACTGACAGCGCAACTTTCATCGATTCTGGCGAGATACAACATCACCGTTCTCGATATAGGCCAGGAGGTTATTCATAATCAGTTGTCTCTCGGCATGCTGGTTGAAGTTCCCAACGAGTTCAAGTCGGCGCCGGTACTGAAAGACCTTCTGTTTACCGCTCATACACTTGACCTCCGGATCTCGTTCACGCCTATCTCGGACAGCGAGTATAAAAAATGGGTCGGTGAACAGGGCAAACCACGTTACCTCCTGACCCTGCTTGCCAGGGAGATCAAGGCCGAACAGATAGCAAGGGTTACCTCTTCGGTCGCGGGACATGATATGAATATCGATACGATCACTCGACTGTCCGGCAGAATTCCTCTTCAGAAACGCCATGCCTCGACAACCAAGGCATGCGTCGAATTTTCGGTACGCGGCACCCTGAAAAACGAAAAAAGCTTCCGTGAAGAAATGCTCGCAATCACCGATGATCTCGGTGTCGATATCGCTTTCCAGGAAGACAATATCTACCGGCGAAACCGGAGACTGGTCGTGTTCGACATGGACTCGACGCTGATCACCACTGAAGTCATTGACGAACTGGCGCATGAGGCCAGAGTTGGCGAGGAAGTCGGTGCTATTACCGAACAGGCGATGCGCGGAGAAATAGATTTCACCATAAGCCTGCAGCGGCGCGTCAGCAAACTCGAGGGACTGGACGAGTCCGTTCTGCAAAAAGTCGCAAAACGTCTGCAACTTACGGAAGGAGCAGAAAGTCTTTTCTTCAATCTCCACAACCTCGGCTTCAAAACCGCCATCATTTCAGGCGGTTTCACCTACTTCGGGCACTACCTGCAGAACAAACTGAACATCGATTATGTGTATGCCAATACACTGGAAATAGAGGACGGAAAACTTACCGGCAAAGTTCTCGGTGAGGTTGTTGACGGCCGGAGGAAAGCCGAACTGCTCGAACTGATCGCAGGCAAAGAAAATATCAGCCTTGCCCAAACCATCGCAGTCGGAGACGGGGCCAACGACCTCCCCATGCTCGGCAAAGCCGGACTGGGAATAGCCTTCCGCGCCAAACCGATCGTCAAGGAAAGCGCAGAGCAGGCCATCTCGACCCTCGGCCTCGACGCTATTCTTTATCTGATGGGCTTCAGGGACAGGGAATCGCTGAAGAGTAGTGACGACGCCCGGTAAACCGGGCTTAGTGACCGGTAACGAGAGGGGAGTCAGTTGGCAAGGCTTTTCCCATAACGGATAAGACCTCACAAATATACCCAGTAATTTATAATTATTTACTGGGTGACGTATTTCAGAGAGAATTTCTGGCTTTTTATCGTCACCTCTTCCAGGCTGTACAACGGTTTGCGTAACATTAACGTTGAACAACAAAGGCCCGCCCATCGCTCATGAGAAGCCTCAGGCCCCGTTCGATACCGTCGGCATACTGCTGCTGTCTAAAGGCTGGGAGCATTTGCGTATCCATTACCTCTTGCGCTCGTGAATTACTGATGTACTCCTCGAATCCTCGACCAAGCTCGATACGAGCCTTCCTGTCATTCGGTGCAACCACGATTAGGATTCCGTTATCAATTCCCTTGAGACCCAAACCTGAATTGGCCGCCATTCTAAGAGAGTATGTTTCAATGCTTTCTCCAGAGAGGGTCTTTACCGTTATAACGCCTAGCTGGTGAGACGTTTCGCGTTCGTAGTTTTCAAGAATTTTGGAGATATGTTCTTTCTCCTGTAAGGAGAGGACATTAGCCTCGTCGTTAACCCGTCTAACGTTATCTTTCTCCTGAAACACACTCACCTCATCATTAACCTGTCCAACGTTGACTAGCGGGATAATGATTTCGGTAAGCTTCCAGCCAATGCCGTGCCTGCGCAGAATGAACTTGCTTTCCTCGTTAGTTCCCCCCTTCACTTTTACAACAAACTTGTCTAGAGATTCATACGACATGGATGCGTCTGATAGAATCTCGCGTCTAGAACTGCTGTCTGCCCCCTCTCCTTCTGCGGGCTTTGGTTTTTCTCCAGACATCAACTGCGTGATACCTGCCGGCGTGACATATGCCTCAACCATCTTATCAACCATGATTCCAGCAAATGCCACACCCAAAGCTGCAAACGGGTTGTCTTTCATTTCATCTTTGGCCATTTCCTTCATGAACTTTGTGTTCATCTGGTCTTTCAGGCTTTGACGAACACTTGGAAACTCAATGTATTCAGAAAGTGCTTCTCCGTCGTAACTCTCTGCTGCTGACTTCATCTGATGCACAGTTATATAGGGCGCTGCTACAGCGTAGATTGCGAAAAGCACAACCACAAGGACAGTGATCATTTTCCCCTTGTTCATATCTCCCTCTTCTTTTGATTGTTAGCGTTAGCTTCAGCTGCAAAGGCGGTTGGCGCGGGCCGTGCGCCAGCACGGTGTGTGACAAGTGACTTTGTCAGCTGCAAGCTATTGTAGATAAAGGCGCTCGGGCCAGCCTTCACCTCAGCCCATTCTCTAAGCGATTGTGCAAAACGCTTCGCGAACGGATCGTCGTTCTTTTCGATTGTATCAGCAAACGTCGCAAACGAAACCACCTGCTCGCCGTCACCGTTCGGCTGGAAGTATAGCACCTCAAAGCGCGTCACTTTCGAAATGATGCGCATGGCTTCGAGTTGCTTTAACAGATAGAAATACTTTCGCTTTGAAACCCCGATATTATAACATCCAATCACATTCCGGGTACTTACAATTTCTTTGCCCCAGGCACTGTTGTAGAACGTGGCTGTTCCTCTGGACGAACGTTGTCGGTAAACGCCCAGACAAGAGCAATAACCCATCCGAGAAAAGTCCAGCCAAGCAGGAGATTGAGTATCAAAATAGCGCTTTTGTTGCGGTGCTTTCGACTCTCAGCTACAATGGCTGGAATAAAATATAGAAGACCTCCGATAGCTAATGCAATGAGAAATTCCATAACCTTTTCTCCGTATTTTCACTCATGTTCGCCATGAATCTGGCACATCTTACAAAAAAACCTTCCTTAAAATAAAATGTCTCTCTTTTTTATAAACACATTAAAAGTTTGGCAAAATAAGTGCCCCCCTCTTTAACAACAGAACAGAGATCGGGCCTGTTCTTCTCGTCACTCGTCACTATATTTCAATCGACGTACTCGACAAACTTCTCGAAATCCTCTTTCGGGGTTAGGCCACCGTCTCTTACTTCAAATCTGGATTTATTACAACATTTACTTATATTATTTGGCACCGTCTTATCTACAACTTTTAGCTACCTCCAATTTTTTCTTCTCAATAAATGCTGCCGAGGGAAAACAGAAAAAGCATATAACCATAATTAATATAGACTCTTACAATATGCAAAACCCCTCTTTTCAATATGATTTTTTTATCTCCTACGAACGGAGTATATCTGAAAAATTTGCCCTTAAATTACAACATGAATTATCTGAAACTTTTGACAAAAATGTCTTCATTGACAAAGAAAGTATAAAGTTCGGGGATAATTGGGAGAAAGAAATTCGAGCTGCGCTAAAGGATTCACATACGTTTGTAGTTTTACTACCTCTCGCTTCGAATCCATCAATATATGTTGAATCTGAAGTGACTGGTGCTATTGAACTTGCACGATCAGACCCAAACAGAAAGATTGTACCGGTTTTAGTTGATGAAAGTAATACCAAATCAGCTGATTGGCCACTTGGCCTTAATACTTATCAAGGGATTTTCGCTACAGAGGAAGGAGGCGTCCGAGAAGTAGCAGAAAAATTGGCTTCCGATAATCAAATAAGATCAAAATATCCAGGTGTCAATTTTTTTCTAGCAAGAGACCTTGCCACACAAGAGATGCTCAACGATCTTTCCAAGGCAACTCATGCATATTTTATGGGAATATCACATAGTAAACTCTGGAGCTATCTCCAACAGATACCCGATAACACAAGTCACAAGAAATTGCCGCTAAAACATGTGGAAATCTACTTTGCACATGATGAGCTCGGTAAACTTATTGAACCTTCTAAGTTTTCGATGAATGTCCGAGAAGCAATTCTTCAAATTAGTATAGCCTTGAAGTCACATCCTCGGTTTTCGGATCTAAATATATCGTTTTATCAATTCCCTCATATATTGACGCCAAGCGGTTCACGGTTTAAGCTTTTAACAGATGGCGAAACAGTCAAAGATTTACCATTTTCTGTCATCTATAATGTGTTTGTTGAACGTGGAATGGATCTCTCTGCTTCGTGGACAATGTCTATGCATTACACAAAGCGTGATAATCTACTCCGTGACATCTTTCTTCAAGAAGTTATAAGCTTTGAACGTCTTTCAAAATCGAGAAAACACCTCTTTACGGTCAGTAAGAATAATGTCTGGGATCAAAGCGGAGAAGCATGGAATTATTTTGAACTGGAGTTTCCTGTTTATGAGAACATCTACAATAAACTATGGGACCATGGTCAAATATCTCCAGATCACAAGGTACTTGATTTTGGCTCTGGAACCGGAGCATCACTACAAACAGTTGCAGAAAAGTTACAAGAAGGTTCCCTCACACTCGTTGATACATCACCTGGAATGCTTCGAACGGCCAGAGAGACCTTCTCAAATAACCCTCATGTCAATTTCGTTCTTGGGGATGCCTGCTCTCGACTATTTGACAAAAATCTTCAACACAAATATGACAGGATTACATCGTGCCTTTCTCTTCAATCCTTTGCAGACAATATGGGTTCTTTACATAGGTTTGCGAAAAATTGCAACCTCTATATTGCCAAAGATGGACGCGTAATTATTGGCGTTCATAATTCATTCATTGATTGCGATCCCCCAGAAGGATTCGAAACATGGGAAGACCCCTTTAGAGCAGCTCTCATAAATGAACTCATGAATCGAAAAATCCCAATCAAAAATCCTAATACCAGAAAAAGATTTACACAAAATGAGATCATCGAAGCATTTGAAGGTACAGGTTTCATTTGTGATGGAACTGAAATTGAGATTTTTCCACGCACAATAGAAGATCGGGTTGCAATGTGGCTTACACCCGCAGTCTTCGATTCGATAGCTGATATTAATGACGTCACCAAAGAGCAACATCATGAGATTGTAGAAAAAGCAGGAAGCAACTGTATTGCTGATAAGGCTAAAACAATGCCAACGACTGTTGTCATTTTTTGCTTTAATTTGAAATAATAGAAGCGCATTAATGATAGTCTCGCGAGAGCTCCTTTCCATAATCCACCTATCCGTTCGGAAGCATCTTCAGGGGGAAAGGGAGTAAACAAATTTCGATAACAACAGAACACAGATCGGGATTGATCTTGTCACTTGTCACTGCTCACTCCACGTACTCGACAAACTTCTCGAAATCCTCTTTCGGCGGCAGCTTGATGCCTCCGGAGGTGCAGACAGGGACGCAGCGGTCGCAGAGTACGAGGCATTTGTATGGGTGGGCTACGACGAGCTTGGGGCGCTGGATGCCTGCCGGATCGGGGGGACCGGGCTCGAACACGCCGGGTTTGCAGAGCACCTTGCAGTCGCCGCACCCGTTGCAGAGATCTGGGCTGATCACGGGAAACCATGGAATATCTTCTCTCGGGGCAAGCAGCCTCTTTTTGCGTTTCCTCGACGGCTGTTTCGGTTCCGTTACGGATGAGGTTGCCGAAGCGGGAGACGATGCTTTCGCTGCAGCAAGTGTAGCCTCAACGTCTTTTTTCCATATTCCCTCAGTGTCAACGGACTCGTCCTCACATTTATCCATAGCCCGGGATTTGAGCGTAAGCCGCAACGAACGGACGACCTTGAACAAACAGCCGTCACAGGAAGGTTTCCGGCAACGGCCAAAAAAACAATCAAGAATCAACATAACCTAAAACTCTCCTCCCGTCATTGCAGTTTCTCCCTCACAGCTTCTCCGAAAGCCTTCATTGCATCGGGAATACCCGCAGAGTTTTTGCCTCCGGCAGTCGCAAATCCAGGCTTTCCGCCGCCGCCGCCCTGGACCATTGCCGCGGCTTTTTTAACCAGTTCCCCGGCATTCAGGCCGCACTCCCTGATTGCCTCTTCACCGGCAAACCCGACCAGTGTCACCTTTCCGTTCTCTTCACCGGCAAGCAGACCGACTCCGCGCCCGATTTTTTCCCGAAGGAACTGTCCAAGACTTCGCAGAGTATCGGCCCCGGCATCCTCCTGCTTCATGACGAATATCCTGCAACCGTTAACCGTGTCTGCTTGTTCAAGCTTTCCAAGAGCTTTGCCAAGAAGCAGTGAAAGACGCATATCCTGCACCTGCTTATCGAGAGTTTTTCTTTCTTCCAGAAGCTCCTGCACACGACCTGCAACACTTTCTTCGCCGCCTGTTTTCAGCAGCTGACGAACCTGCTGCAACTCCTGGTATTCGTTCCAGAGAAGTTCCTCGGCTGCTTTTCCGCTAATCGCCTCGATCCGGCGGATACCCGAGGCAATAGAGGATTCACTAATGATTTTAAACAACCCTATCTTGCCGACATTGCTCACGTGCGTTCCACCGCACAACTCTATCGACACTCCCGGAACTTCCACAACCCTCACACGGTCGGCATACTTGTCGCCGAAAAACGCAAGGGCTCCTTTTTCCAGCGCCTCTTCATAAGGAATGTCAGCATGTTTGACCAGCTCTTCAGCCTCACGGATACGCTCATTGACCTCGGCCTCGACCGCTTCGAGTTCACCGGGCGAAACTTTCTCGAAATGACTGAAATCGAAACGCAGGCGATCCGGTCCAACCAGAGAACCCTTCTGCTGAACATGTTCACCGAGCACCTTTCTCAATGCCGCATGCAAAAGATGGGTCGCCGTATGGTTACGCTCGGTCGCTTTCCTGGTTTCCCTGTCCACTATCGCCTGAACCTGAAGAGGTTCACTGAACTCAATGCTATCCGGCGCTATCACCTCTCCTGTCCCGGTGTCATAAACTGTGCCCGCAACGTGAACGATCACCTCTCCGTCTTTCTGGGTATCGACAATCTCGATACTATATTTTTGAGCTTCTATACGCCCCGTGTCACCGGTCTGTCCGCCGCTCTCGGCATAAAAAGGAGTGCGGTCGAGCACAAGCTGCAACTGGCCTGCGGCAAGTTTGACGCCGACAACCTGTGCCGCAGTATCGAGGGTTTCATAACCAAGAAAAACCGTTCTCTCTTTTTCGCCCAGCCAGCACCATTCCCCTTCATCCCCGGCAATCTGCTGCTTCTGTTTCCGGTCTTCGCGCGCTCTTTCTTTCTGTTCCAGCATACACGCTTCAAACCCTTTTTCATCGATGGCCAACCCTTCCTCGGCAGCCATGAGCCTCGTCAGATCAAGCGGAAACCCATAGGTATCGTAGAGCCGGAACGCGTCCTCTCCACTGATGCGTTTTTCTTTCGAAGCCTTGAGTACTGCAGTTATCTCTCCGAAAATCTCTATCCCGCGGCCCAGTGTCACAAGAAAACTTTCCTCTTCCGACCTGATAATTTTTTCGACGGTCTCCTGCTGTTTTCCGAGTTCGGGAAAAACGTCACCCATGGTATCCGTAATTACCCCGACAAGCCGGTAAAGCATAGGCTGATTACAGTCGAGCTTTCTTGCATAACGTACCGCACGCCGCAGGATTCTGCGCAACACATAACCGCGACCCTCGTTACCCGGTACCGCCCCGTCCGCTATGGCAAAGGTCAGTGTTCGTGCATGATCGGCAATAACCCGCATGGCCATGTCCCGTTCTCCGTCAAGCGTCGCGCGATAGTCCACCCCGGTAAGAGCGGTGATTGTTTCGAACAGCGGCCCGAAAATATCCGTATCGTAATTGGAACTTTTACCCTGCAGCACCGCGGTAATCCTTTCAAACCCCATGCCGGTATCGACATGCTTTTTCGGCAACGGGTCAAGGGAACGATCGGCTTTGCGGTTATACTGTATAAACACGAGGTTCCACAACTCGATAACGCGATGATCGTCTGCATTGACCAGTTCCTTACCTGAAAAATCATCGGTCAGGTCGATATGAATTTCAGAGCAGGGACCGCAGGGACCAGTTTCTCCCATCTCCCAGAAGTTGTCCTTTTCACCGAACTTCATGATATGATCGGGATCGATATCGGTTTCCGTTTTCCAGATCTCCAGACTTTCATCGTCATCATTGTAAACCGTCACGTAGAGCCTCTCCTTCGGCAACCTCCACACGTCCGTCAGCAGCTCCCAAGCCCAGGTTATCGCCTCTTTCTTATAGTAGTCTCCGAAAGACCAGTTGCCGAGCATCTCGAAAAAGGTGTGGTGGTAAGTATCACGGCCGACATCCTCCAGATCGTTATGCTTTCCGGAGGCACGGATACACTTCTGCGTATCTGTGGCTCTGCTGTAAGGCCTGGAGCCCTTGTCCAGAAAAACATCCTTGAACTGGTTCATCCCCGCATTGGTGAACAGAAGCGTCGGGTCCTCCGCAGGAATCACCGGCGCGGAACGCACGACGGTGTGCTTTTTCCGTTCAAAAAAATCAAGAAAAGACTGTCGTATATCTCGGGACTTCATAAGTTGTTTTGCTTTTCGCTTGTTTATACGGGAAACAGGTCGAAAGCCCCTCCCCATCCGAATTTCAAAGCGTAATGTAACAAAAAAGCAGGGGATTTTCTCCCCGGCAAACAACGGTAAAAAATCCCCTGTCCTTCGGAAAAAGTCTATGTAGGTCCGTGCCCGTCCGTGAAACCGCAGGGATCAGTGAAAACTATAATTCCTGTTTTCATTTTTTTTTGATAAACTGTAGGTTACCTCTCAGTAAACGTGGCTATGCATATGAATGAGCTTGAACATGCACTGGAATGGACCAAGCAGCCGGTACCGGAAGTCCTGCAAGAACTCCACCCGACACAGCAGAAAAAAGTCGTCACCTACATTGAAAACCTTGTCAGTTCGAAAACCGACGGGCTGGAGGAGCTGTACCATGCAATCAGTATGATTGTCAAATACATACCACATTTCGTGGTTATCCCGCTGATGGTCGAGCACATCAAGCCGCAGATCGCCGCAGGAGTCTGTAAAAAAATGAGTGTCGACCAGGCAACCGGTTATGCCAACGATCTGCCGCTGGAGTATTTCAGCCAGGTTTCCCGCCATATCGACAACCCGCTGATGGCAGAGATTCTCGGCAAAATGAAAAAGCACCGTGCCGAAAAATTCATTCACCATGAACTGCAGCACCACCTGCTGCATATGCTCGACATAACGGAACACCTTGACGAGCGCATGCTGGGAGTTGTAGCGAAACTCGTTACCTTGCCCGAACATGACGATGACCTCGTCAACCATCCGCATAAAGAGATTATCGAACGGTTGAGAGGTATGCAATAACAATCAGGAACAGCACCCGTTTCAGCCCCCTCGCTAAAAAAACGGGATCCGCTTTCCCATACAATCTTTTCGAAAAAGACTTATATTGTTTGTTACAAAGATGGGCACCTCTATGTATTGTCATGAGCGGTTCAAGATCAAGGCGAACGGAGCGCAGAAACCGGAGTGTACACTGAGTACATGAGGATTTCGAATACCGCTCAACGAAGCAACTGAATCGCGGAATAAATACATAGAGGTGCCCGGATGTGAACGCTGTTTTTCAACCTCGATTGAGCGATTACCGAGCATCAATTCAGGTTTAATCTTGTTCAATGT
>RRYU01009786.1_pt1 | contig 10340 bp, 12 predicted proteins | sample 2162651 | NCBI WGS metagenome assembly RRYU01 (sample SAMN10267283, study PRJNA491782) | microbial mat metagenome | isolation source: biomat in the production well | place: Japan: Minami-Kanto gas field, natural gas well KTG3 | collected 2017-06 | reverse complement strand
TGTCCAGACGCACCAGCGTGCGTGCTATCCGGCGTGCTTTCGTGCGCGTATCTCTGCTTTCCATGCATCGAAGACGACTTTGCGCTTTGCGGTCTCATCTGCAATGACATCAGCCCGGATGGGCGCACCAATGTCGCGGGCTATCTTGCGTAGAACGTGCGCTATGTCGTCACACCCAAGGGCATCGTAGTGGGCTATTTCTGATTCAAAGTGATCTGTCCTGATCGTGTTGTATTGTCGGAATCGCTTTGCCATCGTGGGTTCTTTCTATGGATACTGGCACTGGTAGCCCGCGTGATCTTCGATCTGCTGCTACCAGTGCCGGGATAGTGTTCTACCAGGGAATTTCTTCGCAATCCCATTCGATGTACCGCATGGTTCGTGCGGCTCTCCATCGTTTTTCGGTCTCGATCTGTTCCCAATCTGGTTCTAGCACGGCTGGCGCATCAGGCCAGATGTCATCACCATCAGGTTCTAGGCGCATTTCTGCCTGCACAGCATGCCATTTCTGGCAGATCGGGCACAACCGTTTAGCGTTCTTCTTGTTCTTCAAATGACGTTCAAACCGTCTATCGCCATCAGGCCAAACACGTACCACGCTATACGCAATACCACGCTGATTCGCTATCTGGCATAATCGGCTCCCTGTGCCGCTCTGATGTGCTTCAAGGCGTTTCTGAACGTCTACCGCGTATCCTATGTAATGCCGTGTAGTATGGCGCGGGCTTATTGGTTCGCTGAAATGAATGAGATATACAGCCATCATTACACCTATGCCGCCAATACAGCCGGAATATCGCCTACTGCCTCACGAGACGCCTGTACATCCCACTCAACCGCAAAATCCAGCAAGCCGGGGAGCATCTCTATCGCCAGATCCACCGCGCCATTCCAATCAAGGCCGTAGGTTGTACTGAAGATTTCGGTAGCCAGATCTAGTACTTCGCTGTCCAGAACATCTTGTCGTGGTATACTTGTGGTTGTCATTCCGTTTCTCCTGTGAATGATATGATGCGCTGTGGTTGAGCCATAACCACAGCGCATTGCTTTCTACGCTGCAAACAATTCTTCCATCTCACGCTCACTCAAGCACTGCACAGCATTGCGTACTACCCGTGCTGCTGCACGATGCTTACAGGGATAGCCATCCTCAAAGGCCTTACACTGACACGCCTTTCCTGCCTGATAGGTGACACCTGATTCGCTGTGGTACACCAGTGTGCCCGTCTGCACATCGAACGACACCGCATCCTGTTGCAACAGGTAATCCCATGCCCGTTCCAATGCTGTCTTCCAGCGTGTACTGAGGTTTGGCGTTGAAACTGCAACGTCGTGTGCATTGATCACGTCGTCTAACAACTCTGCCATCCGAATTGTTCGGTACATCGCGGTTCCTCCTGTGGTGTAAGTAGCTGTTTCCTATGTAGATATTATAGCACTTCCTGAGTAACTGTCAAGTAGGTATTGCATATTTATAAGACATATGCTATATTTATTACATAGTAAGTTATTGATAGGGGTTGGCTATGAGAATTCGTTGGAAGCTCAAAGACATTGCACAACCCGAACGTTGGTCGGCTAGAAAACTCTCTGAGGTTACTGGTCTGGCCTACAACACCGTTTGGGGTATCTGGACAAACAAAACTCGCCGGGCTGATCTGGATACCCTGGCAACACTTGCCAGCGTCCTGAATGTACAGCCGGGTGATTTGCTTGAGGTTGTCCCAGAAGAGAGGCCGAATGAGGATAGAAAAACCCGCTATGCTGGCTCGGTTGCACTAGCAGCAGCATAGCGGGTTGGAAGTTGCCCACACGATTGCGGCTAACAATCGTCGGGCAGCGCAACACGGTTTTACCGCATTACAACAGGAGTATACACCATGGATCGGTTTTTCGATGCACTGGACATTAGTTCCAATATTCAGCGGGGGTTGGCGGCTATTCAGTCTCTCTCTGGCATACCTGCATTGGTGATGCTCATCTGCCTCGCTGCAATGAATTATTTTGCCATCTGGCCGCTATGTTGGTATTTCGATATTGATGCGACCAGGAGTTTTAGCGCAGATTGGGCGGCTATCATTGTTCCAACACTGCCAATGCACTATGCAGAACGGATCGGTACAGTCGTCATGGCGTTGAGTCTCTTTCCAACGTTCTGTGAAATGTTCGCCAGCCGTCTAGCGCGGTACGGTTTTGCGCTGGCAAGCTGGCTGGTGTATGGTTCTGCTGCTTTTGACATGGTAACGGACTGGCCTAGAACAGCAGCGTTTACCGCCATGCACGAACCACTCTTCGCGCCCATGGGGATGCTGGCTACTCCTGCATTCTACACATACCGCGCCGTCATACTGGTTATGGGGTCATTCGGTTTTGAGGCATGGATCGCAGTGACGACAATCCTGTGCGTTGCACTGCTGCTAAAGGTCTTTGTACGCCCCACACGAGGCGCACGGGCAACACAGGAGGTATAGATATGACCACAGACCCACAGGAATACCCCTACGCGCTGGACATTGCGGCTATGTTTATCGCTGTGCAGACAGGGCCGATAGCGCCGTATGCCATTGCTGGGGCCATCACCCTGGCTGTAGCGCGTCGTAGTGGCCTGTTCATCGGTATTGTGCTGGATCTGGTTGCACAACTCACCGGCAGCGCAGAGATACCAGATACGCCAGTCATACGAAAGCTGTTACCTGGGTTGGAACGACTCCCAAACGAGAAAGCACAACGCATCCTTACCGCGCCATCGGCTATCGTCCCTCCTCCTGCTGATACCCCGCAGGGACAGCAGCAGCGCACTATCAGCATTGACCAGGTTGCACAGGATGACAACATACTCGTGGTTGGGCCAAAGGGCAGCGGCAAAACAACGCTGTTGACCAGTTTGATTCGCATACGGCGCGGTAGTCATATCGCACTCGATCCACACAATACCCCAGGGAAATGGCCTTGCTCGACCGTGGGCGGTGGATTGGTGTATGGCGACATTGCCAGGGTGTTATCTAGCGCCTACTCGACCATGCGCAACAGATACCAGGCAATGGCTCAGGGCACAATCACCGAACAGCAATGCAGAGCAAAGCCGTATACGCTGGTTGGTGACGAGTATCGCAGTATCACACGGGCCATACCTGGTACAAAGGGAAACCTTGGCGCGTCTGACGTGCTGTTAGACTTGCTCACCCAGGGGCGCAAGGCGGGGATGTTCACGCTGATCGCCGCCCATGCCGATACGGTGAAGGCGTTGGGTATCGAGGGTGAAGGCGACCTGCGGACAAGCTTTGACTGGATCGTGTACCTGGGGGCACTGGCGGTGCGCAAGGTTCCAGCGGCTGCGCAGATGACCAGGCCAGCGGTCGCCTATCATTCTGAGAGGGATGAATACTACCTGGTGCGTGTGGAGCGTGTTAAGTGTTCTGTGCCATCTGTTCAACCGAGTGTCGCCAGTTCCGATGCTGATACGACACTTGAACGCCTGTTGAACGTTCAGCCGAGTGATGAACGTTCAGACAACCATTCAGGGCGTTCATATGCCGTTCAGGGGCGTTCAGACGTTCAGGTGAACGGGGTGAACGATGCTGAACCAGCACACCAACCACCTGATGAACGAACGAACGATACCGGTATGCCAACCGGTGACGAACTGCGTAAACTGATGAAAGCCTTGACGATCTATCAGGACACACGTTCCAAACAACGCGCCATTGAACAGGCGTTTGGGTGCAAGAAGGGCGGTAGTCAGTCCTGGAAACGTGCGTCTATGCTCTTCGATCTGGCACTGTCAGAGGCTGAGAGCGCACCTGTGCAGGATGACGATACCGATGGGCCTGAACCTGATGTCGGGCCATTTGGCAAATATCTATAAGGGGTGAACCATGACCTATACAGGCCAAACCATACGACTAGATGACTATACCGAGGATACTGAGTTCTATCAGTATGACGGCGACATGGTTATAGTGGAAGCCGATACAGTGTATAACCTGGTTATCACCGAAGCTGCCCTGCGATATACGATGGAGGTGATTGTACCATTCATAGCAGCAGTAGTCGGCTATAGTGCTACTGGTGTGCTGGTACTCTGGATAATTCAATACATCGTGACAGGAGGAGTATAGCTATGTGGACACTGGACAAGAACGGGAACGAGGTCTGGAAGCAACCACGACGGAAACAGGGTATCTGTTATGAGTGTGACACACAAGGGAACATCAATCCGATCTATGCCAGCCATAGTGCCGATGTGCAGTTCTGGTTGTGTGATGCCTGCAAAGATAAGCGGATAGACGATCTGAATCGGTTCTATGCAGGGGAGTAATACGGCAATGACAAAGAGACGTGGACGTGGTGAAGGTGGTATCTATCGGCGGGGTGATGGTATATGGGTTGCATCTATCAACCTGGGGTATATTGACGGGAAGCGACAGCGCAAGGTTGTGTACGGCAAGTCTCGTGCAGAGGTGCAGCAAAAACTTCGGCAGGTGCAACGCGATCAGGAAGCCGGGTTAAATTTACGCCAGAAACAACAGACAATTGCGGAATTTCTAGCCTACTGGTTAGATGAAGTCTCCCCACGGACAGCAAAACCGCAAAGTGTTGCCTTGTATCGGCAGCGTTGTACCCATATCATCGGGGCAATTGGAACAGTACCACTGGATAAACTCAGCCCGCATCAGGTAGAGACGATGCTATACACATTCCACCAGGCCGGGCTGAAAGCATCTCTGATACGCAGTACGTTACGGGCTGCATTGAATGTTGCCCTGCGCTATGGGTGGGTTGTGAAGAATGCGGCGGCTCTGGCAGATGTGCCCACACGCCCCACGGCAAAAGTAACGCCCTTGAGTGCTGAACAGGCACGCACCCTGCTGGCGACCGTTGACGGTCATCGCTTGGACACACTCTATCGGTTGGCTTTATCCACTGGTATGCGACAAGGGGAGATCATAGCACTTCAATGGGATGATGTCGATCTGGATGCCGCAACGCTGGCTATTCGACAAGGAAAAACAGAATCGAGCATCCGCACTTTGCCGCTATCACCTGCATTGGTAGCCGATATGAAACGCCACAAAACCCGCCAGCAGCGTGAAAACCTGTTTTTAGGCGTACACTGGCGCGGCAACGGACATGTGTTTACCAGTGAAGTTGGTACGCCCCTATCAGCCCGCAATCTGATACGCCACTTCAAGAATCTGCTCAAGAAAGCAGGCTTGCCCAGTGCAACCAGATTTCATGATCTGCGCCATACTGCCGCTAGTCTGATGCTGAATCAAGGTATTGACGTGAAAACCGTTTCGACTATACTAGGACATAGCACCATTGCAACAACAGCAAACATCTACGGGCACATTTCAAACCAGACGCAACGGCATGTTGTCACGGCGATGGATGCAACCCTGTTTGGGACTTAGGCTACATGTTAGGCTACAAAATGCCTATCACTTTCAAAATTCCGCGTGGGGCTGTAGCTCAGATGGATAGAGCAGCAACCTTCTAAGTTGACGGTCGGGGGTTCGAGTCCCTCCAGCCCTGCCAATTCTGATAATCGGGTTGCAAAATGATAAAGGCTGGTATAATGTGTATACATACTGGCGTGATCAATCCGATGTACCATCAGGTATAACGTTCTTTGCACGGACAGAGAGCAGCATTCCTATTACTCCAACGGGATGTTTGTGTACTGCCACGCTGCCAGAATGTGGAATATGAACTAATCTCCTCTGCGTTCTTCAGATTTCGGTGAGGCGTTCGTCACCCGAACGGCTATTGGAGGCTATAAACTCTATGCCAAATACTACAACTGACATAATGTCCAGGGAAAAGACGTGTTAACAGATAGCATAATTCTTGTTGCCGATGATGAGCCTGATATCCGTGAACTGTTTCTGGATCTGCTAGAGCCAAGTGGTGTCACTATACGCATGGCTGCTTCGGGGGCAGAGGCCTTACAGATCATCGAAACAACGGATCATCTAGATCTAGCTATTCTGGATGTGCGTATGCCTCCACCTGATGGCCTGACAATCTTAAAGCAGATGCATGAGAAAGGCAATGATCTGCCGATCATCATTGTAACAGCTCAGGAATCTTCTACGATTACAATTGAGGCTATGCAGCATGGCGCATACGATTATATTGCCAAGCCGTTTGATCCAGACGCCATGTTATTAATGGTCGAGCGTGCGCTGGAATATCGGCGGCGCACCCGGCGGGCGAGCAATGTAGAATCGAGCGAACCGACCACTGACCCGCGCGATCTGCTGATTGGGCACAGCGCGGCTATGCAAGAGGTATACAAGCTGATCGGCCGCGTGGCAAACAGCGATGTCACTGTGCTGATCACCGGAGAATCGGGCACCGGGAAAGAGCGTGTGGCACGCGCTATCCATCATACATCGAATCGGCGTAACGGCCCGTTTATTGCGGTCAACTGCGCTGCGCTACCTGAAACGCTGTTGGAGAGCGAGTTGTTTGGGCACGAGAAGGGTGCATTTACCGGTGCTACCGCTCAACGTAAGGGACGTTTCGAGCAGGCGGCGAAGGGTAGCATTTTTCTGGATGAGGTTGGTGAGTTAAGCGCAGCCACTCAAAAGAAGATGCTGCGTGTGTTGCAGGAACGAGCCTTTGAACGGGTAGGGGGAAATACAACAATCAAGGCCGATGTACGCATCCTGGCGGCCACGAATCGTAATCTTGCGCAAGATGTTCCCAGTGGGCGTTTCCGTGAAGATCTCTACTATCGGCTCAATGTGATCAATATCCATATGCCGCCACTACGCGAACGGAAGGATGATATTCCCATGCTGGTGGAATATTTTCTGGCCCGTCAGCCAAAGCGCGCCGATGGTTCGCCGCCCCGTCTGGCGCAGGAAGCTATGGACTGGTTAATACACTATGATTGGCCCGGCAATGTGCGCCAACTGGAAAATGCCATAGAACGGGCGGTGGTGCTATCACAGGGTAACCTGATTGAGCCAGAGTTTCTCTGGTCGGGCGAAACCTCGGATAGCGCAGATTATCTGCTGACATCAGCCTTGAAAGAACTGCTCAGCCAGGGAGAAGGGTTGGAAACGACTATGCGCCGCATCCGTAAGCAGATTATTACGATGGTTCTCCAGTGGCATAACGGTGATCGGGCAACAGCAGCACGAGCGCTTGATATTTCTGAAGATCAGCTTGATGTAGAATAGGGATATAGCGTCTTTCGGTGCAATACCTGTCATATAATACGAGATACGCGGTGGGCGCACAAAGCGAACGTTTGATTGCCCGAAAGACCTGTTTTGCCTGCGGCAGCGTGGAATTTTATTTCTTTTTTCCAGAATTTTTCGCCCGAGGCGAAAAATTCTGGAAAAAAGATGATCTTCTTCCGCTCTGCCGCCTGCCGTGAGCCTGTCGAACGGGAGGCGAATCATAGCCTATGGCTGGACGACCGCGTACGTCCTGTCATATAACACGAGTCAGGCGATGGGCGCACAAAGCGAACGTTTGATTGCCTGAAAGACCTGTTTCGCCTGCCCTTCAACCCTTTGCTCTGTAAAGACTCCGCAAGTTCCTGGTATAATAGCCCCACGTTTATTCAAATCTTCCTGCGCGATCTGAATAGTCCGGGGGATCGGCCTGTGGTTGGGAGAACCATAGCGCATATCCTATGATTGTGCAGCGTATACCATCCACGTTTGTATAGAGGTGACACATGCTTGCGGCAGTCCTATCTGGATTTGCTTTCTCTTCGGTTACACCCTGGATCCAGCGGATCGGGCGCGGTGCCACTGGTTGGATTATTGCGCTCTTGCCGTTGAGCCTGTTTAGCTACTTTATCAGTCAGGCCCGGTCAATCGCCGAAGGCAATATATTGGCGGTGTCATATGCATGGGTGCCCAGTCTGAACGTCAATCTGTCATTCTATCTTGATGGACTGAGTCTCATATTTGCATTGCTGATAACGGGTATCGGCGCACTCGTCTTTATCTACACCGGGGGATACCTGGCTGGTCATAGCGAAATCGGGCGTTTTTATGCGTTCACGCTGATCTTTATGGCTTCGATGCTGGGGTTGGTGCTGGCCGATAATATCATCACGCTATTTATCTTCTGGGAGTTAACCACCTTTAGCTCGTATCTACTGATTGGCTTTAACCATAACGAAGCGTCGGTGCGGGCAGCCAGCCTGCAGGCTCTGCTGGTAACCAGTGCAGGCGGCCTGGCTATGCTGGCTGGCCTGCTCTTGCTGGGGCAGGTTGGCGGTAGCCTGGAACTATCAGCACTGGTAGAGCAGGGCAGCCTGATCCAGGCCGATGCGCTCTATCTACCCATCCTGCTGTTGATTCTGGCGGGGGCATTTACCAAATCGGCCCAGTTCCCCTTTCACTTCTGGCTGCCCAACGCCATGGCCGCGCCAACACCAGCCAGTGCCTATCTCCACTCGGCCACCATGGTCAAGGCGGGCATCTATCTGATGGCCCGGCTCAGCCCGGTGTTAAGCGGTACACTGGCCTGGACGGCGATAGTGTGCGGGGCGGGGGCACTGACGATGTTTGTGGGGGCATTTCTGGCCTGGCAGCAGACCGATCTCAAACGAGTGCTGGCCTTTTCGACGGTCAGTGCGCTGGGCATTCTGACGCTGCTGCTGGGCTATGGCAGCGAACTGGCAGCCGAAGCGATGGTGATCTTCCTGATAAGCCATGCGCTTTACAAAGGGGCGCTCTTTCTGGTGACCGGCGCGATTGACCATGAAAGCGGAACACGCGATATCACCCTGCTGAGTGGGCTACGGCGGGCTATGCCGATCACGGCTACAGCCGCAATCCTGGCCGGACTCTCTATGGCCAGCCTGCCGCCATTTCTGGGCTTCATTGGCAAAGAACTGCTGTATGAGGCTACGCTAGAGAGTCATGGGCTGGAAATTGCGTTGATATCGGTGGCTGTGCTTGCAAATATGTTTTATGTCGCCGCGGCTGGCATTGCTGTGTTGCGTCCGTTTAGTGGGCCACTGAGTCACCAGACGCCAAAGCATGCGCACGAAGCGCCGATCAGCATGTGGTTGGGGCCACTGCTGCTGGCGGGATTAGGCCTGACCATGGGCCTACTGCCACAGGTGCTTAATGGTGTCACAGCCGCGGCTGTGCAGAGTATATCGACGCATACCGCCGAGATACACTTGCGGCTCTGGCATGGGTTCTCCCTGGTTCTTGGGCTGAGCATGGTAACCCTTGCCGGAGGTGTTGGACTCTATCTGGGGCGGGATCGTTTGTATGTAACTGCGACGCGAATTGCCAACCTGGGGCGAAACGGGCCAGCACGCTGGTATGACTGGGGGCTGGAGGGATTAAACTGGCTGACGCGAGCACAGACCATGCTGGTACAACATGGCTATCTGCGCTACTACACACTGACCCTGGTTGGGGTTCTTGTGGTGTTAGTTGGACTAACCCTGTTAAGCCGCACCGATGTTGCACCGATTTCCCCCCTGCAGACTACCTTTTCCGATGTACGCTTCTATGAGGTCGGGTTGAGCATTTTGATCTTGCTGGCAGCCATACAGGCTGTGCGAGCCAGTTCGCGGCTGGCGGCGATTGCCGCGCTGGGCGTTGTTGGCTATGGCATTGCGCTCATCTTTGTGCTGTTTGGCGCACCAGATCTAGCAATGACCCAGTTTGCCGTTGAAACATTAACTGTGATCATCTTTGTGCTGGTACTCTATCGCCTGCCGCCATACTTTTCGTTTACGCGCAAGAGCGAACGCTGGCGTGATGCGATAGTGGCAGTGAGTGCCGGTACACTGCTGACCGTTTTAATACTTATTGCTCAGAATGTACAATTTCAGGAAACCATCTCTGGCTATTATGTCGAAAATAGCGTCCCTGAGGCGCATGGGCATAACATCGTCAATGTGATCCTGGTAGACTTTCGTGGGCTAGATACGCTCGGTGAGATTACCGTACTGGCGCTGGCGGGCATTGGTGTGTATGGATTGCTCAAGCTACGCCTGGAGGAACAAAAGGCAACCGTTCAGGAAGATAGGCATGAAGCACCCTGAGCAGGTCAAAGGGCAGGCGTCTCTTGCGATACAATTGGTTAGACATGGTTTCAGATGAACTCATTTTACTGTACAGTTCACAGACAGATTGGTTGCTTGAATCACCCCACCCCCTGCCCCCGCCCCTGCAAGGGGCGGGGAACCCAGATGGGGCGTCCTGGTGGTACACGCGGAGCGTGTACCACCAGGACGCCCCATTTCCCCCCTCTCCCTGAGGGAGAGGGGGGCAGGGGGCATACGCATCAACTTTAGGGCGGTAGCCCTAAAAACTCTCTTTGTCGTGCGAGATTTTGCCAGC
>RRYU01009997.1_pt1 | contig 10348 bp, 8 predicted proteins | sample 2162651 | NCBI WGS metagenome assembly RRYU01 (sample SAMN10267283, study PRJNA491782) | microbial mat metagenome | isolation source: biomat in the production well | place: Japan: Minami-Kanto gas field, natural gas well KTG3 | collected 2017-06 | reverse complement strand
AAATGCTGCGCCATGTCGTAGAAGAGCAGGCCCTTGGACCAGGGCATGACCATTTTCCACTTGAATGTCTCGGTCGAAGGTTTGATGGTACGCAATTCCCTTTTGACCTCTTCGTGACGCTTGTCGGCGCCGAACTTTTCGCGCTTGGCGGCGAAGGCCGCCGGGGCGCACGCCAGGCTGAGAATGACCAGCAGTCCCACTAACAACTTCATCTTTCTCATTGTGTGTCTCCTATGCTCGGGTTGCAGGTTTTCGAGGTCCTGAGACCATCGACCAATAAAGCTACATATATAATATGACCAATAATTGGTAAGACCACTTGGGCGAGCCTAGCGAATATCCCATAGCAGGTCAAGAAAAAAAACAAACAGTGTTGTATCAATTGACTACAAATGATTTTCCCCAGATTGCCGCCTTGTGTGACGGTGGATTCTCACTGGAAATGGCTTGTGGGCGGAACTCCTGTGTTGGAGCGGTCTCTGTCGATTTTCAGGCTAGCTTGCCGGCTGCAGCGAGTTAGGAGGGAGGGTTTCAGTAGGGATTGCGCCCGAGCCGCGCTTTCAGACTCTTGAGTTTACGCGCCGCAGTCGCCTGGCTGATGCCGAGGGCTCCGGCCAGGCGGCGGGTGGTGCCATGCCGCCGCCAGGCCTCGGTAAGGATTTCATCTTCGTAGGCTTGAACGAGTTCGGCCAGACTTTGCATCGCGTGGCCCGGTTTGCTGCCGGGCAGGAGCAGGGAATCAAGATTGTCCAGCGCAGTGCCTTTTGATGTCACGATCAGCCGCTCGACCACGTTTTCAAGCTCGCGGATGTTGCCTTTCCAGGGGAGCATGCTCATCTGTTGAACGAGCTGGTCGCCAAAGCGCAGGTAGCGCTGATATTTGCGGTTGTACTGATCGGCAAAGTACTGGATCAGCAGGGGGATGTCCTCGCGCCGCTCGCGCAGCGGCGGGAGGTGGAGGGGCACGACGTTGAGTCGGTAGTAGAGGTCTTCCCGGAACCCTTTGGCGGCGACCAGCGCGGCCAGGTCACGGTTGGTCGCAGCGATCAGGCGCACATCCACGTGCTGCGGGGTGCGTCCGCCGACTTTGAAATAGCTGCGTTCCTGGATCACGCCGAGCAGCTTGGACTGCAGGTGGAAAGGCAGATCCCCGATCTCGTCCAGCAGCAAGGTGCCGCCGTCGGCCATTTCGAGCAGCCCCGGTTTGCCTTTGCGGTCGGCACCGGTAAAGGCCCCCGCCTCGTAACCGAACAGCTCCGCTTCGAGCAGGTTCTCCGGTATCGCGGCACAGTTGAGGTGCAGCAGGGGATGCTGTTTGCGCTCGCTTGCCTGGTGGATCAGCTTGGCCAGCAGGCTCTTGCCGACGCCCGATTCTCCGGAGAGCAGAATGCTGGAGTCGGTCTTGGCCACTCGCAGCGCCAGGTCGATGATCCCCGCCATGCGCTCCGATGAGGTAACGATATCCTGTTCGTTCAGTAACTGGGTGCGAGCTGTGTCGGCATCGATCGGTTTGCTGTACTGCACGACAGTGAGGTCCCAGATGGTGTTGATGACGTAACGGATTTCGCCCTTCTTGCCAAAGATCGGCCTGCCTTTCACCAGCAGCCGGCGGCCGGTCTTGGTCGAATAGGTGACGGTTATCGGATTTTTCCGCTCCAAAACGAGCAGGCTGGCCGATGCGGAAAAATAATTGTCGGGACCGACCAGATCTTTAAGGTTTTTGCCCGCCAGTTCCTGGTTGCTGATCCCGGACATTTCTTCGAATGTGCGGTTGACGCGGATAGTCACCCCCCGGCCATCGACCAGATAGATGCCGTTTTCGACATGGTCGAATACCAGCTCAAGCAGTTCTCTGTCCAGGGCCGGGGGGGGTGTCACCGTTTCTTTCCTCAGCTGGCCGTCCAGCCGCAGTCAATAGTGAAATCGACGCCGGTCATACAGCCGGCGGCGTCGGAGCAGAGGTAAAGGACCGCCGCACCGATTTCGTGCGGCTCAATCATCCGCTTGATGGCCGCTTTCTTGAGCATGATAGTGCCGATGACTTCTTCCCGGGGGATGCCATGGGTCGCCGCTTGCGAGTCGATCTGGTTGTCAACCAAGGGTGTGCGAACGTAGGCCGGGCAGATGGCGTTGACCGTGATGCCGTGCGGACCGCCTTCGAGGGCGGCAGTCTTGGTCAGGCCGAGCATGCCGTGCTTGGCGCTGATGTACGCCGATTTGAACTCACTGGCGCGCAGGCCATGCACCGAACTGATGTTGATCACCCGTCCCCAGCCGGATTGTTTCATGTGCGGCCAGGCGTAGCGGGTGAGCAGGAAAGGTGCGGTCAGCATCAGGCGGATCATGAAGTCCCACTTGTCTTCGGGGAAGTTTTCTATCGGACTGACATGCTGAATGCCGGCATTATTGACCAGCACATCGACTGAGCCGTAGGCGGCCACCGCCGTGTCGATCAGCCCTTTGCAGGCGGCCCGCTCGGAGAGATCCGCCTCGACGAAGCGGGCATCGAGACGCTCGGCTTCGCGCTGGCCGGCGGCGGCGTTGACGTCGGCCATGACGACCCGGTAGCCGTTCCCGGCCAGGGCTTCCGAGACAGCCAGGCCGATGCCGCTGGCGGCACCGGTAACAACGGCGATTCGTTGAGACATGGGGTTCCTCCTTTATTCCGCTGGCTGCAGGTTGCCGGCAATGTGGATCGGACAGGCCGTCTTCTCCCGGACCATGTCGACACTGGACCCGGGGGCCAATTCAATCAGGGTCAGACCTTTCTGTGGGTCCACCTCGAAAACAGCCAGGTCGGTCACGATCATATCGACGACATTCTTGCCGGTCAGCGGCAGCGTACACTCCTTCAGCAGTTTGGACGTGCCGTCCTTGGCGCAGTGGTCCATCATGATGATGATTTTTTTGACCCCCGAAACCAGGTCCATGGCGCCGCCCGGACCCTTGACCATGGACCCCGGGATCATCCAGTTCGCCAGGTCGCCGAACTGGGAGACCTGCATGGCGCCGAGGACCGAAAGGTCGATGTGGCCGCCGCGCACCATCGCGAAGGACTCGGCGCTGTCGAAGAAGGCTGAACCCGGCAGCCAGGTGATGGTCTGCTTGCCGGCATTGATCAGGTCGGCATCTTCCTTGCCTTCCTCGGGGAAAGGACCGACTCCCAGCAGGCCGTTCTCGGCATGCAGGGTGACGGTGATTTCGTCAGGGATGTAGTTGGCGACCAGAGTCGGCATGCCGATGCCCAGGTTGGCGTACATGCCGTCCCTGAATTCCCGGCTGATGCGCTTTGCCTGCCATTCTCTGATCGGTGAGAAGCCCTTGACGGCAATCTTGCCGGCCAGCGTCCGTTGCTCAATCGGCTTTTCCAGGTTTTCGCTAAATAAAATCCGGTCGACGTAGCTGCCCGGGACATGGACCTGATGTGGGTCCAGTTCGCCAACCTCAACCACTTCTTCGACCTCGGCGACCGTCACCCGCCCGGCTTTGGCGCAGGCGGCGTTGAAGTTGTTGGCGGTGTAGCGGAAGATCAGGTTGCCGGCCTTGTCAGCCTTCCAGGCCTTGACCAGGGCCAGATCGGTGGTGATGCTTTCTTCCAGCACGTACTCCCGGCCGTTGAAGGTCTGCACCGGCTTGTTTTCCGCCAGCACGGTACCGTAGCCGGTGCGGGTGAAAAAAGCCGGAATGCCGGCCCCGCCGGCGCGCAGTTTTTCCGCCAGGGTCCCCTGGGGCGTGAGCTCCAGCTCCAGTTCGCCACTGAGAAACTGGCGCTCAAACGTGGCGTTTTCTCCGACATAGGAGGAAATCATCTTCTTGATCTGGCGGGTTTGCAACAGCCAGCCAAGTCCGAAGTCGTCAACGCCGGCATTGTTGCTGACCACGGTCAGGTCTTTGACGCCGCTGTCGCGCAGGGCCTTGATCAGGTTTTCCGGAATGCCGCAGAGGCCGAAGCCACCGGCGGCAACGGTCATGTCGTCGTTCACCAGGCCTTCCAGGGCTGCGCTGGCATCTTGGTAGATCGGTTTCATGGGTTCTCCTTGAGTTGAGAGTCAGCAACACTCGAACACGGCGGCAACGGCTTCTCCGCCGCCGATACACAGACTGGCCACTCCGTAGCGCTGCCGACGAGCCCGCAATTCGCGAATCAGGGTGGCGGCGAGACGCGCGCCGCTCGCGCCGATCGGGTGGCCGATGGCGACGGCGCCGCCGTTGACGTTGACTTTCTCCGGGTCGAGCTCGAGTTCGCGGATGGCGACCAACGGGACCGCGGCAAAGGCTTCATTGATCTCATACAGATCGATATCGGATAGGGTCAGGCCTGCCCGGGAGACCGCCTTTTGGATCGCTGCGAGGGGAGCTTCCGCAAAATCATCCGGCGCGATGCTGTTGGTTGCCGAACCCACCAGCCGGGCAAGCGGCTGCAGGTTATAGCGCTGCAGGGCGGTTTCGGAACAGAGCAGGGCCAGGCCGGCGCCGTCGTTGATGGTCGAGGCATTGCCGGCGGTGATGGTCCCATCCTTGCGGAACGCAGGGCGCAGACTGGACAGCTTGTCGATGCTGCCGCGGCCGGGTTCTTCATCCTGATCAATGATGATGTCTTCTTTACGGCTGCGTTTGACAACCGATATCAGCTCGTCGGCAAAGGTCCCGCTGGCGACAGCGGCCTGAGCCAGGCGATAGGAACGGGCGGCGTATGTATCCTGTGCGTCCCGTGACAGGCCGTGGCGCGCGATCCAGGTCTCGGTAATTTCCCCCATATGGAGACTGCTGTAAGGATCCTGCAGGCCGTCGTGGATCAGCAGGTCGAGGAGCTGGCCATTGCCGAGTCGGTAGCCGAAGCGGGCTTTGGGCATCAGGTAAGGGGCCAGGGACATGTTCTCCATGCCTCCGGCCAGCACGACGCTGGAATGGCCCAGGCTGATGGCATCGGCGGCCAGCATCATAGACTTGAGGCCGCTGCCGCACACCTTGTTGATGGTCATGGCATGTACACTGTCGGGCAACCCCGCCAGGCGCATCGCCTGGCGCGCCGGCGCCTGGCCGCAGCCGCCCTGCAAGACCTGGCCAATCAGCACTTCGTCGATCGCCTCGGTGGGGATCGTCGGCTGGGACTCCAGAAGTTTACGGATAACCTGGCTGGCCAGGTCAGGCGCGGAAATGTCACTCAAGACGCCTCCGAAAGATCCGAAAGGCGTACGGCGGGCGGCGACTACGAAAACATCATTCATGACAGGTCTCCTGCATTCTAGTCTCGGGTTGATTTTCTGAGGACATACCTGAGCAAGGCCTATGCCAAAAAAATATGTTATGTATTCCAAGCATTTACGGATTTTTAAAAACAATCGCGCATATGTCTGATGCAAAATCGAGTCAGACAGGCAGCGAATTTCGCGGTAAAGATGTCCTCGCTGCGGACCCAGTAATTGACTTATTTCTGACTCGCTTGAGTCAATATTAGGTCAAAGGGTCGGGTTGTCAAATAAATTGAGACATTGTTTTACCTCAAACTTGACATGCGGAATGGCTTGAGGTAATAAAATGGTAAGACCATTTTACGATTAATACAAGGTGAAATTATGTTAAATCAGTTTGTCGAGGCTCTGAATAAGGTCGGAGGGCAGGTCGCCGAGGTTGCAACCCCGGCTGATGCTGCTGCCTATATTGCCGCACATTCCGCAGGATCGGTGCTGTTGCCGCAGCAGGCGAGTCTGGAGCGTGCCGGGCTTAGCGAGGCCCTGGCGGCAGCCGGTCTCGAGGTGGTTACGGATGCCTGGCGGGAGCATGCTCCGGCTGCCGATGCCGGAGTGACCGGTGTCAACTTCGCCCTGGCCGATACCGGCAGCCTGGTGCTCGACAGTACTGCCGAAGCACTGCGCCTGGCGACAACCTTGCCGGAACGGCATTTTGCGCTGCTCGACCCCAGCAAGATTGTCGCTGACAGCTTGGCTGCAGTGCCTTATTTGCGCGGCTTCCATGAGCGGGCGCCACGCAACTACCTCGCCTATATCACCGGACCCAGCCGCACCGCCGATATCGAACGGGTCCTGACCATTGGTGTCCACGGCCCCCGCGAGCTGCATGTTCTGCTGATGCCCGGGTTGAGTGCCGACTTTTACGAGCTGTGAGGCTGAGGCTGCGAGGTCGCAATCGAAAGCGAGAAATGAGTAACGGACTTATCACCAAAACATAATCTTTTATTGGGGTGTAACTATTACAGGTACACAAGCGAGGGGCTGTAGGCTGCAGCTGCGGTCTGCGTGCAACCTTGTCACTTAACTTCCCGCATGCCACAGCTCCAGCCTACAGTCTGTGGCATTGAGTCGGGAGCTGAATAGTTGCTTTGGGGTTATAGAACCGTAAGCAAAAAACCAAAGGTGAAATTGATGAGTCGAGAACGTAACCGCAATTACCGCCAGCGGGTCGACCAGGCCCTGGCCACGCCACGTCTTCAGGAAGCATTGCACATGTTCGGGGACGCTTACGTGGTCGCCCGTGAAAATGCTTTCGCCGGTCTCGACTTCGAGGCGCTGCGCACCGAAATTGCCAGGATGAAAGACCAGGTGCGTGCCGAGCATAAGGACCTGGTCGCCGAGTTCAGTCGCAACGCCGCAGCGGCGGGAGCCAAAGTCTATCTGGCAAAAACCGCTGAAGATGCCAATCGTTACATTGTCGATCTGGCACAAAAGCATGGCGTGAAAAAACTGGTCAAAAGCAAGAGCATGGCCAGTGAGGAAACCCACCTCAACCAGGCCCTCGAAAGTGCCGGAGTGGCAAGCATGGAAACCGATCTCGGCGAATGGATCATCCAGTTGGCCGGGCAGCGGCCCAGCCACATGGTGATGCCGGCCATTCACATGTTCCGGGATGAGGTGGCCGAACTGTTCAGCAAGGTGACCGGGCAGACGGAAGCCGACGATATCCCGCACCTGGTGCAGGTCGCCCGCGAACAATTGCGGCAGAGCTACTTCGACGCCGACATGGGGATCAGCGGGGCCAACATGGCGATCGCTGAAACCGGCGGCATCGCCCTGGTGACCAACGAAGGCAACGCCCGCCTGGCAACAACCCTGCCGAAGATCCACGTTGCCCTGGTCGGGCTGGACAAGTTGGTGCCGCGCCTGGAAGATGCGACCAATATCCTGCGGGTTCTGCCGCGGAATGCTACCGGGCAGCTGCTGACCTCCTACATTACCTGGATCCGCGGCGCGGTTCCCTGCGGCGATGGCGATAAAGAACTGCATATCGTGCTGCTCGACAACGGTCGCAGCGCCCTGGCCGAGTCACCCGAGTGCCGCGATGCGCTGCGCTGCATCAAGTGCGGGGCCTGCGCCAACGTCTGCCCGGTCTACCAGACCGTGGGCGGCCATGTCTTCGGGCATATCTACATCAGTGCCATCGGTGTCATTCTGACGGCGTTTTACCACGGGCTGGAGAATGCCGCCGACCTGATCCAGGCCTGTATCGGCTGTCGCGCCTGCGTATCGGTCTGTCCGAGTGCCATCGACCTGGAGGGCATTATCCTGCACCTGCGTGAAGTGCTCGGGGCAGAGGAGGGGATCGGTACCGGCAAGGCGCTGGTCTTCAAGCACATCATGCGCAACCGCAAGCTGTTCCATTCGATGATCCGCGCTGCCAGCCTGCTGCAGAAACCGGTGACCAGAGGCGAACGCAGCATTCGCCACCTGCCGCTGTTTTTCTCCAGTCTGACCGAATGGCGGACGCTGCCGGCGATCGCCGATAAGCCCTTGCGGGATACCTGGGAGAAGCTGCCGCAAAAAGTGGCAAAGCCGCGCTACCGGGTGGCTTTTTTCGCCGGCTGCCTGAACGACTTCGTCTACCCGGAACTGGGACGCGACCTGGTCAAGGTTCTCAATCATCTCGACGTGGAGGTCATCCTGCCCAAAGAGCAGAATTGCTGCGGGGTCCCCGCCCTCTACTCGGGCGACCGCGAAACGGCGGTGGCGCTCGCCGAACAGAACATTGCGGCGATGCTTGCCGACCGGCCCGATTTCGTGGTCACCACCTGCCCGACCTGCACCATGTCGCTGCAGCGGGATTTTCTGGAGCTGCTCAAGGATAATCCGGTCTGGGCCGAGAAAGCCCGACAGCTTGCCGACATCACCATTGATGTCTCGCGGTTTATGGTCGAAAAGCTCGATGCTGCCGGCGCGTTTGTCGAAGAGGGCCAGGCCGCACAGGTCACCTACCACGATTCCTGCCATCTCAAGCGTGGCGCCGGAGTCTGGCAGCAGCCACGCCAGCTGCTGACCGGCTCCGGGCGCGAGCTGATCGAGATGGGGCACAGTGATCGCTGCTGCGGGTTCGGAGGATCCTATTCGTTTACCAGCCATCCCGACATCGCCAAACGCATCCTCGGTGACAAACTCAAGGACATCGAGGCGACCGGCGCCGCCTGTGTTGCGATGGATTGTCCGGGCTGCATGATGCAGATTCGCGGCGGTCTGGAGAAACAGGGCAAGCCGGTGCGCACTGCGCATACCATCGAGTTGCTCGCCGAGTCCCTGGCCGCGAAGCAGTCTGCCGGGGAAGAGCCGGCTCGCTGACCGCTGCCGCTGCGCGGCAGTTTCCCGTTTTCTTCACCTTGGCACTGTGGCAGAATGACCCCTTACGGAAAGGAGGAGGGCATGCCCTTGTACGCGGACATCCTCAGCCAGGCGGTGGTCACTCTGCCGAGGACCGATTTTATCACCATGCTGCGGCTGATCCGTCTGCTGGACCGGATCAGCCGCCGGCCTGCCTACCGCGCCCTGGTTGCGCCGCTGATTCCGGCGGTCGCCCGCTTCGATCCGGGTCATGACGCGGTCATGATGTGTTACGATTTCCACCTCGGCGCAGCCGGTCCGAAGCTGATCGAAGTCAACACCAACGCCGGCGGCAGCCTGCCTGCGTATCTTGTGGATCGGCAACGCGCTGAATTTGACCCCGCTGATGTGCCGCCCAGGCAGAAACAGCGCTTCCTTGCCCAGTTCCTCGAAGAATACCGGCACTTCACGCGCGGTCGCCCGGCAGACCCCGCCCATGCCGTCATCATGGATGAACTGCCGGAGCAGCAGTTCCTGTATCGGGAGATGCTGGTGTTTGCCGAACTGTTGCGGGATGCCGGGCTTGCCGCCGAGATCGTCGATCCGGCCGACCTCGAGGCGGATCCGACCGGGGTTTATTTACAGGGGGAGTCCATAGACCTGGTCTACAACCGGCACTGCGATTTCTACCTGGAGAGCCAGGCGATGGCCGGCCTGCGTGCCGCTTATCTGGCGCGCGCGGTCTGCCTGACGCCGAACCCGTTCACCTACGCCCTGCTGGCCGACAAGCGGCGCCTGACCCTCTGGTCGGATGCCGATTTTGCCGAGCGACTGGCCTTGCCGGATGGTGACCGGCGCCTGCTGCAGGAGACCATCCCGCACAGCAGGATGCTGGCCGAACTTGATCCGGACGAAGCCTGGGCGGCCCGCCGCCGCTCGGTGTTCAAGCCGGTCACGCGCTTCGGCAGCCGCGGCGTGCTGCTCGGCGAAAAGGTCTCCCGCAAACGCTTTGACCAGCTTGAACCGGGGGACACTCTGGTCCAGGAGCTGGTGCCGCCGTCCATGACCGAAGGGGCTGAGGAGGGCCCGATGAAGACCGATTTCCGCGTCTACGCTTATCGCCAGCGGGTTCTCGGTATCACGGCGCGACTCTACCGGGGGCAGGTCACCAATCTGCGGACGGCGGGAGGAGGATTCGCCAAGGTGGCAATTTCGAGCGATGACTCGTAGATTCTGTTCTTGGGTTCGCAGTTCAGGGGGATGTGTTTAGGAGGAGCCCTGATTGGCCTTTGGGTATTTTCAAGAGGTGTATTTTAAGACACATTGGAGCTAATGACCAAAGAACGGCCAGGCTGATGTTTAGAATAAACGTTTTGGTTGCTTATCCTGGAGGTCGATCAGCTTCTGCAACGACTTTTCCAGGATGAGGTTACTGACCCCCATACCGAGATAACCCGTCTGACCGTAAGTGTCGTACAGCGTGACCTGTTCGATCAGATCTTCAATCTCTTCTGCTCTGGTATTAAACTTTTCCCGATTCTCGATAATGAACAGGATCTGCCTGGCCAGGTAGTCGGGTAGATCCTGCTCTTCCTGGGCCTTTTCCATGGCGTGCTTTAGTTTCTCAAAAAGCATCACTGTTCCTCCAGGCAACGAAGCCTTCTGGCAGTTTACGTGAACATTCTCTTGAACAAGCCCTTTTTCTGATCTTCCTGCTTCTCCCGGATGGCCCGCAGGCCCTTGCGGGCCATGCTGTTGCGGGCATCCAGTTTGAGCGCTTTGCTGAATTCCGCTTCCGCCATCAG
>RRYU01021342.1_pt1 | contig 10352 bp, 9 predicted proteins | sample 2162651 | NCBI WGS metagenome assembly RRYU01 (sample SAMN10267283, study PRJNA491782) | microbial mat metagenome | isolation source: biomat in the production well | place: Japan: Minami-Kanto gas field, natural gas well KTG3 | collected 2017-06 | reverse complement strand
AAAAAGCGCAGTCCGCCGTCTTTGGTGTTTTCTATGATGGACATGGGGCCGGAACGTTCCATCTTGATCTCCTCGCTGGTTTCGCCAAGGTGAAGAACTGAACCTTCCAGCAGTTTTGCCAGAACATTGATCCTGGCGCGTGCGGTCGGGTGTTCACCGGCACTGAACTGAAGCAATTCCGTGCTGAGTTCTTCGCGCTCGTTTTCGAGGTTGGTGTGGCGTTGCGTCAGGATACCGATGCGCAGTTCAATGGCCTCCCGTAACGCTGGACGGTTGTCCGGCAACGGTTTTTTGTGCAGTGCTTTAAGTGCTTCACTGATACGCTTGACCTGCTCGGCAACACTTTTTGCCCGCGTGCGCAGGTATTTAAGACGATCGCTTTCGGGAAAGTAGACGCCGGAAGTCAGGTGGGTTTTAATGCCGGAGCGTGCTCCCGCCGCTTTTGCCTCGATCCCTTCAAGGGCAATGGTCTCTCCGCCGGAGATCTGCCCCGCTTCGATATGGATACTACCGGTGGCCTTGAGTACCGAATTGCGTACCTCGTGGGTCACGTAAATGTTGTTCCAGCACTCGACCGTGACCTGGTTCAGATAGTTGGCTCTCAAGGGTCCCTGACAAACAATTTTTCCAATTCCTTTGCCGGTCATGGTGCCGATCGTCACCGGTCCGTCACATTGGATATTGCAGGCACCAACAGCGCCGGAGACCTTGATCCCCTTGGTCGCGGTAATGTGAAAATCATCAAGCACGTCACCTTTGATATCGACAAAACCATTAAAGCTGATATGGCCAATACTGAAATCGACATCGCCATAGACGATGAACTCCTCGGCAATCGAGACGATGTTGTTTTCGAATACTGCACGACCGGTGCGGGTGGCGAATGCTTGCTTGCCGTCGTCGCTGAAGCGCACTCCGGCGCCGGCGACAGCGTTGGCGGGATTTCCGGCAATTGGTGGGATCAGCTCGCCAGTAATGGTTTTGCCCGGCACGCCGGAGGTTGGCGGATGGATGTTACCGATATGCTCATCGATTTCGACATTGGAAAAGTTTTGTACCGCCTTGAAGTTGACCCTGCCCAACTCATCTTCAACCCACTCCGACACGTCCTTGCCGGTTGACACCAGCAGTTCAAACCAACCATCTTCTCCAGGTTCCGGTTCTGCCCCACGGGCGAGAAGTGTATTTTGCGGGTTGTGACCCTGGGCGGCTTCAGTACAAAAAATCGCAACCTGCTCAAGATCAACGGTGCTGGTCACATTGTTGCGCCGCAACATCGAGATGATTTCCGCAGGAGTGGGGCTTTTTTGGAGATTATGCACGGTAATGCCGGCCCGGCATTCAATCTCGTCCAGACAGGTTTGCAGTTGCAGACTGAAGTCATCGTTGACATATTCAGCAAAGACTTTGCTGCCGCCCAGAAGTCTGCTGTTTTTATCGTTTTCAGCCATAGACCTCGCATCAGATTCAGTGAAAAGTATATAAAACACCTCAACTTTATCATACCTATCGGTTAACAGGCCAATTTAGTTGAGTTATTTTTGTGCGGAAGGAAAATGTTGTTTGTACAGGAAGGCCAACCAGGTGTTGACGCACCCAGCGGCCGCTGGTTATTCTCCCCATAACTTACCGATTCCGGCAATTCACAGGAGGGTGTAGAATGATGATCAACAAAGAGGGGTTCGAGCGTGACCTTGCGCGGGTTACCTGGCGTGAGCTGCGCATTCATTTGCGCCGCGATGCTTTAGTGACAGTTGCCGGTGAACTGAATCTGGTAGCTGTGGCGTGTGCCGTCGCGGCGGATGAGGCAGCGCGGGTGGAAGCCTGGATTGCCGGTGGCCAATTGGCCAAGCCGACGGTCAGTGAACTTGCAGAATGGGAAACCTCCCTTGATAAACCCTATCTGATGCTGATTGTTCAACCCTATATTCTGATCCAGGCGGTGTAAAGATGGTTGCTGATTTTGTCACCGCTTTGGGCGCTTATCGATCGGCTGCGGTGTTTAATCCCTGGGGCGAGAGGGATTCCCACCATGATGTTGACAGCCGTGGTGATGTGGTGCGCCGCGAACAGCTGACATGTTACCTGCATCAGCGCCTTGGTCGAGCAGATACTCTGCTTTGTGCTGAAGCAATCGGCTATCAGGGCGGGCATTTCAGCGGCATCCCGATGACATCAGAACGTTTGCTCCTTGGTGGTCTGGAACACAAGGGACTGATGCCGCAGATGGTATTCAGAGGTCTTGTCCCACGGCGTACCAGTTCGCCCACGGTCCGGCCCCGGGGGTTTACCGAGCCGACAGCGACCATTGTCTGGGGCTTTTTAGCACAACAGGGGATTGACCCTTATCGGGTTGTTTTATGGAACGCTTTTCCCTGGCACCCTTATCAGTCAGAAAAGGGTATGCTGAGCAACCGTACACCGGATGAGTCTGAGCTTCGTGACGGCCACCAGATCCTGATGCAATTGCTGGAGCTTGGGCAATTTCGACGGGTTGTTGCCATTGGAGAAAAGTCAGCGCTGCAACTGGCCCGGTTGCAGATCAAGGCAACTAAAGTACGCCATCCGGCCAACGGCGGGGCGGGGCAATTCAGGGAGCAATTAAATCAGCTGCTGGACTAACACTTTTTTTCGCGGACGATCACTGAAAGAGCGGTTCCTCATGTCCATTGCCATTATTGAGCAGCAGATCAATCGCTTCCTTGCCAGTGAAGTACCGGAGGTGCTCGCTATCAAGGGGGGGTGGGGTGTCGGGAAAACCTACGCCTGGCAAAATTACCTGCAAGCCGCCAAAAATCAGCGGCGTATCGCCCTGAGCGATTACTCCTATGTTTCTCTCTTCGGTATTAATTCCTTGCAGGAACTGAAAAACAACATCTTTGAAAACATGATGTCACGGCAGCATATTGGTCGTCGTCCCTCGGTGGAGAGCTTTCGTGCGAACATGAATCGCTTGCTGCGAACTACCGGGAAGAAAAAATTTGCTCTTTTTCCCGTTGAGAAGGCGGCGGAGTTCAGCGACGCTCCTTTTGAGTCCCTGGCCTTTTTATCACTGGAAAAAACCCTGATCTGTCTTGACGATTTTGAACGTAAAGGTGCGGGGATCCAGACCCAGGAGATCCTCGGACTGATCACCATTCTGAAGGAGCAGAAAAAATGCAAGGTCGTGCTGATTCTTAATGATGAAAGCCTCGGCGGTGATGCCCATGTCGAATATAATCGTTTACGCGAGAAGGTGATCGACAGCGAGTTGCGTTTTGCCCCCAGCGCCAGGGATTGTGTTGCCATTGCCCTGCGCAACGATACGCTAGGCAGGATTCTTGGCGCGTCGGTGATCCAGTTGCAGATCAATAATATCCGTATCATTAAAAAAACCGAAGCACTGGCGGCTCTCATGATACCGGCAATGAAAAGCGTTGATCCGCAGGTATTGGAACGGGCGGTTCGTATCCTTGTCCTCTTGGCCTGGTGTTATTACAGCCGCTCATCGGAGGTTCCTGAGTACAACTTTGTGATGAATTGCAGCGCCTCTTTTGGCGATCTTGACGGTGCAGAAAATTTAACGACCCAGCAACAGCAGTGGAATGCCATCCTGCGTGGTTATGACAATTTCTGTGTGGACGATTTTGGTCGCCAGATTGGTCGTCTGGTAGAAAATGGTTATCTTGATGTTGACCTTATGACTGCGCTGGCAAAGGCCTGTGATGAACAGATTCGGGCAGCTCGCTCGGAAAAATCATTCCAGAAAGCCTGGCGCAAATTTCACGACTCATTTGATGATAACGCTGCCGACGTTATCAATTGTCTGTCCGAGAGCTTTCGTGACAATGCCCGTTACATCAGTCCGGTCAACCTGGATGGTAGCGTGCGCTTGCTGCGCTATCTTGGCAAGGACAAACTGGCCACCCGGATTATCGATCTTTATATTGAAAAACGTAAACATGAAAAAGAGCTCTTTGCTATTGATCCCGCTGTTGAGGCGGAAGAAATTCGCGATAGCGAGGTGATTGACAAATTCCACCAGATTCACCATGTGTTGCGTGACCAGCTGACCTTGCGACAGCTTTGTGAGCGCCTGCATGACGAAGGGGATCGTAGCGATGAGGAATATCAACTCGCCCAGGCTTCGGTCGCTGACTTTATTCTGCTGTTCAAGGGGTTGAGGGGTGTTGACCTGTCACGTCACATTGACCGGTGTTTACGCTACGGGCGTTTAGGCGGGATCAGCGATCAGCAACGGCTGATTGTTGAAAAGGCTACTGCCGCACTGCAACAGATAGGCAGGGAAAGCCGTCTTAATGCCAGCAGGGTACGACGTTTTGGGGTGACCATCTGACGGTTCCAGGCATCTGCCAATATTGCAATCGACAAAAAAAGCTCCGGCCTGATGGCGGGAGCTTTTTTTGTCAACGATGTAACGGAATCAATTACAGCGCTTTTTTGATCAGACTTTCAATCTGATTTTTGGGCACAGCACCGACCAGCTGGTCGACAACCTTGCCCTGATGGAAAAGGATCATGGTCGGAATACCGCGGACACCATACTGGCCGGGTGTTGCCGGGTTATCATCGACATTGACTTTGCCGACCTTGACTTTGCCGTCGTATTCATCCGCCAGCTGATCCAGTACCGGTGCAATTGCCTTGCAGGGGGCACACCAGCTTGCCCAGAAATCGACGAGAATCGGGGTGTCGGATTTCAGTACGGTGGTATCGAACTGGTCGTCGGAAATTTCGATAATCTTGTCACTTGCCATCAGTTTCTCCTTATTCTTGATTCGAATGCTCAAAAAAGGGTGGTCAATTCATGCAAAAGTAAATATATAGTAACTCCATCAAAAATCAAGATGTAATCAGGGTTGCCAATGTCGAGCTTGACACTGACCAGGCGCCTCCCTATCATGCCGGATGGATCTGCTGGGCCGGGCGCATCTTTGTTGGCAGAGGTTTTATGGATTCTCGCATTACCCAATACGCTAGCCAGAATACAGCGCTCATCCAGCGCTTTTGTGATACCCAGCGAGCGGAGATCGAGGGTCTGGCAAAGCAGATAGCGAATCTTTTTGCCGATGGAGGACAATTGTTGACGGTCGGTACCGGCATATGTCATTCGGTGGCTCAACTCGTTGCCACGGTTTTTGCGTACCGTCTTAATTTCGACCGACCGGCATTGCCGGCAATCTGTCTGGGAAGTGATAGTTCCCTGGCCGCGGCGATGGCCTCCGCCGGTGATTACGAACAATTGTTTATTCGTCACTATCGTGCGTTAAACAGCGAAAAGCAACTGTTGCTGCTTTTCGCTGATGGCGCTCCGAGTCCTGCCCTGGAGCGGTTGCGCGATGAAATGCTGGAAAATGATCAGGGTATTGTCCTGCTTGCTGGTGCCGGTAGCGGTGATCCGCTCTACTGTGATGAACTCGAATTGTGCCTGGATCTGGCAACAGCCAACCTGGCGCGACAGATTGAATTAATGCAGTTCGCTGGTCATATCCTGTGTGAACTGGTGGAAGGGGAACTCTTTCAATGTTGAACTTGTTGCCCGGTTTTACTGACTCACTTTCCTTTGATCAACTGTTATTATCTGTGCAGAAAGGGAAAATATGGAACCGGTAACTCTGCTTTTTGCACTCACGACACTGTTATATCTGATCGCTGGCCTGCTGTACCTGTCGGCCATGATCGGCAAGCGTGATGGCGCCGGACGCCTCGGGCGCTGGGTGCTACTGGTGGGGGTTGTTGTTCATGCTGCCGTTTTTGCCGTTCGCCATTCCATGGTTTCCGGCACGCCGGTCACCAGTATGCATGAATCCCTGTCCTTTTTTGCCTGGTGCCTGGTCTTGCTGTTCCTGCTGCTGGATCTGCGTTTCCGCCTGTCGGTGATGGGTGCTTTCGCCGCCCCGGTTGCAACCGGCCTGATGATCTTCAGTGCTTTGAGTCCCGATGTGGTTGTACCCCTTAATCCGGTATTACGCAGCTGGTTGTTTCCGTTACATATCAGTTTTGCCTTTTTGGGAAATGCCGCATTTGCACTGTCTTTTGGTGCCGGAGTGATGTATCTGATCCAGGATCGGATGCTTAAAAGCAAGCGCTTTAACCGTTTGTACCGGATGCTGCCTTCTATTGATATGCTTGATCGGGTCAACTACACCTGTCTGAGTGTCGGGTTTCCATTTATGACCCTGGGAATTATTACCGGCGCGGTGTGGGCAAACCTGGCCTGGGGGAGTTACTGGAGTTGGGATCCAAAAGAAACCTGGGCGTTGATTACCTGGTTGTTGTATGCCGGTCTGCTGCATGGTCGTCTGACGGTCGGCTGGCGGGGACGACGTGCTGCGTTCTTTTCCATTGTTGCTTTTATGTTTTTACTTTTTACCTTCCTCGGGGTGAGTTTGCTGTTTGATGGCTATCACACCTTTGAATCCTTCTCCATGCCATGACAGATTGCCGTGGATTGTTGTTATGAATATTGTTGTTGTCGGACTCAGTCATAAGACGGCTCCAGTCGAGATTCGCGAAAAGGTAGCGTTTGAGGCGGACAACCTCGAACAGCGGCTGGCCCAGGTTCTTGCCCTGCCGACCATATCCGAAGCGATGATCGTTTCGACCTGTAACCGGGTCGAGCTTTATGCTGCGACTACACGCCCGGGGGAGGCTTGTGTCGAGTTGCAGCGCTTTATCGCGGAATGTCACGCTTTATCGCCTGCGGTACTCAATGAACACCTTTATTCCTATACCTGTCAGGAGGCGGTGCGGCATGTTTTCCGGGTGACCGCCAGCCTCGACTCAATGGTTGTTGGCGAACCGCAGATTCTAGGCCAAATAAAAACGGCCTATGGTCATGCCAGTGATTGCAAGAGTGCCGGTCTGGTGCTTAATCGTTTTCTGCACAAGGCTTTTTCCGTGGCCAAGCGGGTACGCACCGAAACCGCCATTGCCAGCAGCGCCGTGTCGGTTTCCTACGCCGCAGTGGAGTTGGCGCGTAAAATTTTTGACTCCCTCGAAAACAAGACGGTCATGCTGGTCGGTGCCGGTGAAATGTGTGAACTGGCGGCCAAACATTTTGTGCGTTATGGTGTGTCGAAGGTGCTGGTGACAAATCGTACTTTCAGTCGGGCCGAAAGCCTGGCAGAGTCTTTTGGCGGGGTTGCCGTCAATTTTGCCAACTTTCGTGAGCAGCTCCACCGGGTTGACATCCTGTTGTCATCGACAGGGTCTCCCGATTATGTCATCAGCGCAGCAGATCTCAAGGCCGCTTGTAAAATGCGACGGTATCAGCCGATGTTTCTGATTGACATTGCCGTACCACGCGACATTGATCCGGCCGCCGGCAAGATCGACAGTGTTTATCTGTACGATGTTGACGATCTGCAAGGTGTGGTTCAGGCGAATCTCAAGGAACGTGAAAAGGAGGCCGTCAAGGCTGAGCAGATCGTCGATCAGGAGGTTGTGCGCTTTCATGAATGGCTTGCCAACCTCACTATCAGACCCACCATCATCGCCCTGCGCAAGCAACTTGAGGAGGTGCGCCAGAAGGAACTGCAACGCACCCTGTCCAGCCTTGGTCGACTGGACGACCATGAGCGCAAGATGCTTGATGCGATGACCGGCGCTATCGTCAATAAAATCCTCCACCATCCTACCCGTCTGCTCAAGCAACTCGACTGCGACGATGACAAACTACGTTATCTTGATGCGGTGCAGATGTTATTTGACCTTTCCGTTCAACCTCCGTCTGACGACCTGGCAACATTGCCCGAAGATTAGACATTAGAGAAGGAGACAGTATGTCCAACCGCAAATTACGTATCGGTACCCGCGCCAGCGCACTGGCTTTGTGGCAGGCCCATTGGGTCAAGGCCGAACTTGAGCGACGTTATCCAGATCTGGAAGTGAGCCTCACCAAGATCAAGACCCAGGGTGATAAGATCCTCGATGTACCCCTCGCCAAAGTGGGCGGGAAAGGATTGTTTGTTAAAGAAATCCAGGAGGCGATGCTGCGCAATGAGATCGATATTGCCGTTCACTCCATGAAAGATGTTCCCACGGTGTTTCCGCAAGGTACCGGGTTGCGTTGTATTACCGAGCGGGAAGACCCGCGCGACATCCTGGTGTTGCCCGCCGGGCAGCGTGCGCTGGAGGATATCCCGTTGGCTGGGCGCATCGGCACCTCTTCATTACGGCGTAAAGCGCAACTGCTGAATCTGCGCCCCGATCTGCAGATGATCGACGTGCGTGGCAATGTCGAAACGCGGATTCGCAAACTGACCGAAGAGAATCTTGCTGCAGTTGTGCTCGCTGCCGCCGGCATGAAGCGGCTCGGTTTTACTGACCAGATTGGCTGCTACCTGGAGCCCGATGTCTGTCTGCCCGCCATCGGTCAGGGTGCTTTGGGGCTTGAGAGCCGTCTTGATGATGAGCAGACCAATGCGTTGATTGATTTTTTTAACCACCCCGCAACCGCTTGTGCCGTTATTGCGGAACGGGCCGTACTGGCAACCCTCGAAGGGGGCTGTCAGGTGCCTATTGCCGCTTATGGTGAAGTTAAGGATGATCGCCTCGCATTGACTGCGCTGGTTGCCGATGTTGAGGGAAAAACCCTGCTGAAGCGCTCTACCCTTGTGGAGACAGAACAGGCGCATGCTGCCGGTGTCGCCCTGGCAAAGCTGCTGTTGGCTTTTTTTTTTTTTTTTTTTTTTTTTTTTTTTTTTTTTTTTTTTTTTTTACTGGAGGCGGAACTCTGATATGACGGAAGCGGCGCAACTGCCATTTTCCGGGCGCTGCTTTCTGGTAACGCGACCGGCAGCACAGGCCGCCCCTTTTGTCGCCCAGATCAATGCCCTGGGTGGTGAGGCGATCTGTGTCCCGACGATCGAGATTGTACCACCGGCCAGTTACAAGGAACTGGATCTGGCCGTACTTGATCTGGATACTTACCAGATGATCATACTGACCTCGGTTAACGCAGTGCAGGCACTGTTTGCCCGCATGCTTGAAAACAACCAGTATGTCGGCATGCTGCGCCAGTTGGAACTGATTGTTGTCGGACCTAAAACGGCGGAAGCCCTGGCCCGCTACAAGCTGCGCCCGACGCTGATGCCGATCGATCATCGGGCGGAAGGCATTCTGGCAGAGTTGCTGGCGCGCGGGGTCGCGGGAGACAGAATCCTCTACCCGCGAGCTGCGGCAGCTCGCCCGCTGTTGGCCAGAGAATTGCGCAGCGCCGGGGCGACGGTGGTGGATCCCGTTGCCTACGAGACTCTTATCCCTCAACAAAGCGGTGAGCAGATCCGCAATCTGCTGATGGGCGGTAGCCTTGATGCCATCTGCTTCAGTTCATCATCGACTTTTCGCCATCTACAGCAGATGCTGGGGGCTGATTTAGCGCAGCTGAAAGGTTCCACGGCTTTTTTCTCCATCGGCCCGCAAACATCGAAAACCATTCGTGACGCTGGCTATGAAGTTGATCTGGAACCCGAGTCCTGGACGATGGATGCCCTGCTGCAGGCCATGGTGGACTATTATCGTTAAGGTTTGACATTTAAACATCAATAGGAGTGATCTATGAATTTCCCTGATTATCGTCCCCGTCGTCTGCGCCGTAACGCTACACTGCGCCGGATGGTGCGTGAAACCCAGCTGCGCGTTGATGATCTGATCTACCCCATGTTCAGTGCCTTTGGTGTCAACATCAAAAAAGAGATCAGCTCCATGCCCGGCATTTATCAGCAATCGATTGAGTACATTGTTGCTGAAGCCAAAGAAGTGCGTGATCTGGGGATTCCGGCGGTGATTCTCTTCGGGATCCCGGAAGTCAAGGATGCTGTCGGTAGTGATGCTTATAGTGACAAAGGCATTATTCAGAATACTATCCGCGCGATTAAGGCGGAGGTGCCCGAATTATTGGTGATCACCGATGTCTGCCTGTGTGAATATACCGACCACGGACACTGCGGCGTGATTAAAGACGGAGATGTGGATAATGACGCCACTCTGGAATTGCTGGCCAAAGAGGCCCTCAGCCATGCCCAGGCCGGAGCCGATATCGTTGCGCCGTCCGACATGATGGACGGGCGAATTGCTGCCATCAGGATGATCCTTGATGACAATGGTTTTGATCATATCCCGATTATGAGCTATGCGGTCAAATATGCCAGCAGCTATTACGGCCCATTCCGTGAAGCGGCGGAAAGTACCCCCGGCTTTGGTGATCGCCGCAGCTACCAGATGGATCCCGCCAATCGTCTGGAAGCCTTGCGTGAAGCGGCGCAGGATGTGGCTGAAGCGGCAGATTTTCTCATGGTGAAGCCGGCGCTGGCTTATCTGGATCTGTTGCGCGAATTGAAAAACAACTT
>RRYU01005863.1_pt1 | contig 10354 bp, 8 predicted proteins | sample 2162651 | NCBI WGS metagenome assembly RRYU01 (sample SAMN10267283, study PRJNA491782) | microbial mat metagenome | isolation source: biomat in the production well | place: Japan: Minami-Kanto gas field, natural gas well KTG3 | collected 2017-06 | reverse complement strand
GGTGGCCCCGAGTCGGGCTACCGCTCTGCTCCTGGGCGAGTCGGGCACCGGCAAGGAGTTGGTGGCCCGGGCGATCCACCAGGCCGGGCCACGGGTCGGGCAACCGTTTATCAAAATCAACTGCGCGGCCCTGCCGGAAAACTTGCTGGAGAGTGAACTGCTGGGGCATGAAAAAGGGGCCTTCACCGGGGCGATCAGCCAGAAGAAGGGGCGTTTTGAGCTGGCCGACGGCGGCACCCTCTTCCTCGACGAGATCGGGGAGATGCCGCCGGCCTTGCAGGCCAAACTGTTGCGGGTTTTACAGGAGAGGACGTTTGAACGACTGGGGGGCAGCCGGACCATCAAGGTCGATGTCCGGATCATCGCCGCCACCAACCGCAGCCTGGAGCAGGGGGTCGATGAGGGTTCCTTCCGGGCCGATCTCTACTACCGGCTCAACGTGGTCCCGGTGGTCCTGCCGCCCTTGCGGCGGCGCCGGGAGGATATCCCGCTGCTGATCGACCATTTTCTCAGGGAGAGCAACCGCGGCAACCAGCGGCGGGTAAAGTTGGCGGCGGCAGTGATCCGCCATCTGGCGGCCTACTCCTGGCCCGGCAACGTCCGTGAACTGCAGAACCTGGTGGAGCGGCTGGTGGTTATGGCCGACGGCGAGATCATCAATCCGGACGACCTGCCCGCTTACTTGAGCACCGAGCCGAAACCGGCGGCCACTGCCTCACCCTCACTCCACCCGGCCAGCGCCGCTCCCCACCCCGTCGCCGCAGCCATCCCGGCACCATCGCCGACTTCATCCCCGCCACCACAGGGCTTTGCCACCACCACCGGCAAATCGCTGCTGGAGATGGAAAAGGAGGAGTTGATCGCCGCCCTCCAACGCCACGGCTGGGTTCAGGCCCGGGCGGCACGAGCCCTGGGGATGACTCCCCGCCAGATGGGCTACCGGATCAAAAGACACCAGATCGCAATCCCCGACCTCTGATCCGAACCAAGCCCACGACCAGAGGGCGGCCCACCATTTTCACTTGCCAACCCCCGCTGATTTGGCTAGCCTGAGTGTCGTGCTTTTTTGGAAAAACGCCACGATGCTGAAGAGCAAAGAGAGGGAATCAAGCCATGGCTCAACCGAAAGAGATCTACCAATGTCAAACCTCAAATTGTGGTTACGTTTACGACCCCGACCGGGGAGATCGGAAAGGAAAAATTGTGGCCGGAATCAAATTTGAAGACCTGCCCGAGGATTGGCGCTGCCCGATCTGCGGCGGCAGTAAAAAATGCTTTCGCCCCCTGGCCGGACCCGGTTCCACCAAGGAAGCCAAGTGTGAGTTGCCCACCGAGGGTTCTTAGGCCACAGCGAATGAAGATGATTAAAACACCCGCCTTAGCCGGACCCATCCCCTTCGTATTCGATAACAGTTATGCCGAGTTACCCGCCGCCTTTTACCGGTCTTGCAACCCCACCCCCGTAACCGCCCCCCGGCTGCTCAAACTCAATACCGCTTTGGCCAAGGAGTTGGGCCTGCAACTTGAGGAGCTTGACGAGCAGGCCCTGGCGGAGATATTTGCCGGTAACCGGCTTCCGGAAGGGGCTCAACCCTTAGCCATGGCCTATGCCGGTCACCAGTTCGGCAACCTGGTGCCGCAATTGGGCGATGGCCGCGCTATTCTGCTCGGCGAGGTGATCGACGGCCAGGGTCGGCGCTGGGATATCCAGCTCAAGGGGGCCGGCAAGACCCCCTTTTCCCGGGGCGGCGACGGTCGCGCCCCCCTGGGTCCGGTGATCCGGGAATATCTTGTAAGCGAAGCGATGTACGCCCTGGGAATCCCCACCACCCGGGCCCTGGCGGCGGTCAGCACCGGCGAAGAGGTTATCCGGGAGCGCCTCCTGCCCGGGGCCGTAATAACCCGGGTGGCGGCCAGCCATATTCGGGTGGGCACCTTCGAGTTCTTTGCCCGGCGCGGCGATCTCGCCAATCTCCGCACCCTGGCGGACTACGTGATCTCCCGCCACTATCCCGATATTAATGGGCCGGAGATCAGCGGAGCCGAGGGCCACAACCGCTACCTGGCCCTGCTGGCGGCGGTCATTGCCCGGCAGGCGGAACTGGTGGCCCGGTGGATGAGCATCGGTTTTATTCACGGGGTTATGAATACCGACAATACCACGATCTCCGGCGAGACCATCGATTATGGCCCCTGCGCCTTTTTGGACAACTACCACCCGGATACGGTCTTCAGCGCCATCGACACCGGGGGCCGCTACGCCTACCACATGCAGCCCCGCATCGCCCAGTGGAACATGGCCCGCTTTGCGGAATCCCTGGTCCCCCTGATCCACGACGATCAGGCCCAGGCTATCGCCCTGGCCACCGCGCTGCTGGACGACTTTATTCCCGGTTACGAAAAGGCATGGCTGGCGCGCATGGGCGGCAAGATCGGCTTGAGCGCCCCGCAGCAGGAGGACCGCAAGCTGATAGAGGGACTACTCGCCGCCATGGCCGACAACCAGATGGACTTCACCCTCTTCTTTCGTCGCCTCTGTAATGCGGTGGAAAACCCAAGCCACACCGACGAGATCCGGCCCTTGTTCCATCAGCCTGAGGCCTGGGAGCACTGGGCTCAACAGTGGCGCCGGCGCCTGGCCGCCGACCCTCTCCCCTCGGCGAAGCGGGCAGAGCGGATGCGGGCCTTCAACCCTGCGGTGATCCCCCGCAACCACCGGATCGAACAGGCCATCACCAAGGCCACGGAGGCCGGAGAGTTCAGCGACTTTGAAAAACTGGCCCAGGCTCTTGCCCACCCCTGGGAAGAGGATCACGACCGTGACCAGTGGCTGGCCCCACCGAAGCCGGAAGAGCGGGTGCAACAAACCTTTTGCGGCACGTAGCCGCCGCCGAAACTCCTGAACAAACAGGAAGCCCCTCCGCACCATTACGCCTTTTGGGGTGGTGGGCCGGACAACGTACTCTCCTTCGACAAGCGCCTCACGGTTACCATTTACTCAAGGGCAACGGGCAGGGGGGTGTCGATGGTGATTGCGCCGGGGGTGGGGGTGGCCCGGTAGGCCAGGACCTTGACCCCGCCTACCGCCGCTTCTTGCAGGGCGGCGGCATAAACCGGGTCGATGTGGGCGGCCGGGACGAAGGATTCAGCATCGCCGCGCTGGACACAGAAGAGCACCGCCGCTCCGTCACCGGCCTGCCGCAGCCTCAGCAGCTCCGCCAGGTGTTTGGTTCCCCGGCTGGTGACCGCGTCCGGAAACATCGCCGCCCCGTTTGCCGCCATGGTGCAGTTTTTCACCTCCAGCCAACTGATCCGGCCGTCACCATGCCCCAAGCGAAAATCGAGGCGGCTACGCTCCGAAACCTTGACCTCGGCCCGAATCGCGGCCAGCGGTTGCAACTCGGCGACCACCCCGTCCGCCAGGGCCTCCCGCACCAGGGCGTTGGTCCGGGCGGTGTTGATTCCCACCCAAACCCCGTCCACCCAAACCATCTCCAGGGTATGGCGATATTTGCGAGCCGGATTGGCGGCCAGCGAGAGCAGCACCGGCCCCTCCGGCTCCACGCAACCCAGCATACTGCCGGAGTTGGGGCAGTGGACGGTGATCTTTTCCCCATCGGCCAACCGGACGTCGGCCAGAAAACGCTGGTAACGGCGGATCATTCGGGCCGGGATCAACTCCTGACTAAAACGCATGACCTTCTTTTATCAGAGTCGCGGAACATTCAGGAACCGTGCAGGACCAGCAGGGCCCGGGAGTCGCGTTCGGCGATCTGCCTGGCCACCCTGGCCGGAACCACCTCGTAGCCCTCCCCCAGCTTGACAATTGCCAGTTGGCCCCGGCTGAGCTGGTCGATCATCTCCTCGGCCAGAAAGATCCGTTTAATTTTTTTGTCATCGGCAAAGTGGTAGGCTTCGCCCCGATCATCCTTGGCCAGGCGCGAATTTTCAATCAACTGACGGACTTGGGCCTGCTCTTCCCTTTGCCGTTGGGCCGTCGCCCGCTCCTCGTTGAGTTGGCGGGTTCGGGCCGCCTGGGCCGCCCGCTCCTCCCGGACCGCCTGGCCAAGGTCCGGCGGGGCATCCCGGAGCGGTTTTTTCCGCTGGAGCCGCTGCTCATGCTCCACCTTTTTAGCCTGCTTCCGGCTGGCCAGCCCGGCCTTGAGCAGTTGATCTTTCAACGGATTTCCCATACCTGTTTTCCCTACTAGATTTTGAGGCCCCCGGGGGCACCGACAGTCCCCTGTGATCGCATACGCCGAAATCGAGCGTTAAGCATGGGCCCTACCGCGAAGTTGTAAAATAACCGTCCAGGGTGGCGGCCAGCCCCTCTTCGAAGGTGCGGGTCGGAGCATAGCCCAACTCCCGACGGATTTTTCCGGCGTTGATCGCGTAGCGCCAGTCGTGACCCGGGCGATCGCGCACAAAGCTGATCAGTTCGGCGCAACTTCCCCCGGCTGCCGCCGGGCATTGGGGATAGCGGGCGGCCAATTCTGGATCGGCGGCAAGACGCCGGTCGATATGGGCGCAGATCAACCGGACGATCTCCAGGTTGCTCCGTTCGCTGTTGCCCCCGATATTGTAGGTCTCGCCCCGCCGACCCCGCCGGATGATCAGTTCGATTCCCCGGCAGTGGTCCTCCACGTGGAGCCAGTCACGGATATTGCCGCCGTCGCCGTACACCGGCAACGCCTCGCCCCGCAGGGCGTGTTGAAAAACCAGGGGAATAAGTTTTTCCGGATACTGGAGGGGGCCGTAGTTGTTGGAACAGTTGGAGATGGTCACCGGCAGGCCGTAGGTCCGGTGCCAGGCCCGAACCAGATGGTCGGAGGCCGCCTTGCTGGCCGAATAGGGCGAACTGGGATCATAGGGGGTGGTCTCGTTGAAGGGCGGATCATCCGGCCCCAGCGAACCGTAAACCTCGTCGGTGGAGACATGGTGGAAGAGAAAGGAGTCGGCCCCGGAGCGCCGCCGGACTGCGGCGGCGGCCGCCGCCAGCAGAGTATAGGTGCCGTGGACATTGGTCCGGATAAAGGCCTCCGGCCCGGCAATCGAGCGGTCCACATGGGACTCGGCCGCGAAATGGACCACGGTGTCCAGCTCTTCGCCAACCAGCAGCTCCTCAACCAGAGAAGTATCGCAAATATCGCCGTGGACGAAGCGGAACTCCGGCTTATCCCGCAAGGACTTCAGATTTTCCAGGCGGCCGGCGTAGGTCAGGGCATCGAGAACCACCAGGCGATCCCCGGGATGACGCCGCCGCCAGTAACGCGCGAAATTCGCTCCAATAAACCCGGCCCCGCCGGTGATCAAAAGTCTGGCCATAGCTCCTCCGTTCCCCCGCGCCATCTCCCGCCGGCCGGCGGGAGATGGCGGCGGCGGCGAATTTCCCGAAAGCCGGCGATCCTGACCGTCAGGCTGATTTGCCGAGCAACATTTCCGCGAGTCAGCCAGATGGGTCCTGGCTGCGACAAAGTTCGTAACTTGTGCTTCTTCCTTTTCCGGGAGTTTTTTGCAAGATATGTTTTTCGACAAGGTCACTGAGGTCACGGCTGGCTGTAATTTTACTGCATTTGGCCATTCCTGCGTATTTCCGGGTCGTCATTCCTCCTGCAAATCTTTCTCCGGTATCGAGCAGCCGGTTGATTGCCTTATGCTGCCTTGCATTAAGAGAAGTGTTTGCATGGCGCTGCCAAAAGGCGGCTTTCAGGGCAACCCTGGCAACGACCCACTCCGAGTCCTGGATAGCGCTTTTCAGGGTCTGTAGAAACCATTGCAGCCAAACGGTTATATTCAGTCCGTCCTTACCGGCCGCCTCCAGAACACGATAATACCCTTTGCGCTCCTGGCTGATCTGCTTGGAAAGGGAGGTAAACTGCACGAGGGCCGGATAGCTTTCCGTCAATTGGTAATCGGTAACGGCTCTGCCGATCCGTCCGTTACCGTCGTCAAAGGGGTGGATCATAATAAACCACAAATGGGCGATCCCGGCCTTGATCAGGGGCTCCTGTTCATTGTTACCGTTGACCCAGAGGAGAAAGCGATCCACCTCTCCGGCCAGAATTTCCAGCGGCGGAGCGACGTAGTGGACCTTTTCCCGGCCGAACGGGCCGGAGACAATCTGCATCTGCTCTGCGCCCCGGTAGCAACCGACCCCAATTTTCCTCAGCCCTGAATGGCCGGAAGGAAACAGGGCGGCATGCCAACCGCAGAGTCTCTCGACGGTTAACGGCCGACGCTGCCTGCTCCGGGCATCAAGCAGTACGGAAACAAGACCGTCCGCCCGGTCGTCCCACTCGGCGGAATCTCCAGACAGACCGAGCCGTCTGCGGATTGATGCCCGCACTGAACTGCGGCGCAGGAGTTCTCCCTCAATCGCCGAGGTTTCCATGGCATCATCTGCCAGCACCCGCTCCTGCACGATGACCTGCTCTTCGTTGTTCAGGGTGCGGAAGATGGCATCCAGCCGGCCGGCTAATCGAGAAACAGCACCTATCTCCGGGAGCAAGGCCCCGGCATCATACGAAAATGCAGGCCAGTTGGGGTGTTGCCATATCCAGTGATCAGTTTGCATGGTCTAATCGTATCAATTCAGATATGAATAGGCAAGCTAATCGTGTCACCCCGCTCTTTCACGCTCAGCCTTCGCCGGATCAGACACCGCTGGATTAGTTGCAGATGAACCCTACAAAAAAATCCCGAAAGATTGAGAACTGTTTGCGTGGGCCATAAATAGTTGGTAGAGTCCCTGCCCGCTGTTTTTTATGAGTTTTCCAGGCATAGGGCCGAAGCGACTATCAACCATCAGAGAGGAGCAAGAGACACCCATGGAACAAGTTACCGAATTCATGAAGAAAGTTATTGAGAAGAATCCCGGCGAAAGTGAATTTCACCAGGCGGTGCTCGAGGTGGTTGAGACCCTGATGCCCTACATCGAGGAGAACCCCAAATACAAGAAAGCCAAGGTGCTGGAGCGGCTGGTGGAGCCTGAGCGGGTCATCATCTTTCGGGTGCCCTGGGTTGACGACAAGGGCGAGGTCCAGATCAACCGCGGTTTCCGGATCCAGATGAACAGCGCCATCGGCCCCTACAAAGGGGGGCTGCGCTTCCACCCCAGCGTCAACCTCAGCATCCTCAAGTTCCTGGCCTTTGAGCAGGTCTTCAAGAACAGCCTCACCACCCTGCCCATGGGCGGCGGCAAGGGCGGCTCCGACTTCGACCCCAAGGGCAAGAGCGACAACGAGGTGATGCGCTTCTGCCAGAGCTTCATGACCGAACTCTGCAAGCATATCGGGGCCGAAACCGACGTGCCGGCCGGCGATATCGGGGTGGGCGGCCGGGAGATCGGCTTCATGTTCGGCCAGTACCGGCGGATTCGCAACGAGTTCACCGGGGTGCTCACCGGCAAGAGCCGCAACTGGGGCGGCAGCCTGATCCGGCCGGAGGCCACCGGCTACGGGGCGGTCTTCTTCGCCGAGGAGATGCTCAAGGTCCGGGGCGACTCGGTGGCCGGCAAGGTCTGCACCGTCTCCGGCTCCGGCAACGTGGCCCAGTACACGGTGGAGAAGGTCAACGAGCTGGGCGGCAAGTGCGTCACCCTCTCCGACTCCGGCGGCTTTATCCATGACCCGGCCGGGATCGATGCCGACAAACTGGCCTACGTGGCCGAATTGAAGAACGTTAAGCGGGGCCGGATCTCCGAATACGCCGAAAAATACGGTTGCAAGTACTACCCCAGCGAGCGGCCCTGGAAGATCAAGTGCGATATCGCCTTCCCCAGCGCCACCCAGAACGAACTCGATGCCTCCGAGGCCGAGACCCTGGTGGCCAATGGCTGCGTCTGCGTCTCCGAGGGGGCCAATATGCCCTCCACTCCCGAAGCGGTGCGGGTATTTTTGAAGGCCAGGATCATGTACGGCCCCGGCAAGGCGGCCAACGCCGGCGGAGTGGCCACCAGCGGCCTGGAGATGAGCCAGAACAGCCTCAAACTCTCCTGGCCCCGGGAGGAGGTGGAGGGCCGGCTTAAGCAGATCATGCAGGGGATTCACGAGGCCTGCTACAAGTACGGCAAGGAGGGCGACTTCGTCAACTATGTCAAGGGGGCCAATATCGCCGGCTTCGTCAAAGTAGCCGATGCCATGATAGAACAAGGCGTCATCTAGGGGTAAACGGGCGGCAGCACCGCATCTTGCGGCGATCGGGCCGGCTCACGTACTGGCGTACGCATCGCCGTCCCGCTTGCCCCAACCTGCGGTGCTGCCGCCCGTTTACCTCGTAGCATCAGCTTGTATCGGGGGACAGATTTAAAATCTGTCCCCCGACTACGGTGCCGCCCGTTTACCGGTTTTGCAACACTAATTGGGGGGGATTAGCATGTCATATAATTATAGTCATCTCTCCACCGGGCTTAAGGGGCTGGATCGGGTGATCAAGGGGTTGATGCCCGGCGATAATATTGTCTGGCAGGTGCGGGGGATCGATGATTATCACTACTTTGTCGATCACTATGCCCGCTTTGCCGAGCTGAAGAATCAGCGCCTGGTCTATTTTCGTTTCGCCTCCCACCCCCCCCTGCTTGAGCCCGCCGCGTTTCCCCATGCCGAAATCCATACCCCCGATCCCGCCGAGGGCTTTGAGCCCTTTATCAACGAGGTCCATGCCACCATCAAGCGTAACGGCCGGGGGGGCTACTACGTTTTCGACTCCCTCAGCGACCTGGCCAACTCCTGGTACAGTGACCGGATGCTGGGTAACTTCTTCATGCTCACCTGCCCCTATCTCCTCGATATGGAGGCCCTGGCCTACTTCGCCCTGATTCGCGACCACCACTCCTACAATGCCCTGACCCCGGTCCACAACACCGCCCAGGTGATCTTCGACGTCTATAAAAACCGCGACAGCCTCTATGTTCACCCCCTCAAGGCCCAGCAGCGCTATTCGGCCACCATGTTTATGCTCCACTCCCATCGGGATGGTGATTTCAAGCCGGTGACCAACAGTGCCCTCAATTCGGAAATTTTGTCCTTTACCCCCTTTAAGAGCACCGATCACGCCTTCGAGGAGCGGGACCGCTGGAACCGCTACTTCCAGGAGGCGGCCCAGATCGTCCGCCGCAACGGGGGTGGGGCCGCCGAGACGGAAAGGGCCAGGGGGCCGGAGGCGACCAAACATCTGCGACGCCTGCTGGAGATGGTGGTCACCCGCAACGACCGGATTCTCGATCTGGCCGCCGATTACCTGACCATCGATGATCTGCTCGATATCGGCAAGCGAATGATCGGCACCGGCCTGATCGGCGGTAAATCCACCGGGATGCTGCTCTCCCGAGCCATTCTCCGCCGGGACGCCCCGGAGTTGCGGGATGTGATCGAGGTCCACGACTCTTTTTATGTCGGTTCCGATGTCTTCTACACCTATATGGTGATCAACGGCTGCTGGTGGATTCGCCGCCAGCAGCAGGATACCGAAACCCTGCTGGGGGTGGCCGAGTACGCCCGCCGGGTGATCCTGACCGGCAAGTTTCCCGACGATATCGTCAAAAAGCTCTCCGATATGCTGGACTACTTCGGCCAGTCGCCGATCATCGTCCGCTCCAGCAGTCTCCTCGAAGATAACTACGGCAACGCCTTCTCCGGCAAGTATGAGTCGGTCTTCTGCCCCAACCAGGGCTCCCGGGAGCGCCGCCTGGCCGATCTGCTCACCGCCATCAAGCTGGTCTATGCCTCCACCCTCAGCGAGAAGGCCCTCCACTACCGGGAGCAGATGGGGATTCTCGACAAAGATGAGCAGATGTCGCTCTTGATCCAGCGGGTTTCCGGCGATCTCCACGGCAACCACTTCTTCCCGGCGGTGGGGGGGGGTGGGCTACTCCTACAACCCCTATGTCTGGAACGAGGCGATCGACCCGGAGTCCGGGGTGATTCGGATTGTTTACGGGATGGGGACCCGGGCGGTGGACCGCTCCGATGACGACTACACCCGGATCGCTGCCCTGAACGCCCCGGATAAACGGCCGGAAAGCGGCATCGATGAGCTGCGCAAATTCTCCCAGAAACGGGTAGACGCCATCGATCTGGCCGCCAACCGCCTGCTGCCGGTGGAGTTCAGCGAGATCTCCCGGGCCAGCCCCAAGCTGGAGCTGGAGATGGCCGCCTCCCTGGACAGCGCGAGCAACTCCCACTACATCAGTTTCGACGGGCTCTTCAAGGATACCCCTTTTATCGAGCATATGGGCCGGATTCTCAGCTGCCTGGCCGCCTCCTATCAATACCCGGTGGATATCGAGTTTACCCTCAACTTCACCGGCGAGGAGGGGTGCCGGACCATGGCCGCCGTCAAGGAGGCCCGAGGCGAA
>RRYU01018746.1_pt1 | contig 10359 bp, 8 predicted proteins | sample 2162651 | NCBI WGS metagenome assembly RRYU01 (sample SAMN10267283, study PRJNA491782) | microbial mat metagenome | isolation source: biomat in the production well | place: Japan: Minami-Kanto gas field, natural gas well KTG3 | collected 2017-06 | reverse complement strand
GCAGGAGAAAGTTTAAGCGTACGGTTATGAATCTCCATAAGTTGATCCTGGTTGATTAAATCACCAAAGTCAATGCCCGAAATAAGTTGGCTTTCACTGCTGTTCATGCACTTGTAAATATTACACGAAGTATGTATTTAATCAGTTGGGTACCCCAAAATTTCCTGCCTTTAACTGTCACTGTATAACCGTTTTCTTTATTTACTTGCATATTTCAGGTTTATACCATTACTTTTGTATATTTGGGTTAAGTTGTTCAATTGCATACATCGTGCTGAATAACAGTATAATACATTTGAAAATTAAGTGTTATGAAGAAAATATTACTTATACTTGCCGGCATGGCTTTCTGCCTAAATTCGGCATACACACAGGATAAAACCATCAGGGCTTATCTATCCTATGCTACTTTTTATATACCCGATTCAGGTCCCTTTATCGAAACCTACCTGGCCGTGGAAGGCAGCACTGTTGAATTTCTTGAAAATGAAGATGGATTATACCAGGCAACGATCGAAGTGCTGATGATATTCAGGCAGGATGACGACATCATTGATTTTGCAAAGTATGAACTGAAAAGTCCGGCTATTGATGATGAGCTCAAAACCGATTTTGGCTTCATCGACCAACAACGATTTGCACTTGATGAAGGCGAATATGAAATGGAAATCCAGATCGCTGATGTCAACAACCCTGAAGCACCATCTTTTCTTACCTACGAAAAGATATACCTGCAATACCCTGTTAACGAGATCCATGTGTCAGGCATCCAATTGATCGAACGCTTCAGCCGCACCAATGGGGAAAGCACAATCAGCAAAAGCGGATATGACCTCATTCCCGTGGTGTTCGCCTTTTACCCCGAAAGTGAAAATACAATGACCTTTTATTGTGAAATATACAATACCGAAAAAATATTTGGAGACGACACCCAGTACATGCTCAATTATTTTATAGAATCATTCGAGCATAAACAACTGCTGAACGATTTTTTCTTCAGGCGCAGAATGACCAGCAGCAAAGTCAATAACCTCCTCAACAACATCAATATCGCCAGCCTGCCATCAGGCAATTACAACCTTGTAGTCGAAGTGCGCGACCAATTGAATGAGCTTGTTACCAGGAACGAAGTGTTTTTTCAACGCAGCAATCCAAACATCAGTTTCAACCTGGATGACATTGCTGCGCTTACTATCGGCAACACTTTTGTAAGTAATATGACAAACAAGGACTCCCTGTCGGACCATATATTATCACTTGCCCCCATATCAACTGAAATTGAGCGTGACTTTGCGCTTAATATGGTGCGCGAAGGCAGGCTTGAAACCATGCAACAATATTTTTATAATTTCTGGCTTAATCGCAATTACACAGAGCCGGAGGTGGAATGGATGAATTACAGCGAGGAGGTGCAACGTGTAAATGCCTCATTCTCTACTCCAACCAGAAAAGGATACGATACCGACCGGGGTAGGGTATATCTGCAGTACGGACCGCCAAACAACCTAACCGAAAGTTACAATGAACCCGGTGCTTACCCTTATGAAATATGGCAGTATTATACTTTGGGCAATCAGAGGAACAAGCGTTTCGTTTTTTATTCAAAGGACATGGTGACCAATGACTTTTCACTGATCCATTCCGATGCCATGGGCGAATTGCCCAATTACCGCTGGCAGCATGAAATCTATAAGCGGACCTGGGACCCATCCGGCATTGATGATGTACGACCACCTGATGCTTTTGGCACACGAGCTTCAGACTATTACCGTGACCCGCGTTAACCCTCATGACGTTGCCAGCCCGATTGGCATAAGCTCAATCACCTTATATAAGCTGCAGCGCAAACCGTTTTGTTGCATGAAATTGTATGAGGCCAAAATTGGCCGTATTTTTGCCGGAAATTTGTTCCCAAAAATGAATTGACAGTTAATGAAGAGGATCGGCGCTAAATTTATAACCGGCATCATGTGGTTGCTTGCTTTGCTACCTCTGCGCGTGCTGTATTTTTTTGCTGACATACTCTACTTATTTATATATTATGTCATCTGGTACAGGCGTCGGACCGTAGCAGAAAACCTGCGCAAGAGCTTCCCTGAAAAAACAAAGGACGATCTCAAGTCAATTGAAAAACAATACTATCACCATCTGACATACGTGATCCTAGAGTTTGTTAAGATCAGGCACATTAACCGCGAAGAGATCACCAAAAGAATGAAGATCAGAAATCCTGAAAATCTTCAGGAATTGTTCAGTGAAGGTAAAAGTGTTTTTGTAGCCTTAGGGCATTGTGGCAACTGGGAATGGTTGGGCCAAAAAATGGCAACCCTTGACGGACATAAACCCTTTGCAATTTTCAAACCGCTGTCGAACAAATTTTTTGATAAACATATGCGCAAGCTCAGGGCACGCTTTCATGCACCAAACCTGATCGAATTCAAAAAAACATACCGGACCCTGATGCAAAACAGGCAAACTGTAAATGCTGTTATAATAGCTGCAGATCAAACACCTACCAGGGGTGAAATCAATTACTGGACAGTCTTTTTGAACCAGGAAACTCCTTTTTTCCTCGGAATTGAAAAAATGCCAAAGCACTGGACTATGCTGTTCTTTATTTTGACATTCGGCGTGAGCGCAAGGGCTATTACCTCATCGATATCATCCCTATAACAAAAAAGCCCAGGGAAACAAAGGAATACGAAATTACGGAAAAGTACGTAAGTTTGCTGGAGCAAACCATCAGGGACGAACCTTACAATTGGCTCTGGTCGCATCGCAGGTGGAAGCACAAAAAGGTATCAAACTAATATGCCTACGGTAGCCGTCGTAATCTTAAACTTCAATGGAAAGGATTTTCTAAAAAAATTCCTTCCATCCGTCATTGATCACAGCCATGAATTTGCCGAAGTGATCGTGGCTGACAATGCCTCCACAGATGGTTCCATTGAAATGTTGAGCGAAAATTTTCCGCTGATCAGGCTCATACAGAACAGCAGCAACCGAGGTTTTTCTACAGGTTATAACCTGGCTCTCAATCAAATTGATGCGGATTACTATATATTGCTTAACAGCGACATTGAGGTAACAGCAGGCTGGATTGAGCCGGTAATCAATATGATGGAGCATGACAAGAACATTGCTGCCTGCCAGCCAAAAATATTGTCCTATAACCAAAAAGATTATTTTGAGTATGCAGGTGCAGGAGGTGGTTTTATTGACAGCTACGGCTATCCCTTTTGCCGGGGCAGATTGTTTCAGGAAATAGAGAGGGATGAAGGCCAGTACGATGATGAGGCGGAAGTGTTCTGGGCGAGCGGTGCATGCATGTTTGTCCGTGCGGAGCTTTTCCACAAGATGGGTGGTTTGGATGATGATTTTTTTGCCCATATGGAAGAAATAGATTTCTGTTGGCGGTTAAAAAATGCCGGCTACAAGATCATGTATTGTCCACGCTCGGTAGTCTATCATATTGGAGGAGGCACCCTGCCAAAATCATCGGCCAGAAAAACCTATCTCAATTTCCGCAACAACCTCTCATTGCTATATAAAAACCTGCCTGACAGAAGTTTCCTGCAAATCATAATCATACGCTTATTTTTGGATATGGCCGCCAGCCTGAAATTTCTTATCGAAGGCGGCTTAGGCGACTTTTTTGCGGTGGCCAGGGCTCATTTGCACTTTTACAGAAAAATACCTTTGCTTAAACGCAAAAGGAGCGCTTTGCTCCGATCTAAGGTCAAAGGCATCTATAGAAGGAATATCGCAATCCAGCATTTCTTGTTTCGAAAAATGAAATTCACCGACCTGAACCAGGAGGATTTTAACTAGCACTACTGTGTCGGTTGAGTCGTAGAGATTTTTTATTTTACTGAGATGAGGAAAATAATCAAGATTAGGGCAGGCTAAAGTAGTATTGACATAACACTTGACCGGTATTAAAGAAAACTTTCTATTGCAATTCGGTATCCCTGGAGCCCAAAGCCAGTGATACAGCCCTTGCAGCCTGCACCTGTCATCGAAATATGACGATATGCTTCACGTGCAAACAGGTTTGAGATGTGTACCTCCACCACAGGTGTGCGAATAGCCCTGATAGCGTCCGCAATGGCAACCGAGGTATGCGTATAGCCCCCCGGATTTAATATGATGCCAGCATAATTACCGGAGGCTTGATGCAGTTTGTCAATGATCTCCCCTTCTATATTTGTCTGAAAATAATCCAGATGATGGGTGTTAAACTGACGCTTAAGACCCTCTAAATAATCTTCAAACGATTGATTACCATAGATATCACTTTCTCGCTGGCCAAGCAGATTGAGATTTGGCCCGTTGATAATGAGCAGCTTCATGGTTGCGTGTGTTTAGCGACAAAGATAAGTGAAAATAAACCATATGAAATGATGAACAATCTACGAAAATCAACTTAGACAACTACTGTGAATACCCCACTATGTTCAAAACGAAACAGCGTTATTTTTGTAGGGGCCGGTTCAATGTCTAAAATGAATCAGCTAAGTAACAGCGTCTGCTTTGCATCACGGAACTGTTTCAGGCTTTGAGGTTTTCTATCCGGAGTTGCAGGCACCGCTGTTATTTGTTGTTCAACATTATCAAATACCTATCATTGCCTGCTATGGACCCACAGGATAAAACCACCTTACTTCAACCCTTTAACCACCTTCAAAACCTGCTGATGGTTGTTGCTGAATACATGTATTATAAACACACCTGCATGAAGTTGATTTAATATCCCCTCAAGCACTGCCTCCGGTGCAATATTATTGTCAACACGCGCCAGGGGCCTTCCTTCCAGATCATAAACTACAACACTGTGAATGGTTGTATCCAATGCAAGCACTTTCACCTGATTACCAAAAGGATTGGGATATACCTTGATCAGTTGTGGTTTCTTCTCTTTTTGTTGCCTGAGTGATGTGAGTATGGTATTGGCCAGCATATAGTCAGGAATGCCATGTCCCATAAAGTTATCAGGATTGGAAGCCCTGCTTCCGCTTTGCATGATGGCATTCTTGATATCCAGGTTGGTAAATTCAGGATTAGCCTGCCACAAACAAGCCGACATTCCGGCTATGATCGGCGATGAGAATGAAGTACCGTTACTACTCCCAAAGCTCGAACTACCAGAAGCCACAGCTGCACCCTGCCCTCGTGCCATCACATCGGGTTTCAGCCTGCCGTCAAATGTCGGACCCTGTGAGCTGAATGAAGCACGATTGCCATCTCCATCCACAGCACCAATAGAAAACACATCAAATCCATCTGCAGGTGCGCCTATATATGGATACTGGCTGTTTGAGCCGGAGTTGCCTGCGCTGTTCACCACCAGTATGCCTTTGCTGGCTGCAATATCAGCACCAATGGTCACAATGCAGGTGTTTCCATCCATATCTTCATGCGTATGATCATGCTCCGGCATATCGAAAGTGATATAACCAAGTGAGGAATTGATAATGTCAGCTCCCACACTATCCGCAAATTCAGCTGCCGATACCCAATTGTACTCTTCGATCAGATTTTCACTAAAAACATATTCCGACCTAAGCAGCCAGAATGCTGCTTTAGGCGCTGTGCCAACCAATTGTCCCGGCACATTGGCACCTATGGTGCTCAGCACCGCTGTTCCGTGCGAGCTCTGTGTAAACACATCACCACCGGGCTGCACAAAATCCTTGGTGCCCAGTATCTGTCCATTGATCCATAAGCTGTCGAAAGCAGGGTGAACATCTGTATTACTATATCCACCATCAAGCAGTGCGATGACCATCCCTTCACCTTTGAAGCCATTCGCATGCAAGGGTATCCCGTTTATCTGATGGATCTGAGTGTAACCATTGCCATAATTAATCCAACCCGGGCCATGTTGTGATTTCACAAAAGGCGCATGTTCATCAGAAATGCTTTCATTGGTAAAAAACAACTTTTCCTCGACAATTGGTGGGTTATCAGCAGATGAGAGTGTACGAACCGATACCACAAAAGGCAGTGCATTAATCGCATCCAACACAGCCTGATTCGAAGTTTGAATGGTGACTCCATTCAACCATTTAGATGGAAAAAGCATGCCCGGCCCTTCAGCAGCCACGGCCTCTATATAAGCAGGATTAACAGGGATATCCTGTTCGATGATCTCAATATTCTGGGCTATCCGCCGCTCAATGGCACGTTGAGTTAAAAAAGCTTCCGGTTCATTGATGGAGTAGGGTGAATCGTTTTTATCACTGAATTGGATGAAATAAGTATCAGGCCCTATCTGAGCACTCAACATTGAGGTAAAGAAAACTAGTAAAAAAGATAAAACTAAGGTAGATTTATTCATCATTTAATTTTTTGAGGTAAAAGACAAAGTTAGAATAAAGTTTCTAATCAATTATATGCAAGATATTATTGCGTGATCCAACATCAGGCACTCGTTTGCTGCCCAATCTTATTTCTTTTACAGTTAAGCTGCCAGGCACGTCAATCACCACCTGCCTTTCTCCGGATTGCCAGATAGAGGTAGGATATTGCATCTCAATGGTGCTGTCGTCCGTGAATGTAATTAAGAGCTCAATGGGCAAGGGAAGGCCTCCTACATTACTAATTACCAGCTTTCTATCTCTGGTATACTTGTGTATGGCAAGATCGGGATAGGCCGACTCATAAAACCACGGTAAAATAAACCAGTCCAACCTGGCATTGGTCACACGTTCGAAGGTATTGAAAAAGTCCAGCGGCATGGGGTGCTTCCCCTCCCACTCTCGCATGAAAACATGCAATGCTTTTAAAAACAATGCTGTGCCCAACGCATTTTCCAGAAAATGAAAGGCCATGGCCGGCCTGACGTAAGATGAAATCCTCAAGGCCCCATAGTCGGCACCTAGAAGGTGGTTGGGTACCATGGGGGGTATATCCATTTCAGATCCTGCATGGTTTATATAAGTTTGTACTGAGCGTTCAACATAATTATAACCCGGGAATAAGCTATCTACAAGAACATGAGGCCAAAGGCTGGCCCAACCTTCATCCATCCAGGCATATTTCTTTTCATTGGTGCCCATCATAAATGGGAAATAGGAATGTGCAATTTCATGAAATGTAAGTCCAAAAATACCAGGCTCCTCCTCAGGGGCACTATTGTTTGCCATCATCGGTGTTTCCATGCCTCCACTCCTGCGTCCATTGCAAAAATTTGTCATTTGCGGATAAGGAAAAGGGAGCCCGGGCATTACTTCTGACATATACAATATGCTTTTTCTGGCGTATTCCGTAACTTGATCATAATTTATTGCGCCATCAGGATAAACTGCATCTGTTAGGGTACGTCTTCCTGTTTCAGCATCCACAACCACACTCACAGCATCCCAATTGAAGCCAAGGGCCGCTCCAAAGCTAAAATCAGGTACCTGATCTGCTTTGAAATGCCATGTAAGTTTTTCTCTATCAATAGTAACATTATCGATTATATAATCCTCCCGGCTTATAATACTTATCTTTTCATCACTTTGCCAGGCACGTTGATAGCGATCGAGAATCAGCGGTTTAAATACTTCCTCAGGGTTGTCCAGGACACCGGTTGCCCAAACAACATAATTACCCGGAAGCGTCAATTGAACATCATAATCTCCAAATTCATTATAAAACTCTACACTGCCACCATAGGAGATCATATCCCAACCATCCAGGTCGTCGTAGACGGCGATCTGAGGATACCAATATGCCAGAAAAGCTATTGAATCGCTATAACGTCCCATACGCACAGTGCGTGTAGCGGGAATCTGAACACTCCATTCAAGCTCCACCCTATTCTCAGAATGGGGAAGTATTTCAGCAGGTACGATCAATTTGGTTCCCGATCTCCTTAAACTTCTTCGGTTATCTGTGTCTACCTGGAAGTTATTGATTATCAACTTCTCGATCTGAGTTCCTTGATGAAGGTCCACATCACCGATATCCCAATCGCGGCTATTTCCTTTGCGGAATATATCCTGGTAAATATTGAACACCAAAACAGAAAGCGTATCAGGACTGTTATTCAGGTATTCAATACCGGCATGTCCCCTGATCATATTCTCATCAGGAAAAAATTCAGCACGTATGGTATAATTGGCAGCATTCTGCCAATAATTCACTCCGGGACTTCCATCATTGGACCGGGTTTGCTTCTCAATGGCATCGCGGTACTCTTTAAACAGATACCTTCCGGTTTGCTGCGTTGTACCATCCCATGCCAGCAAAAGAAAAAGGCTAATGACGATCAATTTTCTCATAAGGCATATTTCATTAATGGGCTAAATTTAGAAATTATTAGCTATTATGGGATGCATAAAAAAGTTAACGGTCAATATCTGCCAACTAACTCCAAAATTATCGCATTCATTCCATCCAATTTTGTTATTTTGCATAAAATAAAACAAGTTGTCAGATCATGAAGATGAAAAGTATTAATCCGTTCTCAAACACCTTAATAGCAGAATTTCAAACACATAATCAGGATGAGGTAAGTCAGATTATACATGAAATGAATGCATCTTTCGTGCAGTGGAAGGATACCTCTATACAGGAACGATGCAAGTTTGTTGGCAAACTGGGCACTTTGCTCGAATCGCAAAAAACAGAGCTGGCCATGCTGATCACCAATGAAATGGGCAAACCCATCCGGGAGGCGACGGCAGAGATCGAAAAGTGTGCACTGCTTTGTCGATATCACAGCAAGCCCGAAAATGCAGGGTTAGATCCCATCCTCGTTGAAACTGAAGCCGAAGAATGCTATGTTGGTTTTGAACCTTTAGGGATCATCTTTGCCATCATGCCCTGGAATTTTCCTTTCTGGCAGGTGATGCGTTTTGCTGTGCCCAACCTTGTTGCCGGAAATGCGGCCTTGCTCAAGCATGCACCCAATGTAAGCGGTTGTGCTCTGGCAATAGAAAAATTGTTTAGCCAGGCTGGTTTTCATGAACAGCTTTTTCGAGTGGTGATCATCCCACATGAGGAGGTTGAGCCTGTGATAGCTAACCCTTTGGTAAAAGGAGTAACCTTAACCGGAAGTGGCAGGGCAGGTAAGTCCGTAGCATCACTTGCTGGTAAATACTTAAAAAAAAGTGTATTGGAACTTGGGGGGTCTGATCCTTTCATCGTCTTTGCTGATGCCGATATTGGCAATTCATGTATGGTCGGCATTCGCTCACGGATGAATAATGCCGGACAGGTTTGTATTTCGGCTAAAAGATTTTTTGTTGAAGCCGGCATTATGGACGAATTTACCGGCGAAACCATATCACTCATCGAAGGGCTCAAAGTTGGTGATCCCAGGCTTACTGAAACAGATATCGGCCCGATGGCACGGCCTGATCTGGTTGATCAAATTGAAAAACAAGTAAATGACTCCATCAATTTGGGAGCTAAATTACTTTATGGAGGCCACCGTCATCCGGACAACCCGATGATCTATCTACCTACACTGCTCACAGGCGTAACCCACGAGATGCCGGTAATGAATGAGGAAACCTTTGGGCCGGTATCTGTTTTAATACCTTTCCAAACAACTGAAGAAGCCATACGGCGTGCCAATAGTACCAATTTTGGGCTTACAGCATCGGTTTGGACCGGCGACATCAATAAAGCCAAATATGTTGCCAATCACTTGCAAGCCGGAGCTGTTTTCATCAACAGCATGACCAGGTCTGACCCCAGGCTGCCATTTGGCGGCATCAAGGAATCGGGCTTTGGCCGCGAGCTGTCGTCATTCGGTATCAGGGAGTTCTGTAATGTAAAAACCTATTGGATCGATTAATCATGCGAATAGACATTATTACAATTTTCCCGGAAATGTTTACGGGCCCTTTTTCCGAAAGCATCATCAAACGTGCTGTTCAAAAGGGGCTTGCTGAAATTCATTTGCACGACCTCAGGGATTTTACCACTGACAAGCATAAAAGGGTTGATGACTATGCATTTTCAGGTGGTGCAGGCATGGTTATGATGATTGAACCTGTCGACCGTTGTATCACACATCTGAAATCAGAAAGAGATTATGATGAGGTGATCTACTTAAGCCCTGATGGAGAGCAGCTCAACCAAAGCATTTCAAACACGCTGTCCCTCTTAAAAAATATTATCTTGCTTTGCGGCCATTACAAAGGCGTAGATGAACGCATTCGAGAGCATCTGGTAACCCGGGAAATATCAATTGGTGATTATGTACTTTCAGGAGGAGAGCTCGCCGCTGCTGTATTGACCGACAGCATGATCAGATTGATCCCCGGCGTACTCAATGATGAAACTTCTGCACTGTCTGACTCATTTCAGTATGGACTGGTATCACCACCGGTTTATTCCCGGCCACGTGACTATAAAGGA
>RRYU01008905.1_pt1 | contig 10362 bp, 9 predicted proteins | sample 2162651 | NCBI WGS metagenome assembly RRYU01 (sample SAMN10267283, study PRJNA491782) | microbial mat metagenome | isolation source: biomat in the production well | place: Japan: Minami-Kanto gas field, natural gas well KTG3 | collected 2017-06 | reverse complement strand
ACCATTATCATCAATGTGATGAATAATACTACTCAATAATAATTGTGACTAATTCACTTGGTAAAGATCATGCTAATTCAACTTAGGTGGAATTCTTTCTTTATCGCTGACTTTTAAGGATTTTCTCACACCTCACTTTCCGTTCCAATCAAACTATATGATGGGTGAGCTTGAGCCCTGGCATTTCAAACAAAATATTCATCAAAGTATTAAAGGGAGATAATTGTTAATTGATTAGGAGCATCCATTTTTTCTACTTCATCCCACGCTGTTTTTTGATCTGCTCATAGGCTGCGCTCACTTCCTGGAACTTTTTCTCAGCCGAACGATGCACTTCCTCACCAAGATGGCTCACCTTGTCGGGGTGATACTTAAAAGCCATTTCGCGGTAAGCTTTCTTGACCTCTTCATTGGTGGCACCGGGTTCGATTTCCAGGATCTTGTAGGCGCTGTCGATCTCTTTGACAAACATCGCCTTTATGGATTGGAAATCTGCAGGGTTCAAGCCCAGGTAGCCACCGATCGTACTGAGCACATTCAATTCGACAGGAGCAATCTGACCATCAGACATGGCCACACCAAAGAGATAGTGCATCAATTGCAAGCGCGAGGGATAGTCCATAAACTGCCTGATCTGGGCACCCACTTCAGATAGCTTGATTTCCTGCTTTAGAATTTCACGCAGCATCAGAATGTACTGTTCAGCACGTTCTCTCCCAAAATTGGCCAGGTAAAAGGACTTCACATAACTAAGCTCTGTTCTTTTTACCACACCATCAGCTTTCATCACCGCTGCGGTAAGGACAAGCAGGCTTACATTGAAATCGCCCTGTTGTGTACCTTCGTGAGCATAAGTGCCCGCGCTCATATCCTCATACATCTTACCGAAGGCAAAGCCGAGCAAGGCGCCAATGGGGCCTCCAAAAGCCCAGCCGAGTGTGCCGCCTATCCATTTGGCATAGGTATTTTTGCCTTTGCGTCGGCTGACAAGCTTTTCATTACCTGTGGATTTGTTGCCATGTTTGCGGTAGAAAAACAAATAAACAACCAGCATGATCAACAGGAATATTATAAGGTATTTCATGGAGCAATGTTTTAGCTTGCAAAAGTAGCCTTTTAGATTATTTCACGTGTTGAGATGAAAAGCAAAGGCCAAATGTTCCATTGCTGTACTATTGGTGTTATGATTAATGCAGCTTTTAATATAGCTTTGTGAGACTCTGCGGCTCCTTTGTGTAGCTTTGTGACATAGCCATAACACAAAGTGCCACAAAGAAAGCCCAAAGTTTCACAAAGAAAAAGAAAGTTATGACTGAGAATGAATTATCAAAATTGATCATTGGTTGTGCCATTGAAGTCCACAAACAATTAGGGCCGGGATTATTGGAATCTGCATATCAGGAATGTCTGCGTTACGAGCTAAAACAATTGGGCTTGCTAGTTCAAAAAGAATAACCTATGCCAATTGTTTACAAAGAAGTTCAGCTTGATCATGGCTATAGAATTGATTTATTAGTTGAAGAAAAAGTAGTAGTAGAAATAAAAACCGTCGAGGCATTTACAGAAGTTCACACAGCCCATGTGCTTACTTATTTAAGATTGGGCAATTACAAACCAGGTTTGCTTTTAAACTTTCAAACCGCAGTACTCAAAAATGGTATAAAAAGAGTCATAAACTGAAACCTTGCCAAAGCAAAAGTTCAGCAGAGTTATGGGAACCCGGCTGAACCTTTATCTGATAACTTTAAAAAAAAGTAATGAAACCCCGGGTTTATATCATCTCCGACATGGGCAGCCCATAGTCCTCCACCATGCGGATGTTAAGATGCTCAAGCTGATCCAGAATGGGGTTGTAAATGCCAGGCAACACTGGAATATGCACCCCCGTTTCAGTTATCTCGCCCTTAAGGATCATTTCAACGCCTATGGCAGCCGGCAAGGCAACGGTCCTGGCAACAGCCGTGTCTTTCGACAAAGTGCCAAAGTCGAGCATGGACGATTTGATCACTTCCTGCCTGCCATCCGGATAGGATGCTGCAAAAATATGCTGCATCACCACCATATCGCGCTCCTCGAGTCCAAGTTCCATTTTGGCGATCATCAGGTCAGATGTGATCTCAAACGGGGTGGTTTTGCCCACATTCATTGGTTTATTTTCAAACAAACCAAGCCATTCGATGGCATCCAGCGCATACGAATCAGCGCTTATTTTTAGGAAATCTGCAGCTTTCTGCCTGATGTTGGATGAATCATCTACACCCATCATCATAGCCACAAAATCGGCATAGGTTTTACCGGTGAAATCATACGCATCGCTTGTGATAAGCTTCAATGCCTTCATTGCATCAAGGCTTTCGCACCAACCGGGATAACGGAATGTTCCTCTCACCATGGTTTTGGTTTCAGGAATACCGTACAGTTCGATATAGGGCATGCTGTCGCGGTTGGGATATATTTCGAGCTTGCCCACCTTTGGGAAATCTACCGAAAGTGGATCCTTAAACAGATCCTCAGTAGGTATGTAAACATGCTTGCCTTTGCGCAGGTAGTTGCCATCATTGTTGCCAGCCATCACAACTCCCTTGGGGCTCCACGAAAACTTATACTTAAACGGGTTTGTGGCCGCCTCTGGTGCGGGCAATGCTCCACAAATGGAATAGAACTCTTCTATTTTGCCACCCTTATCATGTACATGGTCAATGATCCGCATGGCCGACATATGATCAATACCCGGATCGAGGCCAAGCTCATTAAGAATGATAATGCCTGCATCGCGTGCCTGCTGATCCAAGGCTTTCATTTCAGGTTTGACATATGAGGTGGTCACCATATTCTTTTTATTTTGAATACAATGGCGTGCCACCATAATATGGTATGTCCAGGGCAACAGGCTGACAGTAAGATCATGTGAAGCAACCATTTCTGACAGGGCAGCTTCATCGTCCACCGTCCAGGCGATGGCAACACCATTGGAATGACCATCAATCATATCTACCGCTTTTGACTTGGTACGTGTTGCAACTGTTACGTGATAATCCTTCGACAGGAGATAGGTAACGATAGGCTTCACCACCATTCCTGCACCTAAAATCAATACTTTCTTCATAGTAATAACTCAGTTTAGTGAAAATGAATAATTTAAAAGCTTATAATTGTTGTATGAAATCATAAATACTTGTGGATGTAGCTATAGGCCGGTGTGAGCGCTCCCTTATGCAGTATGAGGGCTTTCTTAATCGGTAAAGGCAGTTCCAATTTCTCAAAAGCAACTGTGTAATCAGCTTCGGCTATGGCCTTTACATATGGTAATAATGCGTTGCTGAAAGTTTCAGAAGCCTCGCGAGGTAACTCACTGGGAAGTATATCGACCGCCATAACAAGAATGCCTTCTCCTTCAAATCCCATTTGAGGTTTGCGCGTCACAGGGTTATAAACAAAAACCGGGTCTTCGATCTCGGTTCCCTTATGCGTGCATTCGATAGAACCATCAGGGTCACATGTAACATCTCCTATCACTTTCAGTTTGGGTTCACCAGGGTTGTAGAGCTGCTCCAGGTAATCCTTGGTTACAATACGTGGATAGCGGCTGTCCCAATACATGCAATTCATCAAAATGCTCAGTTTTGGGATGTATTTTTCAAATTGGTTTCTATAGGCCTCAGGATGTGTATAATAATGTTGCAGGTCGAATTCAGCATTGGGGTCCATCGGTTCGGAAAGGTGCTTTTCCTTAAATACTACTTTGTAAATGACGTTCCTTGGTGAATAATTTTCATCAAGCTCAAGCAATTGTTCAGGTGTGATCTCTATGGATGGCAACAGATTGGCAATCTCCTGCGCCCCGATTGACACATTTCCATAACCTGTGAATCCAATGACCATGGGTGCCAATCCTTCGGGCAGCCCCATTGCAGCTATTTCTGCTCCGGCTTTCGAGACCGCAGCTTTGGCCTCTTCAAGAGAATCGTAGGTATATGCTTGCCTAATGCCCGTAAAGGGGTTTTCAATGCCCTGCGCCTTCAATCGTTGCCCCATTGACCATAATGCGTTGATCATCCCGGCAAGGCCTGCAAATTTCCCGAAGAAGATCAACCGTTTCCCCTCCTCGTTCTCAATCTTTTCATAATCGATCAACTGACATTTTTTATTCATCATTGCCTTAAGCATGGGCATATTATAGGGCTGTCCTTTGATCACATGCGAAAAATATACATAAGTCTTGCCCTCTTCAAATAAATTTGAGGGCATTTCCTTAACACCAAAAATAACATCCGCATCACCCATATCTGTGACAATCTCAGCCCCAGCCTTTTCGAACTCTTCATCCTTATATATGCGCTTCGGTGAAGTCTGCACTTGAAACTGCAAACCTTGTTCTGACAGTCTTTTCAGATGAGCAGGAATTATGGCCACTCTCCTTTCCATCAGGTATTTGTCCTCATGTCGTATTCCAATAACTTTACCCATAATCTTACTATTGTTTATTATTTAACACTCTGAATTCGGGCTACGAATTTCCTACTTTTTTTCGGATTGGCAGTCATTTTTAAATTCAAGCCGGTTCCAAACATCATAATTTAGAAATGCTATAAATAGGGCAATTCCATGATTCATGTAACTACCCCACAATCTTTATGTATCACAACCGTTTGCGGTTTTACAGATGGAAGTTATATGATCAATATTCATGGATTTATGCACTTTTTTCCTATTTTTGTGATCCTTATCAAAATGATTATTAAAGTATTAAGTTGATAATCAGTTTAATTCAAACATAAATAACATTTAAACAATGGCAAAGACCAAGTATGTTTATTCCTTTGGCAACATGCAAGCTGATGGAAATGCTTCGATGAAAGATCTGCTGGGTGGCAAGGGTGCCAACCTGGCTGAAATGAACCTTTTTGGAATACCGGGCCCTCCGGGATTCACTATAACTACGGAAGTATGTACCCTGTACAACCAAAAAGGTAAAGATTATGCGATCAGCCTGATTAAAGATGAAGTTGAATCTGCAGTGCAGAAAGTTGAAAAGATCATGGGTACCAAATTTGGCGATAGCCAGAATCCCTGTCTATTGTCTGTTCGTTCAGGTTCAAGGGCCTCCATGCCCGGCATGATGGACACCGTTCTAAACCTCGGCCTTAATGACGAAGCTGTAGCCGGCATTGCACGCAAAACGGGCAACGAGCGATTTGCATGGGATTCGTACCGCAGATTTGTTCAAATGTTTGGAGATGTTGTTTTAGGAATGAAACCCACCTCAAAAGAGGATCATGACCCCTTCGAGGAGATCATCGATCAGATGAAGGAAGAAAAAGGAGTTATGCTTGATACCGAGCTGACCACTGATGACCTGAAAGAAATGGTACAACGATTCAAGCAGGCAGTAAAAAAGGTTACGGGAAAGGATTTTCCTGTCGATCCATGGGAACAGCTTTGGGGATCAGTGATGGCTGTGTTTGACAGCTGGATGAATGAGCGTGCCGTGTATTACCGGAAGTTGAACAAAATACCGGAAGAATGGGGTACAGCCGTGAACGTACAAGCTATGGTATTTGGCAATATGGGCAACAATTCAGGTACCGGCGTTGCTTTTACCCGTGATGCTGCTACCGGCGAAGATATTTTCAACGGTGAATACCTGCTTAATGCACAGGGCGAAGATGTGGTTGCAGGAATACGTACACCACAGGAGATCACACTTGAAGGCTCGCGCCGTTGGGCCAAACTGCAAAATATTACTGAAGAAGAGCGTGCAAGCAAATACCCATCGCTGGAGGAGGCTATGCCAGAGATATACCATGAACTCAATACGCTGCAGCAAAAAATGGAAGACCATTACCGTGATATGCAAGACCTCGAGTTCACCATTCAGGAAGGCAAGCTGTGGATATTGCAAACACGTAACGGAAAGCGCACCGGTGCTGCTATGGTACGTATCGCCATGGAAATGCTTGAGCAAGGCATTCTGAGTAAAGATGAAGCCCTTATGCGCATTGATCCAAACAGGTTGGATGAGTTGCTGCATCCTGTGTTCGACAATGAAGCACTGGCAAATGCCAAAGTTATGGCAAAAGGCTTACCCGCTTCGCCAGGAGCGGCAACCGGACAGGTTGTCTTCCATGCCGATGAAGCTGAAGCCTGGGCAGCGCAGGGAAAAAAGATCATTCTTGTCCGCGTTGAAACCTCACCCGAGGACCTCAAAGGAATGAATGTTGCCGAAGGCATCCTGACTGCACGAGGTGGCATGACCTCACATGCGGCAGTAGTAGCCCGCGGTATGGGTAAGTGCTGTGTGTCTGGAGCCGGCACGATAAAGGTAAACTACAAAGCCCGTACTCTTGAAATGGGAGGAAAAATGTTTAAGGAAGGTGATTTCATTTCTTTAAACGGAAGCAAGGGAGAGGTCTATGAGGGACGTATTCCTACCAAAGACCCTGAACTAAGCGGCGATTTCGGAAAACTGATGGAGCTCGCTGATAAAAGGGCAAAAATGAAAGTAAGAACCAATGCCGACACCCCACATGATGCGGAGGTAGCACGTGACTTTGGTGCCCAAGGTATCGGACTTTGCCGTACCGAGCATATGTTCTTCGGTGGTGACAAAATTATCGCCATGCGCGAGATGATCCTGGCTGATGATGAGACAGGTCGTCGAAAAGCGCTCGAAAAACTCCTTCCGATACAAAGAGAAGACTTTGAAGGTATTTTCGAGGCCATGCAGGACCTGCCCGTCACAGTTCGTCTGCTCGACCCGCCATTGCACGAATTTGTTCCGCATGACGATAAGGGACAGAACGAAATGGCAAAGGTAATGGGCGTTCCGGTTGAAAAAATCAAAGCCAAGATTGAAGAATTGCATGAGTTCAACCCCATGTTGGGACACCGCGGATGCAGGCTGGGAAACACCTATCCTGAAATCACCGAAACACAGGCCAGGGCCATCATCGAAGCTGCACTTAACTTAAAGGCCAAAGGCATAAAAGCCATTCCTGAAATCATGATTCCGCTTACCGGTACCCTGGAAGAGATGCGCATGCAGGAAAAAATAGTGCGCGATACTGCTGAAACAGTTTTTGCTGAGCGTAATGATAAAATTGATTACCTGGTAGGAACAATGATTGAGGTTCCCAGGGCAGCCATCACGGCCGATGATATCGCCAAATCAGCAGAGTTTTTCTCTTTTGGCACCAACGACCTCACCCAAATGACTTTTGGGTACTCACGTGATGATGCAGGTAAATTCCTGGAAGTATACAAAGAAAAAGGCATCCTAAAGCACGATCCTTTCGAAGTACTCGACCAGCAAGGTGTCGGAAAACTGGTGAAAATGGCAGTTAAAAAAGGACGCAAAACCCGCAAAAACATTAAGCTGGGTATTTGCGGTGAACATGGCGGCGAACCCAGTTCCGTCATGTTTTGCCATGAAGCAGGCTTGCATTACGTAAGCTGCTCACCCTATCGTGTGCCCATAGCACGTTTGGCTGCTGCACAGGCTGTTGCAGAAAAAAAACTTGCAAAAAAATCCAGGAAAGCAAAGAAATCCAAGAAATAGGAGCTCTTTAATTGCATAATAATCAAGGTGCCAATATCGATTAGAGGCACCTTTTTTTATTTTTATCCTATAAAAATAAGTACTATTCCGCAATCGATTGCTTTTGGCAGTTTACTTTTTTTTAAATTTGCCGCCTGTCTTGATATTCAATTTTATAATCAAAAAAAACAGTATGGCTAAAGATCTTGCAACACTCAAATCAGAGTTGGCCCGGTATGGCATTGATGCCTCAACAGAATTATTTTACAATCCTTCTTATGATGAACTATTCGCACACGAAACCGACCCTTCACTCACAGGATTCGACAAGGGAGTAGTTACCGACACAGGTGCAGTATCGGTTGATACCGGAATTTTCACTGGAAGGTCACCCAAGGACAAATACATTGTAATGGATGATGTTTCGCGTGATACGGTGTGGTGGTCCACACAAGGTAAAAATGATAACCGGCCGCTTGAACAGGAAAAATGGGATTATCTCAAGAAACTTACCACAAAACAACTCTCAGGGAAAAAACTATACGTTGTTGATGGCTATGCAGGTGCTAATAAAGATTCCAGGCTCTGCGTTCGATTTGTGATGGAAGTGGCCTGGCAAGCACATTTTGTTAAAAATATGTTTATCAGGCCTACCGAAGAAGAGTTGGCAAATTTTGAACCCGATTTTGTCTTGCTGAACGCCTCCAAGGTAACCAATCCGAAATGGAAAGAGATGGGCATGAATTCAGAAAACTTTGTTGTTTTCAATCTTACAGAAAGGATGCAGATCATCGGAGGATCCTGGTATGGTGGAGAGATGAAAAAGGGAATTTTCACCATGATGAATTATTACTTGCCACTCAAGGGCATTGCGGCCATGCACTGCTCTGCCAATATGGGCAAGAACGGTGATGTCGCCATTTTCTTTGGACTGTCAGGCACAGGTAAAACCACACTTTCAGCCGATCCCAAAAGGATGTTGATCGGTGATGATGAACACGGATGGGATGATGATGGTGTATTTAACTTTGAAGGCGGGTGCTATGCCAAGTGCATTAACTTAAGTAAAGAGAATGAACCCGATATCTACAATGCCATCAAACGTGATGCCCTGCTCGAAAATCTTGTGGTGCGCGCAGATGGAAGCATCGACTTTGGAGATGCTTCCAAAACAGAAAACACTCGTGTTTCTTACCCCATATACCATATCAACAATATCGTCAAGCCCGTTTCAAAGGGTGGACATGCCACTAAAGTCATTTTCCTGACTGCTGATGCATTTGGGGTGCTGCCTCCGGTAGCCAAGCTTAGCAGTGATCAGACAGAGTATCATTTTCTTTCCGGGTTTACTGCTAAGCTAGCTGGTACAGAACGGGGAGTGACCACACCACAACCCACTTTTTCGGCCTGTTTCGGGAATGCGTTCCTTGCTTTGCATCCTACGAAATATGCCATGGAGCTGGTGAAACGCATGAAGGCCGTTGGCGCAAAAGCCTACCTGGTAAATACCGGATGGAATGGTACAGGCAAAAGGATCTCGATCAAAGTGACCCGAACAATTATTGATGCAATCCTTGATGGCAGCATTGAGAAGGCACCCACGCGCACAACACATATATTCGGTCTGGAAGTGCCCACCGAACTGCCGGGAGTGGATTCAAACATCCTGTTTACACGCAACACCTACGCCGATCCGGCAGAATTTGACACCAAAGCCAAGGACCTGGCAAAGAAATTTATCGAGAATTTTGAAAAATACACCGATACTGAGGAAGGCAAACGGCTGGTAGCTGCAGGACCAAAGAAAGTGGACTAGTCAAAATTACTCAATCTATCCCTACAGATTAGAATTTGCCATAAGGGTACTTGAATGAATGTGTTAGGCCAGGACTCACCAGGTGAGTCCTGCTAACTAATTGATTAAAGTTAAGTTACCCTTATGGCAATGTTTTTTTATCTTACCACCAAGCCTACCTCCTGTCTGCAATTATTTTTACCCATAAAAGCTTTTACCATACATTTTGACTCAACTTGAGTCTCCTCTTCATCGAAACATTAACGATATTTGCATGAGGTTAATACTTCGGCTACTTTTGGTAGCGCAAATTCAATAATAGTATAGATGATGAATGCAACCTTTCAAAGGCGTGCTGCATCTGATAGTTGCATACCACTTAATAGCGCTGGCAACGGGTGATGGACGAGAAGCAACTCCTTATGGATTGCCGGGGTGGCGATATGCAGGCGCAACAGCATTTTTATGAGCGGTTTGCACCAAAAATGTATGCTGTATGCTTACGCTATGCCAGGGATAAGGGCACAGCGGAAGACTACCTTCAGGAAGCATTCATCAGGGTTTTTTCGCAACTGGACAGTTTTAGGGGCGAAGGCTCGCTGGAAGGTTGGGTCAGAAGGATAGTCGTGAATACATGTCTTACATTTTTACGTAAAACAGACTTACTAAAACACAGTATTGAAATTGACTACATTACACACTACAGCGATGATGATGCCTTCATACCTGATAAGATTCACGCAGCCGAACTTCTGGACCACATACGCGCGTTGCCAACGGGTTTCAGGACAGTTTTTAACCTCTATGCCATTGAAGGTTATTCCCATAAAGAAATTGGTGTTTTGCTCGGCATCAGTGAGGGGACCTCTAAATCCCAATATGCTCGGGCAAGACTTTGGTTACAACAACGATTGATTAAACAATCACCTGATCAATATGGTGGACAATAAAGATAAAATAAAAGAGCTATTCAAGGCTGGTCTGGAAAACTTCCAACTCAGCCCTCCACCTGATACGTGGAACAGGATTC
>RRYU01022851.1_pt1 | contig 10384 bp, 9 predicted proteins | sample 2162651 | NCBI WGS metagenome assembly RRYU01 (sample SAMN10267283, study PRJNA491782) | microbial mat metagenome | isolation source: biomat in the production well | place: Japan: Minami-Kanto gas field, natural gas well KTG3 | collected 2017-06 | reverse complement strand
CGTGGGTGCTCCTTGCTGCCGCCGCCAAAAGTCAACTGTCGCTCATCGGTACCGTCCGGGCGGATCGTAAAAATATTGAACTCCCGCCCCTCCAAGCGGGCAAAGGCAATCCGATCGCCTTTCGGGCTCCAGGCCGGGGTCGCATTGTACTTTCCTTCATAGGTCAAGCGGGAGACGTCCTGGGTGTGGACATCGATAATAAAGACATTCGGATTGCCGCGACGATCTGAGACGAAGGCGATCTGATTACCATCCGGGCTCCAGGACGGGTCGACATCAATACCGTAATGCTTGGTCAACCGTTTGTGGATGGTTCCATCGGTGCCGATAAGATAGATTTCCGAGTTTTTATCCTTCGACAGGGTTAATGCCACCTCGCGTCCGTCCGGACTGTAGCGTCCACCGATATTCAAGCCCTCTTTCAGCGACAGCCGCGATTCCCGCCCGGTGTAGATCTCTTTGCGGTAGAGATCCGGATTGTCCGCTTTGTAAGAGGTGAAGATCAGCTCTTTGCGCTTCGGCGCGAAGTCAGGGTTGAGAACGATGCTACGATGCGCGGTCAGGCGCAACGGCTTGTGGCCGTCAACCTCCATCAGGTAGAGCTCTTTGCGCCCGCTGCGGTTGGAGATGTAGGCGATGCGGCTGGCAAAGGGTCCCAATTCGCCGGTCAGGCCGAGCATCACCTGGTCGGCGAACTTATGCGCGATGCTACGGATATCGGCTTCACGGCCAAGGTAACGCCGGCCGGTCAGCAGCCGCCGGGAGATAACATCATAGAGCCGCAGCTCGATCACCAGCTTGTCATCCTGCAGTCGATATCCGCCCTTGATCACCGCCTCGGCACCGAGCAGCCGCCACTGGGCGAAGTCGACCTCGGTACTGCGCAGAGTCAGCTTGTCGGCATCACCGAGAAACGAGGCCGGGTTGACCAGATCGAACAGCCCGGAGAGGTCCAGGTCGCTCTCCAGCACCTGTTGAAACTCATCGGCGACCCCCATCTGCGGCTGTTCCATCGGCAGCAGTTTGGTGATCGCCAGCGGAATGGTCTGCTCGCCGGGAGCGCTGATTTCGATTTCGACGGCAAAAGCGCACGTCAGAAGGGATAATCCGAACATAACGGACAAAAACAGACAGCTTAAAACTTTCATCTTCGATCCAACATCTCTTTGAGGTTGAAAATAACCGTTATCGGCGTTGTGTCGGGCAGCGGTTGGCCCAGGCTTCTCGATTTCAGGATAGCCCGGGTCAGGGAATCATCGAAAGCCTGAACGCCCGATTTTTCTATAAAATCGTATTTTTGCAATTCGCCAGAGGTATTATAATACAAAAGTACTTTTGCCTCTGGATTACTGACCGCCGAGAGGTAGGGAGAATACTTCCAGTTCGCTTGAATCAACTCGCGGATAAAAGCCACCGCTGAGACACCGGCTTCATCCCCTTTGCCGTCCAGCATACCGACTGGCGCATCCGGCACCGGTGATTCGACCTGCTGACTCTGCGCGGCGACAGCTGCGCGCAGCGCGTCCAATTTGGCCTGCCGTTCCGCCTCAGCCTGTTTTTGTGCCTGCGCAGCCCGCAACTGCTCTAAACGCTTCTGCAAAGCATTTTCCTGGGCCTTGGTGACCGCCGGTTTGGGCTCCGGTTTGGGCTCCGGTTTGGGCTCCGGTTTGGGCTCCGGTTTGGGCGGAATCGGTTTCGGTTTCACCGGCTCCGGTTTGGGTTCCGGCTTGGGTGGAATCGGCTTGGGAGCCGGTTTTGGTTCAGCTATCGGCGTGGGCTGCGGTTTTTTCTCTGTTACCACCGCTTCAGGCCGGCCAGCCTGCGGATTCTTAACGATCTTGTTGACCAGGTTAACCCGGTAAACCGGCGGTTTGAGCGGATCTTTCTTCGGAAACCAGGGGGTATGGTAGAGCACCGGGAGCAGCAGGTGGAGCAGGAGAGACAGGACCAGCATACGCCGGAAACCCGGATCAAAGATCGACTGCAGCTGCTTCCAGCGCTGCTTGCGGGAGGATTCCATGAAGGTCAGGCTATTCCTCGGGGAGGCGGGTGACCATCCCCAGCTTTTCAACACCGGCACGTTTGATCGCCGCCATCACCTGCACCACGCGGCCGTACGGCACTTTCTGGTCGGCCTCCAGAAACACTTCACGATCCGGTTTTCCCTTGAGCGCCTGCTGTAACACCGGGCCAAGCTTGCTGACCTGCTTGACCTCAGCCTGGCCGATAAAAATCCTGCCGTCGCGCTGCATGGTCACCACCAGCGGCTCTTGCTGGGCGGGCAGGCCCGGTGATTCGGCCACCTCCGGCAAGTCGACCTGAACCCCCTGGTCGAGCATCGGCGCGGTCACCATGAAGATGATCAACAGCACCAGCATGACGTCGACAAATGGTGTGACGTTGATCTGTGACAAGCTGCTGCGTGCTCTGCGACCCTGGTTGCCAACTTCCATCTAACCGCGCTCCATCCGCTCAACGATATTGAGGAACTCCTGGCTGAAGTTGTCCATCTCGCCGATCAGCACATTGACCTTGTTGAGGAAGTGGTTGTAGCCCATGACCGCCGGGATCGCCGCGGCCAGACCGATGGCGGTGGCGACCAGCGCCTCCGAAATGCCGGGGGCGACGACCGCGAGCGAGGCGCTGCCGGTCTGCCCGATACCGTGAAAGGCATCCATGATCCCCCAAACGGTGCCGAACAGGCCGATAAAGGGCGCCGTGGAGCCGGTCGTGGCGAGGAAAGTCAGGTACTTCTCCAGCCGGTGGGTCTCCTGGGTGGTGGCGCGCCGCAGCGCCCGTCCGACGATCTCAACCGTATCCATCTTGGTGAGAAAATCACCGCTGTCCTGCGGATCGGCGGAACGCTTCTTCAACTGCAGCATCTCGTGGTAACCCTCGCGGAACAAGGTTGCCAACGGCGAGTTGGCGAAATCCTTGATCCCCTGGCCGACCACGTCGAAACGCTTTTTACTCCAGAAAAAATCGAGGAAGCGATCCGACTCTTTGATCGCTTTTTGGACAATGGTGAACTTGTAGAAAATGATCGCCCAGGAGACGAGCGAGAAATAAACCAGAATCAGCAGTACCAGCTTGACCACCGGTCCCGCCTGCAACACCAGATCGAACAAGGGCGTTCTCCTTTGGAAGAAGGAAGCGGCCTGGCCGTTCCCTAATGAAAGACATTTCGATATCGGCCAAATTATCAGGCAGCCGGATTGGCAAGTCAAGTAAGCTCGACTGCTAGCGCTCTTCGGGAAACAGCCGAGCCAAGCGTCGACGCAGGTAAGCAGCGGTTTTCGTCTGCGGTGAGCGGCGTAGAAATTTCTCCAGGCTCGGCAGGTCGTCCAGGTCGTCCCAGCCATCCAGAATTGTCGCCGAAATTTGCTGTTGTTCAATCCGCCGCAGTGTTTCCGGCAACACCTCCGAAGTGCTCCAGGCGATTTCCTCGAACAGCTGGTGATGATGCTTCGCTTCACCGATTAACACATAACCGCCGTCGCTGGCCGGGGCGATGACCAGCTCGCCCTGCTCCAGTGCGGCAAAGGCCTGTTCCACCAACTTAAGCGGCAGATCAGGCGCGTCGCTGCCGATCAGAACAGCGCGCTGATAGCCCTGCTGGAAAAAATTGCCCAGCGCGGTCGCCATCCGCTCACCGAGATTTTCTCCGTGCTGCGGGACCAGCGCCACCCCGGGAAAAGCTTGCTCAAACCAGTTTCGCTCACCGGCATAGCAAATCGCCAGTTTGTAGCTGTCGCCAGTCTGCATCCGCGCCACAGTCTCCCGCAACGAACACTCATACAGCTCAGCGGCTTCTGGTAATGTCAGGGGCGGGGAAAGGCGGGTCTTGCATTGACCATCAACCGGTTGCTTGGCAAATATCCCCAAAATCGCCGTTTTGCGGTTTTCTTGCGCTGAGTTATCCACACTGTCCACAGGGTTATCCACGGTTATGGGGAGCGTCTTCTTCAACCATGGCGTAAGCGGAGTGGTTATGGATCGATTCAAAATTCTAGCATGGTGTCTTTTTGCAGTGGATAGTTTCCGCTGACCGCAGCTTTTCGGTCACCGCCCGCACCATGTCCTCAACGAACATCGGGTTATCGTAGGCCTGCTCAGTGACCGCCTTCTCGTCCTCCCGCTTGAGCAGGGCATAGACCTGGCAGCTGGCGCACTCTTCGACCCAGCTGATCAGGTCTTCCAGCCAGATGTGCTCGCGGTAACGGATCTGCACCGTAACATTGCTGCGCTGGTTGTGTGCGCCCCGCTCGCTGATCTCCTTGGAACAGGGGCAGAGCGAAGTGACCGGGATACTCGCCTCGAGCATGAAGTCAAATTTCTCGCCGAGGGTGCCGACCATCCGGCACTGGTATTCGAGCAGGCTACGCGCCCCGGAGACCGGCGCGGTCTTTTCGATGAAATAGGGAAAATCGAGCTCCAGGTGGGCACGGGTCGCTTCCAGCCGCTGCTTCATCTCGGCGAGGATAGTGCCGACATTCTCAATGCTGATCGAGCCGTGATAGAGGTTGAGCACCTCGATAAAGCGGCTCATGTGGGTGCCCTTGAACTCCTCCGGCAGATCGACGTACATGTTGACCCGGGCCACCGTGTGCTGCTTTTCGTTATGCTTGTCCTGGACCACGATCGGGTAACGGATATCCTTGACCCCGACCTTGTCGATGGCGATATTGCGATTATCCGGAAGCTGTTGCATATCGGGCATTTTTTTCATCACACTATCCTCTACCAACATAAGCAACCGGGTCTTCGCAGCCGGCATCGGCAAAGCCATTGAGCCGCAACAGACAGGAATCACAATGGCCGCAGGAGAGCCCTTCCGGGGTCGGATCGTAGCAGGAATGGGTCAGACCGTAATCGACGCCAAGAGCCTGCCCTTTTGCGATGATCTGCGCCTTGGTCAGATCGATCAGCGGCACATGAATGGTGTAAGGGGAGCCTTCCACTCCGGCCTTCGTCGCCAGGTTGGCCAGCGTCTGAAAAGCGGCGATAAATTCCGGCCGACAATCGGGATAACCGGAGTAGTCGAGGGCGTTGACGCCGATATAGATGTCGGCGGCACCGAGCACCTCGGCCCAGCCGAGAGCGAAGGAGAGGAAGATGGTGTTGCGCGCCGGGACATAAGTAACCGGGATCTCGTCCGGGCTAGCGCCGTCTTTTGGCACCTCGATATCGGCGGTCAGGGCGCTGCCGCCCATCTGCCGCATATCGACATCGATCACCATATGCTCTACGGCACCGATCTTCGGTGCGTACTGGCGCGCTTTATCCAGCTCGACGGTATGCCGCTGGCCGTAGGAGAAACTGAGCGCGTACGGCTCGAAACCTTCGTCACGGGCGATCGCCATACAGGTGGTCGAATCGAGCCCGCCGCTGTAAAGAACCACCGCTTTTTTCATCTATTAAACCTCTTTCCAAATTAGGCAATTGCGCGCGGAGCATAATCCTAAGCCTGCCGCCAGTCAAGCTTTGTGACCATCCAGTCGATGCACCTTCAACAGGTTGGTGGTGCCAGAATCAGAGAGCGGACTGCCCATGGTGATGACAACCACATCACCCCGCTTGAGCAGACCGGACTCAACCACCGCCGCATCAACCGAGGAGATCTGCTCTTCCGTGTTGCCCAGGATCGGCACCTTAAGAGAGCGTACTCCGCCATAGAGCGCCATCCGCCGGCGCACATAGGTCGTCGGGGTCACCGCCAGAATCGGCAGGTGCGGCCGGTACTTGGCGACCAGTGCAGCGGTGCTGCCGGTCTGGGTGAAGGCGAGGATCGCCGCCGCGCCGACTATCTCGGCAACTTGGCAGGCGGCTCGGCCGATCGCCTCGGTCAGATTGTTTTCGGCGGCGAAACTGTTGTGCAACTCATCTCGGTGACCATGCAGGTTGGGGTCTGATTCAACATCACGAGCGACCCGGTCCATCACCTTGACCGCCGCCTGCGGGTACTTGCCGGTGGCGGTTTCACCACTGAGCATCACTGCATCAGTGCCGTCGAGGATGGCATTGGCGACATCCGAGGTCTCCGCCCGGGTCGGCCGCGGGTTGTTGATCATACTCTCCAACATCTGGGTCGCGGTGATCACCGGTTTACCGGCAAAATTACACTTGCGGATGATCATTTTCTGGATCAGCGGCACCTTCTCCGAAGGAATCTCTACCCCCAGGTCGCCGCGCGCGACCATCACGCCGTCGGTCGCGGCAAGAATTTCATCGAAATTATCGACCGCTTCCGGCTTTTCGATTTTGGCAATCACCTTGAGCCCCGAACCCTGTTGCGCGATCAGTGCCTTGAGGCGATGAACCTCTTCGGCCGTGCGGACAAAAGAGAGGGCAACCCAGTCGACCTCGTGATCGATACAGAATTGCAGATCCTGCAGGTCTTTTTCGGTCATCGCCGGCGCGGACACCTTCACCCCTGGCAGGTTGATCCCTTTTCGGTCTTTCAGCAAGCCACCGACGACCACCCGGCAGAACACCTTTCCGTCTTCAACCCGTGCGACCCTTAACTCCAGCTGGCCATCATCGAGCAGAATCTGATCGCCGGGGACAACATCCTGCGGCAGGGCCTGGTAAATGGTCGGGATGACCCCGTCAGCCCCGACAATATCTTCAGTGGTGATTGTCACCAACTGTCCGGCGGTCAACTGCTGGCTGCCGTTTTTCATCAGCCCGGTACGGATCTTCGGCCCCTGCAAGTCACCCAGGATGGCGACCGCTCGTTTGTGCTGTATCGATATCTCGCGAATGACCTTGATCCGCTCGGCTTTGCCTGCCGCGTCGCCGTGAGAAAAGTTCAGGCGGAAGACATCCACCCCGGCCTGCAGCAAAGTCTCCAGCGCCTCTCTACTTTCAGACGCTGGGCCGACGGTCGCGACTATCTTGGTTCTTCGATGCATCATCTGTTTCTTTATCTCCTTATTTTCTCGCCAAAAATCAATATCCTAGCATAGCAGTCTGTTGCTCCCTTAGCGACTGCCGTGTTATATAAATTCTGCTTTTGTCAGTCTTTGTTGAGTCACGGTAATTTTTTCCGCTGGCTTTGCACTGAATAATACGGAACGAACTTGTCCCATGAAATATTATTTCAAATATATTCTGTTCGGCCTGATCGGCCTCCCACTGCTCGGCTTTGCGACCCTGATCGGCGCCTATTTCTACGTCTCGGCAACCCTGCCCAAGGTGGAGACCCTTTCCGACTACCGGCCGCCATTGATCACCCGCATTTACTCCGATGACGGCACCATCATCGCTGAATACTCGAAAGAGCGCCGCATCCTGGTGCCGTTCGAGAAGATGCCGAAAACCCTGGTACAGGCTTTCGTCGCTGCTGAGGACGCCAGCTTCTTCAAACATCAGGGGCTTGATTTCCAGTCGATTCTGCGCGCTGCGCTGAAAAATGTCAAAGCCGGTGGCATCGCCCAGGGAGGCAGCACCATCACCCAGCAGGTGGCGAAAAAATTGCTGTTGACCTCAGAGCGAACTTTCACCCGCAAATTCAAAGAAGCGATCCTCGCCTGGCGGATGGAGAAGACCCTGACGAAAGAGGAGATTCTCTACCTCTACCTCAACCAGATCTACCTCGGTCACCGCGCTTACGGGGTAGAAGCTGCGGCACAGAACTATTTCGACAAAAACGTCGAACAGCTGAGCTTGGCCGAAGCCGCAATCCTTGCCGGCCTGCCACAGGCCCCGAGCCGCTATTCGCCCTACCGCCACTACGAGCGGGCGATGAAACGGCAGAAGTACGTCCTCGACCGGATGGTCAAGGAAGGTTTCATCACCCAGACCGAAGCTGACGCTGCGGCAATTGAAGCAGTGACGATCAAGCCGCGCCTGAACAACCTGCTCGATGTCACCGCCTACTTCAATGAGCAGGTCCGCCGCTACCTGGAGGAGCGTTTCGGCAGCGAGCTGCTCTATACCGGCGGCCTGCAGGTGGAAACCAGCATCAACCTGCCGATGCAACATGTCGCCCGCGAGGCGGTTAAGCAGAACCTGCGCAACCACTCCAAGCGCCAGGGTTTTCGCCCGGTGGAGACGGTGCTGAATGAAACCGCCCAGGAGGAATTCCTCACCGAGCAAAAGGCTGCTCAGGCCATTGAGCCGCTGGAAATAGGCAGTTTCAGCAAAGCGCTGGTGATCGACCAGCAGGGCGAGCAGGTACTCTGCAAAATCGGCGGACACAGCGGGACTTTTTCGATCAAGGATGCAAAGTGGGCGGCGCCGCTGCGGGTGGTTGCCGCCGATGTCGCAGCGACCGGCAACAAGGATGAAAACGGCGTCGGCGAAACCCGGCTGCCGACCGGCGCGGTGATCGAAGTCCGCGTGGTTGACAACAGCATCGAACCATGGCGCTTGAATCTGGAGCAGCACCCGGATGCCCAGGGTGCGCTGATCGCCATCGACCCATTTACCGGCCAGATCAAGGCGATGGTTGGTGGTTACGAGTTTAAAGAAAGCCAGTTCAACCGTGCCATCCAGGCGAAAAGACTGCCCGGCTCGGCAATCAAGCCGATCATCTACGCAGCTGCGCTCGACAAGGGCTACACCCCGGCCAGCGTGATCCTCGATACGCCGCTGATCTATGAGGAAAAGGTGGAAACCGGCGAACTGGAGGAGTGGAAGCCGCGCAACTACGAAGAAAAGTTCTACGGCCCGACCAGCTTCCGTCAGGCACTGGCGCATTCGCGCAACGTGGTGACGATCAAGATTCTTGAAGATATCGGCATCAACTACGCTGCTAACTATGCCCGCAAGCTTGGCATCGACACACCGATGCAGCGCGACCTGACCATGGGCCTCGGTTCGACTGCGGTGACGCCACTGGAGATGTTGACCGCCTACACGGTGTTTGCCAATGGCGGCATTCTGGTCCCACCGACTTACATCACCCGGATTCGTGATCGCAACGGGCGGATTCTTGAATCGATCGACCCGGCCGACTTTGCTACCGGCATGGCCGAGGATCAACGCCTGATCCGCAAGCCACCGCGGCGGGTGATCTCCCCGGAGACCGCTTACCTGATCACCAACATCATGGAGAGCGTGGTCCGGGAAGGCACCGGCTGGCGAGCCAAGGCAATCAACCGACCTTCGGCGGGGAAGACCGGCACCACCAACGATTTGAAAGATGCCTGGTATGTCGGCTATATTCCTCAACTGGCCTGCGTCTCCTGGGTCGGCTACGATCAGGAGCGACCGCTGGGCAAGAGCGAGACCGGCTCGCGGGCGGCGGCGCCGGCCTGGGTCGAGTTTATGCAAGAGGCGGTCAAGCAATACCCGGTCGCCAACTTCAAAGTACCGGACAGTATCGAGTTTTACCCGATCGACAGCAAAAACGGTCTGCTGCTGGCCGACGATGACGAATCCGCTTACTACGAAGCCTTCGCCCCTGGTACGGCACCGACCCGGGAGAGCCGCGACGATCAGCTCAAAGCGCGCGACTTCTTCCGCCTCGACCTGGAAGAAACCCTTTAAACACAAAAAGGGGAGCCCCCGAACAGGTTGCTCCCCTTTTACCATTTTTCTGCGTTGCTACTATTTAGACGGCCTTTTGCTCCGCATCCCGACGACTGCGTTCCACCCTGACCTTAAACATCCGATTCAATACCTGTTCGATCTGCTCCGGGGTCATCCAGCCATGAGCAAAGCAGATCGCCCCCAGCACCCGGTGTGGGCGGCCAGCCAGATCATCCTCCAGCTGTTCGTCGAGGGCCCACTTCAACTGCTCGATGCTGATCAATTTCAGCTCCACGGCAATGGTACCAAAACGTGAACAAAAGGGTCCGGTGTGCTTTCTGCTTTGACTCTTCATAACGGCTCTCTTTTCTCCCCCGGCGTCTGCTGATCTATTTGCCCCGTTTGTAAACAAACGGTGCTATGACAGCCGAAGCGTGAAAAGACGGATTAAATTGGGGGAAATCGCTCGGGGAAATCGGTAAATACCCCGTCCACACCCCACGCTTTCAGCTGTTCCAGCTGCTGACTATCATTAACCGTAAAGACCAGCAACCTTGTGTTATTCGCTTTGACTTCGGCCACCAATGCCTGGTTAATACAGGCTTTTTGCAGGTTCAGCGACCAGAGCTCAAACTCCTTTGCCAGCGGCCAGATCTGCGGTTCAAGCTTGTCGGCAACAATAGCCAGCGGCAGCTGCGGCAATTTACCTGCCAGATTTCTTAGTTCATTCTCATTCAATGATGATGCCAATATTGGATTTTTCACCATATTACGCCGCTTTAGCAGCCTTCCGACTGCTGCGCCCGTACCCGCCCCCTTCAACTCGATATTCACCGTTGCACGTCCTTCCGCCAGTTCCAGGACCTCTGTGAGGAGGGGTATTTTCTCCCCCATCCCGGCATCCAGC
>RRYU01018632.1_pt1 | contig 10389 bp, 11 predicted proteins | sample 2162651 | NCBI WGS metagenome assembly RRYU01 (sample SAMN10267283, study PRJNA491782) | microbial mat metagenome | isolation source: biomat in the production well | place: Japan: Minami-Kanto gas field, natural gas well KTG3 | collected 2017-06 | reverse complement strand
TTACCGGAACGATTCATTATAGTAAAGCACAGCCAGGCCACAATGACCATAATTTAGCATTCTATAACGGGAGTTCCAGCATTACACTGGAAGGCTATATTTACCATGAGGTTGAAGTAAGGGATACAACTCAACACCTGCGCGTTAGCGTTGAAAAAATTGAAACAGAAGGCTTGCGAGGCGCAATCTCCGGAGACGTGTTGGTTTTTGTTCCGAGATATCCTGAATACAGATACGGAGACGAATTAATAATCCGGGGCTCTTTAGATGAACCGCCTGTGTTTATTAACGAAATTACAGGCGAAATTGAATTTGATTACGCTAATTACCTGGCTCTGCATGATATATATTCAGTGATGATATACCCTGACATAGAAGTTAAAAGCCATGGAAACGGTAATATCTTTCTTTCTGCACTGTTTGATTTCAAAATAGATTTGTCGCACTCATTATCAAGAGCCTTGCCTGAACCCCAAGGCGCACTTGCTCAGGGAGTGTTGCTGGGAATGCGGGCGGGAATTCCAGAGGATGTGAAAGGTAATTTCAGTCACACCGGGAGTTATCACCTTTTAGCCATTTCAGGGCTTCATATGGGAATTATCGGAGCAATTGTTTTAAGCGCCAGCATTGCAGTGGTTGGGAGAAGATATTATTTGTATGCCTGGCTTGCGTTATTTGTTATTTGGATTTATGCATTATTATCTGGAGCCAATCCACCAGTGGTTCGGGCTGCAATTATGGCTAGCATTTTTTTGCTGGCGGAATTTTTGGGGCGACAAAAGAACACCATGCCAGCATTGGGTATAGCTGCTGCTATCATGGTGGCCATCAACCCGAAAATTGTCTTTACAGCTTCATTCCAAATGAGTTTTGCTGCCATGACAGGAATTATTCTTTTGTATCCAGGTCTAAGATCTTTAGGGTATAAATTAGTAAAAAAGCAAAATAATCAGCGGGCATTATGCGAGCGCTTCGGTGGGGTGGTCATCGATGGTTTGGCTGTAAGTGTAGCAGCCACTTTGTTTGTGGCTCCGTTGACCGTATACTATTTTGGCCTTTTTTCACCCATTGGGCCGTTGGTTACTATTCTGGCATTACCGGGGCTCATCGGAGTTATAATTGCTGGTGGATTGATTGCACTTACAGGTTTGTGGTGGCCGTTATTATCCGGATTGCTTGGCTTTTTTGGTTGGTTTTTTGCCAGTTATATGCTGGCCGTTATCGAATTAGCAGCAGATTTAAAGTGGGCATATTTTGAAATACCTAACCCTTCGGTATTGTTAGTGTTACTCTATTATTCAGGGATGCTTTTACTGGTATGGCTATTAGAACAATGGCAATTATCAAGGAAAAGGATGTTTAGCATTGATTACTAGAAGTGAAAATATCGCGTCAATAAGCGGAGCTTTTAAACTACTTGTGCCTCGCTTTTTAGTAATTTGTATTATTATATTTGGCATCTCAACTCAAACAGCCTGTAACGCAGATAACCGTTTGAAAATTCACTTTCTTGATGTAGGCCAGGGTGATGCCATACTGATATCAAAAGATGGAATGAACATTCTGGTGGATGGAGGGCCCAGTCCTCAATTATTAATGAACAGTTTGAGTAATAAATTACCCTTTTGGAACCGAACAATTGATATGCTCGTCCTTACTCATGCTCATTCTGACCATATAAATGGATTGATTGAGGTTCTGCAACGCTATGAAGTTAAGCATGTATTGTACCCCAAAATAACTGATACTGATAAAGGATACAACCGGCAGGTTTTTAATAAATGGCTGGAAATTATAGAAGAAAAGGAAATAGATTTTACTTTGGCAGAGGCAGGGCAATACTTTTATATAAACGAGGTATCCATAGACATAATCAATCCTCCCCGTCAGGGCTTGTTGACTGGGACTCATTCCGATATTGATAACAACAGTGTCGTTTTGTCTATAGAATTTGGCGACTTAAGCTTTCTGCTCACCGGAGACTTGATGTGGCAGGGAGAGCTGGATTTAGTGTTAAATCGCATGGTTGAATTAACAGATGTACTGAAAGTGGGCCATCATGGGTCACTAACGTCTTCCAGTGACGAATATTTAAACGTTTTAAGACCGCAACTGGGAGTAATTTGTGTAGGCACTAATAATTACGGCCATCCTCACAAGGATACTTTGCAACGTCTTTTTGGAGTAATGGAAAGCCATCATATATACCGGACAGATACATCCGGGGAAATATCGCTTGTTACCGATGGACAAAGTTTATGGCTTAAAAAACCATAAAATGGCATACAGGTAAAATGCACGTTTTCGTTTATCAGTCATCCTGCCAATTATTAAAGCAGCTCATCTGATTTAAAGGTTTTCGTTCCTGTTGCCTGGGCAAAGAGCCTTCTGCCGGATACCCCAGTGCAAACATCACCTCTATTTTTTTAGGGTCTGGGATTTTCAGTGCCTTTTTGGCTTTGGCTTCGTCGAACCATCCAATCCAGCAGGTACCAAGCCCCAGTTCGGTAGCCTTTAACACCAAATGCTCTCCACTTATACCGATGTCAATCAAGTGAAAATCAGTTTTACGTATAGCCCCTCCCGCTCTGGGTAGCCATTCGGGAGTTGAGATTACTGCCAGCAGTACTGGCGCTTTGGCCGCAAACCGGCTAACTCTATAAATTCCACTGAAGGCCTCTTCGGCCAGATGCTCTTTTAAAATCTTGTCATCCACTACTACGTATTTCCATGGTTGGGCGTTGCATGCAGAGGGAGCCAGCCTGGCAGCTTCAAGGCATTCCATGATTTTTTCACGCTCAACTGGTAGTTCCTGGTAATTACGTATGCTTCTTCGTGTTCTTATTGCATCCATTATGTTCAATGTCATTGCTCCTTTGAATCGAGTATAATCGTAACCGGTCCGTCGTTATGTATTTCGACCTGCATATAAGCCTGGAAACAACCACTTTCTGTTTTTAAACCGGTAAGGCGGCATTGAGCAATCAATGCATTAAACAGCTTCTCTGCTTCATCAGGCGTAGCAGCTTGTACAAAACTGGGTCGGCGACCTTTGCGGGTATCGGCGAGCAGGGTGAACTGGCTTACCAGCAGTAAGTCTCCATTGATATCGGTTACAGAATGGTTGAATTTTCCTTCTTCATCAGCAAAAATACGAAGATTCACCAGCTTATTTGCAAGGTAGTCTACATCTTTTAGTGTATCACCGCTCGCAACCCCCACAAATACACACAGCCCGTGGCCTATAGTGCCAACCTTTTTGCTATCTACAGTGACACTGGCTGAACTGACTCTTTGAATTAATGCCTTCACTTTTTGCGCTCAAGTTTAAAGATTACCGGGTTATCCGGGTCAGGGCAGGCCACAGTAGCCGTCCCAGCCTCTTTTTCCCAGGGGAAAGAGCCTCCGAAAGCTATTACTTGTGCAAATGGAAACAAAGTGTAATGAGCCCAGGCGCACATACCAGTTGGAGTGGTTTGCCCAACAATGAATTCGTCTCCCTTCTGGTGGCCGGCTTCACAACAACCTTTTTGAGAAATTATCCTGGCTGTAACTTCCATGCTAATCCTCCGAAGATTATTATAATTATTTTGTGGTTAATCCGAATATCCGGGAAAGCCGCTTTTTTCATGTCAGGTTATCTGTTTACAACAAGAACATTTTTTATCTGCAGTTAGTATTACACTTCAATAATTTCTGCGTCAAACCAAAGGCCTTTTCACTTGCAGAGATATTTATATTGGCTCTATACTGAGTTGATGCTAGGACAAAAGGTACTGTTGGTTGAAGACGACCCCAGTTTATCCCAGGTAATAAAATATAACCTGGTTAAAAATGGCTATGATGTATTAATTTCTCCTGATGGAGCTATGGCATTGGAAAAAACTCTCAATATGCGGCCTGATATAATAATACTTGACATAATGCTTCCAGGTCTTGATGGATTGGAAGTCTGCCGTATTTTGAAAAGTGAAACTGATATCCCCATTATCATGCTCACCGCACGAAGTGAAGAGATGGATAAGGTTCTGGGATTGGAAATCGGAGCTGATGACTACATAACCAAACCTTTCAGTATGCGAGAGCTTTTAGCTCGGATAAAAGCCGTTCTGCGGAGACAGAGCAATTTCAAGGAAAAACAGGGAAAAGACCAATTACCACAGGGCAAGACTATTATGCTAAGCGGTATAAAAATTGATACTACCCGTCACCAGGTAATTCACAACGGCACTTTACTGGAACTTACTCCCAAAGAGTTTGATTTACTGTTGTTTCTTATGAGTAATCCGGAACGAGTGTTTAGCCGTGATTATTTATTGGAACGTGTCTGGGGATACGATTATGCCGGTGATACACGTACTGTGGATGTACACATTTGCTGGTTAAGAGAAAAAATTGAAACCGAACCAGCAAAACCAGTGCATCTTCTGACTGTTCGTGGTGTTGGCTATAAATTTGAGGCATAAATGAAGCTTTCCGGTATACGCAGCCGTCTGGTTTATGTATTTGGCATATTTGCCATATTCACCGGGGGAGTGTTGGGGCTTTACATAATGTTGGTATACACTCCTCAAGCTTCTGTTTCTACGACCGTTATTCATCTCATAATGTTAACACTGTTTCTAGCTGTTACTGGTGGTTTTCTGGTTTTTTTTACCGGCACCGGCATTATCAGGCCGATGAACGAACTGAAGGAATTAATTGATAACACAGAACCGGGAAAATCTTTAAAAAAAGCAAAGCAGGTACGTGAAGACGAAACCGGAGACCTTTTACACTCATTAAATAAAATGACCGAACGGTTCGAAGATGTGCTGAAAGCCCTTGCTAACGAAAGAGACCGGATGACTCTTGTTCTATCAAGTATGGGAGATGGGATTATTGTTGTGGATGGCAACGGCGTTATTAACACTATCAATCGAACTGCAGAGAAAATTTTTGGATTGGAATCAAACACAGTAAAGGGTATGAGTTTTATAGAAGCGGTGCGTGACTATGAGCTTGAAAAGCCGGTAAAACGTTGCTTAAAGACCAAAGCACAACAACAGGAATACATAGATTTCCACGCAAGGGGGCTTTACCTTGGCCTGATAGTCACCCCATTGATAAGTGAACCGGGATGCCTCATATTAATTCAGGACCTTAGCCGATTGAAAAAATTGGAAATCATCCGGCGCGATTTTGTGGCTAATATTTCTCATGAATTACGTACACCGGTTGCATCCATAAAGCTATTATCTGAAACTCTAATAGACGGAAAAGTAGATGATGAGCAGGTATCGTGTGAATTTATCAACCGCATACACAATGAGACAGAAAGACTGGGCCGTATAGTAGACGGGATGTCAGCATTGGCCCGTATAGAAAGTGGCCAGGCAAAACTTAAAAAAAAGCCGGCAGATATAACCATAATAATAAACCGGGTGGCCGAACTCTTATCCCCCCGAGCAAATAGCAAGCGCATAAAGATTAACCTGGATATTCAAACAGAAAATACAGTAGTTTTGACTGACGCAGTGCAATTGGAGCAGGTAGTATTTAATATACTTGATAATGCGATAAAATTTACCCCCAATGATGGAAGCATAAATATTGTTGTCAGTGCCGAGCCGAGCTTTTTGGTGGTTAAAATCAGCGATTCTGGCGAAGGCATAGCCCCACTGGACTTACCCCGTATATTTGAACGCTTTTATACTTCCGATAAATCCCGGTCGAATTCCGGTACCGGGTTAGGTTTGGCAATTTCCAAGCACATAATAGAAGCCCACAGTGGTGCAATCTGGGCAGAAAGCAAATCTGGAGCAGGGTGTTCGGTGTTTTTCAGTCTACCTTTATAGCATCTATTTAATTGCACTTTTATAAAAATTTTACACAACCTTAACGTTTTGTTAAAAGATTCTTAACCGGTAAGTGTTATTGTATTTAGTAATGAAACATGATAGTAAAAAGAAGGAAAATATTAATTTGGAAAAAATTACCATAGCTCTGGTCGCGCATGATTCTAAAAAAGATGCAATTGTTGAATTTGCCCGCGAACATAGCGAAATATTGAACAGGTTTCACCTGGTAGCCACACTCAGTACCGGAGAACTGATTATGAAGGGTACTGGCTTAAAAATTGATTTGCTGCTAAGTGGCCCGCATGGCGGCGATCAGCAGGTGGGCGCTCTGGTTGCCAGCGGAGAGTGCAAAGCGGTTGTTTTCTTAAGAGATCCATTAACCGCGCAGCCGCACGAACCCGATATCACCGCTCTTTTACGAGTGTGCGATGTGCATAATGTACCCATTGCAACCAACCTGGCAACTGCTGAAGCAGTTATCAGTTTAATAGCCAGTAATCCAGAAATTTTTACAAAACATATTGTAATATCCGGAAAATAGACAATATTACATAACGAATTACCCAGATAACTCCGCGTTTTAATGTATTAACAGTGAAAATAGATTATAATACCGGCTTGTTAAAACGAAAACATAATATTTGCAGGTTTAATTACGATGGCCATATCTAACCAGCCGAATCTTGACAGCACTTTTACAGCATTAAAGGGTCGACCTCGCTGGGGCGAACGTATAATAGAAAAATTCATACTTGTTAATGGCAATCTTTCCATTATTATTTTGCTGGGAGTGTTTTTTATCCTATTGCAGCAGGGAATACCTGCACTCATTGAAACACCAATATTTGACTTCCTTTTTGGCACTAAATGGTATCCGGTATCCGAACCACCCACCTTTGGTATATCATCATTTTTTATAGCAACTCTGTGGGTGACCGCAGTATCAACCCTGCTGGCAGTTCCCATAGGTATCGGCGCAGCTATTTATTTGGCTGAGATCGCTCCCCAAAGAATAGCTGATATGGTCAAATCTCTGGTTGAGCTTCTTTCTGGTTTTCCGTCAGTTGTGATGGGTTTTATAGGCTTGATACTTCTATCTCCGTGGATTCAAAACACGCTTAATTTGAATACAGGTTTAACCGGCTTGACTGCCGGTATTATGCTGTCGATGATGAGCCTGCCCATAATTGTCAGTGTCAGTGAAGACGCGTTGAGGGCAGTACCAGACGAGTTCAAGCATGCTGCCTATGGGCTTGGCAGTACAAAATGGGAAGTCATATGGCATGTATGTATACCATCTGCCCTTTCCGGTATTTCAGCTGCTGTAATGCTGGGTGTAGGGCGGGCGATTGGTGAAACTATGACGGTACTGATGGTGGCTGGGGGGGCTCTGGCCGTGCCGGCTTCTCCCACTGAACCCATGATGCCAATGACTGCAGCTATTGCATCTGGCATCGGTAATGCAGTTCGAGGTGGACCGCAATATCATGCTCTGTTTGCTATCGGGTTGATATTGTTTATCATGACTCTTTTTGTAAACTTAATAGCGGCGCGTGTCCTTGATCGACAAAAACGAAAATTTGCAAGGGAATAAGCTTTGAAGCGTTCATCAATCAGGTCGAGATATTTGACCCAGTATGCAGCCATTGCGGTTCTGACTGTAACCTGTTTAATGGTAGTTGTTCCAATTGTTTTTATTGTTATTTATATGATAGCCAATGGTTACAGTGTACTGAGTTGGGAATTTTTGACTCAGTCCCCATCTCAAGCCGGAAAGGCTGGAGGAATATTTCCCGCCATAATAGGCACTGTGCTGCTTATGCTGGGTACTATAATATTTGCTTTACCGATTGGAGTGATGGCCGGTATTTACCTGAGTGAATATGCCCGGAAAAACTGGATTACCCGCCTGATTAATATGGCTATCATAAACTTAGCGGGTGTACCCAGCATCGTATTCGGTTTATTTGGTTTGGCGGTTTTTGTACTCACATTTAACCTGGGAATGTCACTCATTGCAGCCAGTCTGACTCTGGCCGCTCAAGCCCTGGCTATGACTATAACTACCTCCAGGGAGGCTATAATTGCTGTGCCACGCGAATATCGTGAAGGTGCTCTGGCCATCGGGGTTTCACAGTGGCAGACAATACGCCATGTGGTGCTACCCGGTGCTGCACCCGGCATTCTAACCGGAGCCATTCTGGCCATGAGCCGGGCAGCAGGTGAAACTGCGCCTATTATTGTGGTGGGAGCGGCATTCCTGGTGTCAGGGCTACCTACGTCTCCTTTTGACCGGTTTATGGCTTTGCCCTATCACCTCTATACAGTATCCGCCCACGTGCCTGGTATGCCGGGCGAGATTAAGTGGGGAGTGGCAATTGTTTTAATTGCCATGGTGTTATTTTTTAATATTATAGTTGCTTTAATCCGGGTGAAAGCTCGAAAGAAGTAGGTGGACATGAATACTATGCCAAAAGTTTTAAAAACATATAACAATCAAGAATCAGGCAATAACCGAAAAGTTGGAAACCTGGGTATGAATAGTGTAAATCTTTATTACGGTACTTTCCGGGCAGTCAGAGACATAACTCTTGACATTCATAACTGCTCTATTACAGCAATAATTGGCCCTTCTGGCTGTGGCAAGTCATCAATGCTCAGGATATTTAATCGCATGAATGATCTTATTCCATCCGCACGGGTCGAAGGAAAAGTAGAGTTTGATGGAATAAATATATATGAGCCTGGCATAGATGTTGTAGAGCTCAGAAAGCGTATAGGAATGGTTTTTCAAAAACCCAACCCGTTTCCAATGTCGATATATGATAATGTTGCTTTTGGCCCTCGTCGTCACGGCATACATAACCGGAGTGCTCTAAATGATATAGTTGAAAAAAGCTTGATACAGGCCGCTCTTTGGGATGAAGTAAAAGATAAACTCAATCAATCGGGGTTGTCAATTTCTGGTGGCCAGCAGCAAAGACTTTGTATTGCCAGAGTACTGGCCGTTGAGCCGGAAGTGATACTGATGGATGAACCTTGTTCTGCGCTTGACCCTATCGCAACTTTGAAAATCGAAGACCTGATGAAAACGCTTGCTTCAACCTATACTATTGTAATTGTTACCCATAATATGCAGCAGGCCGCAAGAGTATCAGATAAGACTGCCTTTCTTATGGTTGATGAAGAACAGGCGGGAACACTGGTAGAATATGGAGAAACATCTGAAATATTTACTAACCCTAAGGATAAAAGAACCGAAGATTATATTACCGGCCGGTTTGGATAAGAAGGGAGAAAATTATGAGAAAAAACTATGACCGGGCGTTAAAAAACCTGCAGGATGAGGTGCTGGTTATGGGCAGCATGGTGGAAAAATCTATTTTGAGGTCGGTTGATGCCCTAAAAACCCGCAATCTTGATTTGGCTGATCAAATTATTGTCGGAGATGAAGCAATTAATCAAAAACGTTTTGATATAGAAGAACAATGTATTGAGCTTATTGCCACACAGCAACCTATGGCAGTTGATTTGAGGATTATAATTGCTATTCTTAATATTGTGGTTGATTTGGAGCGTATCGGAGATCATGCTGAAGGCATTGCCAAAATAGCCATAATGATTGGCAACGAACCGCCTGTGAAACCTCTGGTTGACATTCCCCGCATGGCTGAGTGTACTGCCACAATGATGCGTAAAGGTCTGGATTCTTTTATCAGGCGAGATGTGGATTTAGCTAAGCAAGTCTGTGAGGATGATGAAGAAGTAGATAATCTGTACGACCAGGTATTTCGTGAACTGCTTCTTATTATGGCAGAAGATGCTAAAACTATCAGCCGGGCTACACGTTTAATATGGGTTGCTCATAATTTAGAACGCAGTGCCGACAGGATTACCAATATCTGCGAACGGGCAGTATTTATCGCAACCGGACACATGGAAGATATCGGCGCTTCCAATTATTGAACATAACTTCTACCCGCCTGAATTGGTCAGCTGATTACTCCTTTGACATGCATTAAAAGTATGTGTTACATTAAATATACGGTAAACGGTTACCGTATATTTTGATGGAGAGTCGCATGGGCAAAGTCTATGTTAAGGAGCAGGTGTGTATTGGCTGTCGTCTTTGCGAGGTATATTGCCAGTTAAGCCACTCAGGTCATAAAGAGCTGGTCAAAGCCTTTAAGGGCAAACACAAACCGGTTGCACGGCTCAGGGTAGAAGTGGATAAACACGTATCATTTTCTGTACGGTGTCAGAATTGTGATGACGCTCCCTGTATACAGGTATGCATTACCGGTGCCTTGAGCTGGGATAATGATAAAAGCCAGGTAAATTGTGATGAAGACCGTTGTGTTGGGTGTTGGACTTGCATGCTCGTATGCCCGTATGGAGCTATACGACAAAACATAACCCAAAAACGCATGGCCAAATGTGATTTATGTCCCGAAGAAGATATCCCGGCCTGTGTCAAAAACTGCCCTAACGAAGCTTTGATTTTTGTTAAAGATGAAGCAGAAATATTGCCCGGGGTTTCAGAGTTATG
>RRYU01004086.1_pt1 | contig 10399 bp, 11 predicted proteins | sample 2162651 | NCBI WGS metagenome assembly RRYU01 (sample SAMN10267283, study PRJNA491782) | microbial mat metagenome | isolation source: biomat in the production well | place: Japan: Minami-Kanto gas field, natural gas well KTG3 | collected 2017-06 | reverse complement strand
CGTCGCCGAACGCACGGTACGTTCCCACTATGCCGATGTCGTCTCTTCACGCGGCGAAATTCTGGGTGCGGTGGTGGTCTACCACGATATGACCCGTGAGGAGATTGCCGACCGGCTCAAGACCGAATTGATGGCTACGGCATCGCATGAGCTACGCACGCCCATGACCAGTATCCGTGGGTTTGTGGATATGCTCATGCTTGGTACGTTTGGCGAAATGAGTGAATCCCAGCGCGAACCACTACGGGTGATCAAGAATAATGTCGTGCGCCTCGTGGTGCTGATTGACGAGCTCCTCGACATGTCACGGGTCGAGGCGGGTGAGGCGCGGCTCCGCCGCGAGGAACTCGATCTCGCCGAGGTATTGCGCGATGTCATCGCCGTGCTGATGAGCCAGTTCCGGGAACGTGAGATTGAACTACACGTTGATTTCCAGAAAGACCTCCCACATGTCGTTGCGGATCGCCAACGCATCGAGCAGATCGCGGTCAACCTGATTGGCAACGCCTGCAAATACACCCCACGCGGCGGGAAGGTGTGGGTCGGGATGCACAACGGCAATGGCGAGCTACGGGTGGATGTGCGCGACACCGGCGTGGGGATCAGCGAGGATGCCAAGCAGCACATCTTCACCCCGTTCTACCGTGCCGACAACCCGCTGCGTGACGAGGTGGGTGGCACGGGGTTGGGGTTGAGCATTACGCGGCGCTTAGTGGAGTTGCATGGTGGGCGGATCTGGTTTGAGAGCGAGGCCAATACGGGGAGTACCTTCAGTTTTGTGTTGCCTTTAGAAGAAGGTACGACCCACACCTAAGATGAGCAGGCTTCCATACGCCCCCATTCACGCCTCAGCATGCTATAATCAGCCATTATGGGTGCGATCTGGTTACTTGTTGGGCTAGGAGTGGCCGCACTCCTCTATTGGATTATCGTGATTGGTGAAGGCACCTACCTGGGGCCATGGGCGGTACGACTGGTCTATCGTTGGGGCGCACCGCACTATGATGCGATCCGCACCAGCACCCATGCCCAGGATGCAGACCTGCTCTTGCCGGTGCTGCATACAGCCCTAGAAGGTCGGGTTGCCCCACGGGTGTTGGATGTTGCCACTGGAACCGGGCGTGTGCCGCTACTACTCGCTAGTGACCAGGAATTTACCGGCAGCATCATTGGGCTCGATCTCACCGCTGCGATGCTCGATCTCGCCCGCCAGAAACAGACCCAGATCTGTCCAGACGCCGCGATCCACTGGCAGCAGGGTGAAGCTAGTCGGCTCGCGTGGCCCGATAATCACTTCGATCTCGTCTGTTGTTTAGAAGCCATCGAATACTTCCCCCAACCACGCCAAGCCCTCGCCGAAATGGTGCGCGTGTTACAACCAGGGGGCATCCTGATACTAAGTAAGTGGACAGATGAATGGGCCAGGTTCTTACCCGGCCGTGCATTGAATGAACAGGCTCTATGCCAACAACTGCACCACCTGGGCCTCGGATCGATCCGAATCACTCCCTGGCAAATCGGAAGTTATGAACTGGTGCGGGCAATCAAACCCGTACACCTAGTAGAATAAACCCAATGGCAGATGCAACTGCAACCCCCACACCTAGCCCCCTGCTCTTCGGACGCTACCGCGTGCGAGAGCAGGTCGGTGAGACCCGGCTCACGGTTGTCTATGCAGCAACCGACGAACGCCTGAGTCGGCAGGTGTTGTTACACCTGCTGCGCAAGGAATTGGCTGGCCAGGATCGTCCGCGTGAACGCTTCCTCAGCGAGATTAGCCAGAGTGCGCGACGTTCGCACCAGGCACTCTTGGAGGTCTTTGATAGTGGAGAAGGTGCTGGTCGCCCTTATATGATCAGTGAGTATGTGAGCGGGCGCCCCCTGCGGGGGCTGGGCGTCCTGACGGTAGAGCAGGCGCTACTCTACATGCGCCAGATCGCCGGGGCGATTGCGGCATGCCAGAGCCAAGCCGATGCGAGTATGCCCCAGGGGCTCTACCACCCACCGATCAGTAGCAGCAACATCCTGTTGGTGGATGAAGGCCGAGTCAAGTTGGTTGAGAGTTGGTTGCTACCCAGTAGCGAGATTTTAGCCGACCAAGCTGCTTACCGCCCACCCGAACTGAGCGAGGGCCAACCAGCCACCCCGGCGAGTGCCGTCTATAGTATGGGGTTGCTGCTCTACGAACTGCTCACCGGCAACCGGCCAGTCAGCGGCGATGATGCACGCGAGATCGCCCTGGCGCACCTGAGCCTACACCTCCCACCCCTCAGCCATACCCGGCCAAGCCTCTACCTGCCTAAGGCGGAAGAGCTACTAGCCCGTGCCACCGCTCGTATCCCCGAACATCGCTACACCAACGCGACCGCATTTGCCGCTGCCCTCGATGGCCTCTGGCGCGATCTTGGAGCCACGACCCAGCGCCTAGTTGCGCCGAATGCCCAACCGGCCAGCTCCGCTCCCCCACCACAACGCATCGCCACTGCCCCTTTGCGCATGCCCGATGCTGTGGCTCCCATCGTCAAGCCACGTATGCAGGCCATCCGTAGCGGGCTGACCAACCTAAACCTACGCGCAAACATGCAACGCCCTCCTAGTGTTGACACCACCGGGGTACGCCAGCAGAGCCTCGTGCGTAGTATGATGGGATGGGTGGTGATGTTAGGGTTACTGCTTGCGGTCGGCATTGGCAGCTACATCGGTGTCAACGCCCTCATCAACCAAATGAACGGCATCTCCCGCCCCAACCTACCCAGCGTACCGGGGCTACCCAGTGCCGACACCAACCAGGGGCCGTTCAGTTGGTTTGGCCAGTTCATTGAGCAGGATGAGATCTATATCGTCAATTTGGCCGAAGGACTGAATATGCGCAGCGAACCCAACGTTCATGATGCTGCCAACATCATTGTTGTGGTTCCCAACGGAACCCCTGTCACCAAACTGGAAGGCCCGCTCATGCAGGACAACATCCCCTGGCTGCGCGTCTCAACCGAAGTTGCAGGCCAGCCCTATGAGGGTTGGATGTCGCTCAACTATCTGCGTCTGGAGCCATAAACTCCCCGGAGGGCGGCGTGATCAAAGCAGATATCTCGAACCATATCATTTATGCCGAGCGGGTACGTTTGCGCCCGTGGCAGCGGCGGGATAGCATCGCACAGGAACTATGGCCCCGGCATACCGAGCCGTTCAGTTCGCTCTGGAATATCGCCCGGACTATCTACACCGACCCACTGCACCGCCAGAGTTGGAGTGCCCAACGCTACGCATGGGCTATTGAAGATAGCTACCAGCGCCTGATCGGGCGTATCTCGCTGCGTGAGGTGGATACACACGAATCTAGTGCCCGCCTTGGTATCTCCCTCTCCCCCCACTATGTAAGCCAGGGCTATGGCACCGAAGCGATGGCTGCCTTCCTCGATGCCTTCTTTGGGCCACTCGACTACCAAGCGATGCACCTTGATGTGGCTGCGTTCAATATCCGGGCGGTACGTTGTTATGAACGCCTCGGTTTCACCTATGTCTTTAGTGAATGGCGCAGTGCAGGCCGTGATGCCAGCCTTCGCTTGCTCGATGATCCGCGCTACCAGGGCTACCAAGCCTACTTTCGGCGCGGACGCTACGAAACGACGGTAGAATTTTACGAGATGACTCTTGGACGGGCAACATGGTACGCTCGTCCATAGCCGCTGCAAGGAGCGTTCAATGTCACTCATCGCCGGAAACCTCGCTGTTGTGCAGCGTCTGTTGGACAGCAAAGAGATGGTGTGGGGTGTATTCGCCGGAGCTGCCGCCCACCTCTACGGCAACCGTCGCCCCATTCAGGATGTGGATATTGTCATCATGCCGGGGCAGATGTCGGCTGTGGTGCAACTCTTCCAGGGTACGGGTAAGGCGGTACAGTTTGATGGTCAGCGCATCATCTGGCGCGGGATCAAGGTCTTTGATGATCTCTCGGTACGCCGCGATGGTGTAACCCACCCACTGATCCTCGATGCCCCCATGCAGAGCCGCATGCGCAAGATGCCGCTACTCGGTGCGCCGGTGCCGGTGGTGGCACCTGAGGATGTGGTTATTCACAAACTGCTGCTTGATCGCAGTGCGACCGTGGGCAAGTTTGATGTGGTTGATGTGGAGGGGATTCTCCGCCGCCAGACATTGGATCTAGAGTATCTCCGCGAGCGGCTGCGTTTGATGCAGGCCGAAGCGCGCTTGGCAGATCGGCTGCGCGAGATGGGGATAGAGATATAAAACGAGGCGCAGTGCTGGGCATACGCACCAGCACTGCGCCTCATCGTTTAGCAGAACCTATCCGCGGGTGTGCGAAGGAGCCGCTGGCAACAGGGCCAAGTGGCGCGCGCGCTTGATCGCGACCGAAAGGCGGCGCTGCATCTTGGCGGTGACACCTGTGCGGCGGCGGGGCAGAATCTTGCCCTGAGCGGTGACATACTTCTGAAGACGCTTGATGTCCTTGTAGTCGGGCAGAATACCGAGCTTGGTAAACTCACACTCGCGGCGGCGACCACGCGGGCGGTTGCCGCCTGCGCCACCGGCAAACCGGGGTCGATTGTTGCGCTCCACAGATACTCCTTGTATTCCGACGGGCGCGGCAGCCCGCCCAAAAATGGCACACATTGGCGGATAGTATACCATAAGTTGGGGATGGGTGTGGCGGATGCACCAGCAACCCTACCCCAGTGCAGGCCGCCGGGTATGCCAATCGGTGCTACGCTGATAGGCATCACCGGCACGCAGTAGCGTTGCCTCATCGAAGGGCCGCCCGATAAGTTGCAGGCCCACCGGCAGATCCTCACTGAACCCACACGGAACCACCAAGCCCGGCACACCAGCCAGGTTGATCGGCAGCGTACAGACATCGCTCAGGTACATCGCCAAGGGGTCATCGGTCTTCTGGCCGATGGGGAAGGCGACGCTGGGCGAAGTCGGAGCCGCAATGATGTCCACCTGGGTAAAGGCTTGCTCAAAATCGCGCTTGATCAGGGTACGTACCTGCTGGGCACGCTTATAGTAGGCATCATAGTAGCCAGCAGAGAGGGCATAGGTACCGAGCATAATGCGGCGGCGCACCTCGGCCCCAAAGCGGTGGCCACGGGTAAGCTCGATCTGATCCCACATACTCTCGCCCGGTTCACGCGGGCCATAGCGCACCCCATCGAAGCGCGCCAGATTCGCGCTGGCCTCGGCGGGAGCAATGATGTAGTAGGTGGGCAGCGCATACTTGGTATAGGGCAACGAAACCGGCACAATCTCTGCGCCGAGGTCGCGCAATACCTCGATAGCAGTGCGGGTAGCCTGCTCCACCCCTGGCTCCATCCCTTCGACAAAATACTCGCTGGGCACACCTACGCGCAGGCCACGCAGATCGCCAGTGAGAGCGGCGCTATAGTCGGGGACGGGTAGATTGGCGCTGGTTCCATCACGCGGATCGTGACCGGCGAGGACTTGGAGCATGAGCGCAATATCGGCGACCGTCCAGGCCATAGGGCCAATCTGATCGAGCGAGGAGCCATAGGCGATCAGGCCATAGCGGCTGACACGCCCGTAGGTCGGTTTGAGGCCACTAATACCACACAGGGCAGCCGGTTGGCGAATGGAGCCACCGGTATCAGTACCGAGCGTACCGAGTGCCTGACCAGCAGCCACAGCAGCGGCACTACCGCCGCTACTCCCACCGGGGACACGCGAGAGATCCCAGGGGTTGCCGGTCGTCTGGTAGGCACTCGCTTCGGTACTCGAACCCATGGCAAACTCATCACAGTTGAGTTTCCCCAACATCACCGCACCGGACGCATTGAGACGCTCCATCACAGTGGCGTTGTAGGGAGGGACAAAATTCTCCAGGATGCGTGACGAGCAGGTGGTACGCACTCCTTCGGTGGCGATCACATCCTTAATCGCCAGCGGGATACCGTGGAGCGGGCTATTTGTTGCTGCGCCACGGGTCGCATCAGCGGCACGAGCCTGGTCAAGGGCAGATTCAGCAGTAACAGTAAGGAACGCCTTCACACGAGGTTCGGTCTGTTCGATACGCGCCAAGAGCGCCTCGGTGAGCGCCAATGAAGTCAGATCACCCGCATCAAGAGCGGCACGGGCACTGGTAATCGTCAGCGAGCTAAGATCGGTCATAGAGATTCTCTCCCCACAGACGCGGGCACAATCGGCTCTATTGTACCAAAAAACTGAATAGTGCTTGATTTCTTGTCGCCAAACATGTACAGTAAGATCGTACACTTCAGAACCAAGTCAGGTGAGGTGGGAGATGACCATTCAGACAACCTACACCCAGGCGCGATCACAACTCGCCACATTGCTTGAGCAGGTAACCAACGACCGCGAGATCATCATCATCCAGCGTCGTGGAGGTGAGGATGTGGCTCTCATTGCCGCCGATGAGTTAGTTGGCTTGCTTGAGACCGTACATCTACTGCGTTCGCCGGTCAATGCCGAGCGGCTTTTGAATACCCTGGGTCGGGTGCGTCAACGGGTTGGGGCTCCTCAGTCAATTGAACAATTACGGCGTGAGGTTCAGATTGATGGCGACGAATGATCAGCCTCCTAAGCCGCCTATTGAGCGCGATGCAGTCTTCCAGCCGGAATTTCGCGAGGATTTACGATATTGGGTTGAAACAGATCGACGTACTGCTCTTAAAATTTTCACCCTGATCGAAGCGATTTTACGTGACCCATTTACTGGGGTTGGCAAACCTGAGCCACTCAAGTATCTGGGAGCAGGTGTCTGGTCACGCCGTATTACCCAAGAACATCGGTTGGTATATGTCGTTAGCAATACCCGAATTGATTTTGTGCAAGCGCGCTATCATTACTAGACCTATAGCGTATACACCACCCCAGGGAGGAGCGCCTATGTCCACCCAAGAAGCCATAGATTACGCCTTGAGCGTAGCCACAGCCGGTGCCGGGGCGTCGTGCCTCGTTAAGTTCACCAATCCACTACCGATGTCGGATGTTCATGCCCAAGTCTTAACGATGAAGGTCATGTCTGACAATATCGCCTCGATGTATGGCTTCACGTCGGTTCCGGGGTTGACGGGATTTACGATTAAGTTGCTTGGTATTGGTGGTGGTGTGAAGTTGGCGAGTGAAGTAGCGATGCCGATACCCTTCATTGGGTTAGGGGCAAGCACCTTTGCTGCATTTCTCGTTCACATGACGGTAGGTGTTGTGTTGATCATCATCTTCGAGGCGCAGCAAAAGGGGAGTATTCCTCTAAATTATATGGAGAAGGCGACAACCCGCGAGATCGCCTACCTGCTGCGGATTGCGGTGGATGCGATGGAGGAAGGTGCGCGCAATAAAGATCAGGTAGGGGCTATTCAAACTGCTATTGCTCGATTTGAAGCATCAGGTATCCCAGAAGCATACGCGACACCGAGCGAAGATGTTGAGCAAGTTGAAGCAACACCAGTAACGAACGAGTCCTAGTCATCTTGGATCGGTGTTGTATGTAGCGGGTGCGCAGCAACCACGGCGACGAGATCGAGTGCGCCATAGAGATGCGGGAAGAGGATACCCGGTTCGCCCTCTTCGTAGCGGAGAGCGACGGTCAATTGGGTGGGATCGATCTGCAACAGAACCAGATCGTCACGTCCGGCGAAGAAGCGTTCGATAGTAGCAGCGACCTGTTCGTGGGTTGAGCAGTGGATGAAGCCCTCCAGATGCAGACTCTCGGTGATGTAGATACCCGTAGCAAGCGAGGCGTCCCAGTCGGTACGTGTAGCAATATGGTAGATCATGGAGCATCCTCCTCTGGTCTAGGAAACACAATACGGGACAAAGCCCCCCATATGATAAAGGAAGATCGCGTCCGATGCTACGCCCGCTGATTGTTCTCACCCTAAGTGGGGCGAGTTTCCTAGCTGCGCAGGGCACAGGGCTGCGGCTCTTCTTCCACCTGAGCTATGTACTGCTCGGCTTATTGCTGCTCTCGCTCATATGGGCATGGTTCAACCTGCGTGGGTTGCGGGTGGAACGTGAGACGCTGACGCTGCGAGCGCATGTGGGCGAGTTTGCCCGCGAGCGGATCATCATCCAGAACCGCTGGTGGCTCCCCAAGCTCTGGATCGAGTTGATCGATCAGTCGGAGTTGCCCCAGCATGGGGTAGGCTTCGTCACCTCACTGGGGATCGGCGAGCAGGGTCGCTGGATCGCCCGTACCCTGTGTACGCACCGTGGCCGCTACCGGCTCGGCCCGGCCACCCTGATGAGTGGCGATCCCTTCGGGATTGTGCAACTTGCCCGTGCTGTACCGACCACCAATGAGATCCTCGTCTACCCGCAAATGGTGGATCTGCCAGGGTTCCGGTTGCCGAGTGCTGAACTACCGGGTGGTCAGGCAACGCGCGCCCGCACCTTCCATGTAACCCCCAATGTCTCGACAGTGCGCGACTACGTGCCGGGGGATAGCTTCAACCGCATCCACTGGCGCACGACGGCGCGTATGGGGCAGTTGATGGTGAAGGAGTTTGAGCTTGATCCCTCAGCGGATGTCTATATTGTGCTCGACATGCAGGAGCGCACGGTAGTACGTGACATACGGATGGATCGGGATCAGGCAAGAGGGAGGCGGCAGCGTAGCCCCATTGTTGCGGCGAGTAGTGAGGAGTACGCGGTGATGGCGGCGGCGTCGCTGGCGCGTACCCTGTTGGCGCAGAACCGGATTGTGGGCCTGATTGCCTGGGGGCAACACCGCGAGATCATCCCTGCGGAGCGCGAGTCGCGCCAACTCTTTAAGATCCTTGAATCGCTGGCGGTGCTGCGTGCCCACGGAACCCAGAGCCTCGCCGAAGTCTTGATTGCCGAGAGCCAGCGGTTTGGGCGCAACTCGACCTTGTTGATCATCACCTCGGCGCTGAACGAGCGATGGATCGAGGCGTTGCAGCAACACCTGATGCGCGGGGTACGGGCGGCGGTCATCTTCGTGGATCCGCAGAGCTTCGGTGGGGTGCAGGCGGTTGAGCCAATGCTGCGACGGATCACCGAACTGAACATCCCGCTCTACCGGCTGCGCCAGGGCGAGTCGTTGGCGTTGGCGTTGGGCACGCCGCTACAACGTGAGAGTATGCGATAGCTGGTATAATTCCGCCATTCCTCAAAGACCTCTGCATACTGGAGCATGAGTTATGGCGACGCAACCGGAGCGCCTCAAGATGGGGCGCACTCTGAAGATCGGTTCGTTTCACGTTGGTTCGGCCTTCTCCGACATTCTGCTCTCGGCGGTATGGAATCGCATCCTAATCAGTAATCTCGGTCTACCGGCGGGGCCGGTGGCCATCCTGGCGGCGTTGCGCTACCTGTTGGCGCCACTGAGCATCTGGGCTGGAGATCGCTCAGACAGACACCCGATCTTTGGTAAGTACCGTCTACCCTACATCTGGGGAGGCCGGGCGATGATGGCGCTGGGCTTGTTGCTCATTCCGCCCTCTACCCTTTTTTTAGCTGAAGATCCCAGTTCGATCATCGGTTGGAGCTTAGCGACGCTCTGTTTTGTGGTATGTGGAGCAGGAACACTCATTTCGGGTAGCCCCTTCTTGGCGCTACTGCGCGACAGCGCACCACCGAGCAAGCGCGGGCAGGCGTTGAGCATCGCCCAGATCATGCTGCTCTTTGCCTTCTCGATGGCTCCGGCGCTCTATGGTGCGCTGATCAAGGACTATGACCAGGCCAGCCTGTGGCGGGCGGTGCTGATTGGGGTGGGCTTGGCGGTACCATTCTGGTTCTTCTCACTCTGGGGCGAGGATCACCACGATCCGCAAGCCAACCCCCAGGAGGAGCAAGTGCCGCTCCGCACGATCATGGGCATGATCTGGGGCGATCCGCGAGCGCGCACCTTCTTCGTCTTCCTCTCGCTAGGGATGATCAGCGTCTTCGCCCAAGACGCACTACTAGAACCATTCGGTGGCGATGTCTTCGGGCTTGATGTGGGTGCCACCACGCGCTGGAACGCCTTCTGGGGCTTAGCGGTGCTGGTCTCGATGGTGGGTGGCACGATCATCACGCGCAAACGCGCCCCGCACGAGCAGGTCGGCACCACCCTGATTGGGTTAGGAGCCACCATGGTGGCAATGGTGCTACTCGGTGTGGTAGCGATCCTGAAGATCCAGGCCGCCATGATCCCCACCCTGATCATCTTCGGCTTAGGATTTGGCATCCAGACCGTCGGGACGATCAGCCTACTCATGGCCATGACCTCGGATCGGCATGCAGGAGCCTACCTGGGCTTCTGGTCACTGGCACAACTGGTCTTCCGAGGCGTAGGTATGGGCTTAGGTGGGGTCATCCGCGACATCGTGCTGATGGCCACCAACTCACACACCATCGCCTACGGTAGCGTCTTCCTGCTCGAAGCGGTGGGGTTAGCGGG
>RRYU01010633.1_pt2 | contig 10425 bp, 3 predicted proteins | sample 2162651 | NCBI WGS metagenome assembly RRYU01 (sample SAMN10267283, study PRJNA491782) | microbial mat metagenome | isolation source: biomat in the production well | place: Japan: Minami-Kanto gas field, natural gas well KTG3 | collected 2017-06 | reverse complement strand
GAAGTCGCCCGCGTGCTGGGGTTGGCCCGCAGCCAGGTGACGATTGTTCCCACCACCTTTGGCGGTGGCTTCGGAGCCAAGTATGGCATCATCGAGCCACTGGTGGCGGCGGCGGCGCTGCGTATGCGACGCCCGGTGCGCCTCACCCTAACCCGCAGCGAAGATTTTCTCACCACCACGCCCTCTCCGGCGACGCTGATCACCCTGACACTGGGAGCTACCCGCGATGGGACGCTCACCGCGCTCAAGGCCGATGTTCAGCTTGATAATGGCGTCTACCCCTACCCGCTGGGTGGCATCGTGGCGGTGTTGCTGGGCGGGTACTACCGCTGCCCGAATGTGGCGATCAGCATTGCCGAGGTACTGACCCACAAACCGCAGGTGGGTTCGTACCGTGCGCCGGGTGCGCCGCAGGCCACGTTTGCCATCGAGTCGAGTATGGACGATCTGGCGCGTGAACTGGGTTGTGACCCGCTGGAGCTACGCTTGCACAATGCCGCCCGCGAGGGTGATCTGATGGGCAATGGCGACCCGTGGCCCTCGATGGGGTTGGTGCAGGTGCTAGAGGCAGCCCGCAACCATCCGCTCTGGGTGCAGCGACCCACTGAACCAGGCCACGCGGTCGGTTTGGCGATTGGCGGCTGGCCGTGTAGCTCCACCCCGGCGGCGGCGGTGTGCCGCGTGGACACCGATGGCACGGTGCGGGTGCATGTGGGTTCGGTGGACATCTCCGGGGTGAATAGTAGCTTTGTGTTGGTGGCCGCCGAAATCCTGGGGGTTGCGCCGCATCAGGTGGAGGTCATCCAGGGTGATACACGCACTGGCCCGTATGCGGGATCGAGTGGCGGCAGCCAGATCACCTACAGTGTGAGCGGGGCGGTCGCGTCGGCGGCACAGGCGGCACGCCAGCAACTGTTAGAACTGGCCGCCGAACAGTTCGAGGCGCGGATTGAGGATCTGGAGATTGTGGAGGGCATGGTGCGCGTGCGCGGTGTGCCGGAGCGCAGCATCCCCTTGGGCAAACTGGCTCGCCGGGGCGAGCGCCAAGCGGGCGGGCCAGGCCCAATCGTGGGTCATGGTCGTGTCGCACCTGCGGAGAACGCCCCCGGTTTCGTGGCGCATCTGGTGGAGGTGCGGGTTGACCAAGAGACGGGGCGGGTGACACCGTTGCGCTACGTGGCCATCCAGGATGTTGGTTTTGCGCTCAACCCCATGCTGGTCGAGGGTCAGATTCATGGTGGCTCGGCCCAGGGGGTGGGCTGGGGCATATACGAGGCGCTGCGCTACGACGAGCATGGTGAACTGCTCACTGCCACATTTATGGACTATGCGTTGCCGCGTGCCGATAATCTGCCGAGTATCGAGGCGATCATGATCGAGAACCCGGCTCCGCATGGCCCCTTCGGGGCTAGGGGTGTCGGCGAGCCGCCGATTACCGCCGGGGCGGCGGCGCTGGCCAATGCGGTGCGCAGTGCGGTGGGGGTGCGGATTACCCAACTGCCGATCAACGACGAGGTGGTGTGGCGGGCGATGGCAGAGGAAGCATAATGAATCGTACTCCACCCCGCCCCTACACCGGCGAAACCGTGGCGATGCGCCACCGTTCTGCCGCGCCTCCACCCGCACCGCGCTTCCCCTGGGCCAAGATCCGGCTGGGGCTGGGCATCTTCCTGCTTGCCCTGCTGCTGGGGTTGGGCATCTTCTACTGGCAGGTGCATCGCCTCGCCGGGGCGATCACACTGGCGGAGGTACGCTCCAACCCACCGCTCGCCACGCCTCTGATCGGAGCCAACCTGCTGCTGATTGGCGTAGATGCGCGCCCCGACCATCCTGAAGAGGGGGTGCGCAGCGACACACTCATCCTCGTGCGCCTGGATGCGGTTGGGCGTTGGGTGAGTCTGCTCTCCATCCCGCGTGATACCCAAGTCGAGTTGCTCGATATTGGCACGACCAAGATCAACGTGGCCTATGGCCAGGGCTATGCGCGAGCCGAAGAACTGTATGACCCCGGCACAACCCCGGAGCAGGGCGGGATGGCACTGGCCGCCCAGACGGTGGAGCAGGCACTTGATCTGCGCAGCCGGGGGATGCGGGTTGACTATACCGCCCAGATCAACTTCGATGGCTTTGCGGGCCTGATTGATGCCCTCGGCGGGGTTACGATCAATGTGCCGCAGGCGATCATTGACGAGGAGTACCCCACCGAGGACTTCGGGATCATGCAGGTGGAATTTCAGCCGGGGCCGCAGCGCATGGATGGCGAACGGGCGCTCATCTACGCCCGCACCCGCCACGCCGACAGCGATTTTGGTCGTGCCGAACGCCAACAGCAGGTGTTGCGCGCCATCCTTCACGAGTTCCAAGCGAAGGGGATGCTCGGCCAAGTTTGGGCCGTGCCGGGGCTACTAGCTGCGGTGGCCGGAGAAGATGGCAGCACCCCACCCGTGATGACCACCATGCCCATAGATCGCCTCGATGTCCTGATCGGCCTACTCGGTCTAGCCGGGGGGCTTGAGCCGGATGCGATTGGGCAACTGCGCATCAGCCCGGAGGTGGTGGGCATGACCGAGAATGGCTCGAACCTGATCTGGGACCCAGCCGGGATTCAGCAGGTACTCGACTCATTTATCGCGCCGCCCAACGAGTCGCAGGAGCAGGCAACGATTCTGGTACTGAACGGCACCAACACCCCCGGCCTTGCGCGCAACATCAGCTTGGAGTTGGAGGCGAACGGGTTCCGCGTTCTACCACCGGAGAACGCGCCAGAGGGGAGTTACCCGCGCACCATTATTTATGACGTTAGCGGCAAACCGGCCACTGCCCGCCGGCTGAGTAAGCTGCTGAACGCCGAGGTTGTGCGGGGCAGCCCGCCGGGGGTAACGAGCGCAGCGGATGTGGTGGTTATCCTGGGGGATGATGGGGGGTAGTTAGCGAGAACGCAGAGGGGGCGGGTAACATCGCATCGCGATCCGCCTAGAATATCATGGGTTTTGGTGGTGCGATTGGCCGCAAAGCGGCCAATCGCACCACCAAAACCATGCGCCTCTACCCCATCCCCATTGCCCAAGCCTCGTACAGCTCGTCCTTGCTGCGCAGCCCCGGCCTGGGGAGGGCATGGTTGACGACGTAGGTCGCGGCGGCGTGGCGGTTCTCCCACATGGCTTGGTGAGCCTCGCGTAGCTCCTCCCAGGGTACCAGCGTCGGTTCGGTGATGCTGAGTTGCCCCGCGCTGATCTCGTCGCTCAGGCGCACGATCTCGTAGGCGTTGGAGAGGTGTGTGCCATAGATGTTGGCGCTGGGCATCATGATGCGGCGCTGGCGCATCCAGATCTGTGGGGCGAAGAAGGAGTAGCGCCGTCCACCCAGATCTTCAAAATAGACGATCCGCCCGGTAAAGGGTTTCACCAGCATCGCGCTTACTGCCAGTGCATCATGCCCGGCGCGCTCGATCACCAGGTCGGGGTAGCCACGTGGGTTGTCGGCGCTGCGCAGGTAGTGGCCTATCGCCGCCCCCAGCGGTTTGAAGGTGAGTTCGTTGAAGCGCCGCACGGCCTCCTTCAGCCCTGCTGGATCGGTCTTGGAATCGGGTAGTTCGGGCATCGTTTTGGGCCACTCGAAGTCGCTGCCGAGCCGCCGCCGCAGTTCTTCGAGGCTCACTACGCCGCGTAGGCTGCTGCCAAACCCTAGGCTCTGCACAAATTCGCGCTGCGCGTCGGTGTAGGTGATCACTACCGTGCGCGCCCCTAAGGCACGGGTGGCCTCGATGGCCTCTAGGCCGGGGGGATCGATCAGTTCGAAGGGTGGCTCCTCGCCATGGGTCAGACGCGAGTCGGGGATGCCATAGTAGATTACTACCGCCTGACCTGCGTGTAGCCCCGCTCGCCGCAGCATTGCGGTGGGGGTGGTGCTGCCCGGTTTGCCGATGAAGGTGAAGTGGTAGCCGCTGCTGGCTCCGTAGAAGGCCAGTGTTGGGATGTGGCCACCATACGGCTCGCCTAAGAGTTGGAATGTGCGTGGGAAGGCGGTTTCACCCGCATGCGAGATGGCATAATCGGCCAGCCGTCCGTTGTTCTGCTCGCGGAAACGCGAGATCAGCGCCTGCCCCGCGTGTTCCCATGCCGACCAGAGTTCGGGATCGCTCGGTACGCGGGTAAAGCAGTGGGCGAGGCCGGGGGTCATGCGGTTGACCGCGCCGCGTGCCCCGGCTTTGCGGAGGGTCTGTTCGCGTTCGGGCGAACTGACCAACCCAATCACGTCCATGTCGTTGCGCACTGCCGTGCGTACTGCGTCGAGGCCGGTGCCGGTGGCGGCTCCCTCAATGAAGATGCTGCGCCCCGATTGGATGCGCAGGGTGGTGAAGAGGGCGCGGTAGATCGTGCCCAGGTTGAGCATGAAGCTCCCCGCCGCTTCGAGACTCATGTCGGGCGGGAGTGGCTGGCATTGGGGGGCCTGCGCTACCATAAACTGCTGGTGCGAACCATCCGGGGTGTTGTAGCCCTGAATGACAAAGTCGGCGGCCATCGGATCAAGCCCGGCCATGGGTGAGAGCAGGTTGCTCTGGCCCGAATAGACCGCGACGAGATCACCCACTTTGAGTCGCCCTTCGCGGCGTACTTCTTCACCCAACGCGGCGATCAGCCCCACCCCGCCCGATCCCGTTACATGCCAGTCACGGTCGTGTTCATCAAAGAGGCTTACCGGGATACCCGTAATTGCCCAGATGTCGTTAAAATTGACCTCGCTGGCCAACATGTAGAGCAACGCTTGCTGTGCCCCCGGCATCTCCACCGGGATGACAATCTGGCGCTCGGCATGGATGGGGTCGCCATGCGCACCCGCACCCCGCTCTGGATCGCGCACTACCGCCTGCGCGTACTGCCAGGTGGGGATGGGGGTCACACCGGGGAAGAAGGGCGCACCGATGGGCAACAGCATCTGCCATTCACGCAGCAGCCGCTCCTGGGTCGTATCAACGAGGCGGCGACGGGTGGGTAGCGGGGCGCTCTTCTTCTCCATGAAGGCGCGAATCCCCGCCTTGCCGCCCGCTGGGTCTACCACCGCCTGGGCAAAGAGATAGGCTTCGTGCTGTAATCCGGCTTCCATCCCATGGGTGAAGCCGTGGCGTAACGCCTCAATCGTGCGTGCAACGGCACTTCCGCGCCCTACGGATTGGGCTTGGCGGATGATGCGCTCAATCGTTGGGTGGGCGAGGATGTGGGCCAGTTCGTCCTTCACAAAACCGGGCTGCGGATTGGCCCACGCATCTATGTGGCGCTTGCGTTCAACAAAGGCGCGCCCTAGCTCGGTTGTCGGATCGCGTGTATCCCCGCTATCCTCGCTGATGTAGCTGCGCGCCAACTGACATGCCACGGTGAGTGGATCATCCGTGCCTTGGGCCAGCCGATCTACGAGTCCGATCTCATACGCTTCGTTGGCGGGAATATGCCGCCCGCCCAGAATCATCTGGAGTGCCCGCAGTAACCCGGTGCCACGGGTGCGGGTGTGGAGGAGCCGGGGCAGACGTTGGGTACCGCCATAACCGGGCAGGAGGTGTAGGTTGATCTCTGGCTGGCCAAACTCGGCGGTGATGTCGGCGACGCGGTAGTGGCACGCCAGCGCGAACTCCAACCCGCCCCCCAACGCTACGCCGTTGATCGCGGCGATACACGGCTTGGCCATGCGCTCGATCTTGCGGAAGGCGAGGTGGGCGTTGTTGGGCAGTGCCAGAGCTTCTTCGACCGTATGTACATCTTCGAGTAGCTGGCGAATATCGGCCCCGGCCACAAAGCTGCGTGTTCCGGCACCAGTAAAGACCAGCGCCGCTATGTCCTGCCGCCGTGCCAGGTGATCAAGGATCGTGTTGAGTTCGTCCAGTGCGCGCTCGTTGAGCGCATTCACCGGCGGGTTGGTGATCGTTACCAGTGCTAACTTGCGGATGGGATCGTTGCGCCCGCGTTCAATCGGGTGGTACTCGATGCGGAAGTAGCGGTAGGTTTCGAGCAACTGTTGCTCATCGGCGAGTTGTTGTTGCACCTTCCATGCGCGCATCTTGGCCGCGATCTCCTCCAGCACCTCTGGATTGCGCAGGGTGGTGGTGTCGCCCAATGGCTCATCCAGCATCATGGCGCGCAAGAAGCGGCGCATATACTTCCCGCTGCGCGTCTCTGGGAAGGCCGAGAGTTCGATATAGTCCTCTGGAACGCTCACCACGCCCTTTTCCGAACGTACCAACTCGTTGAGGCGTTGGCGATCCTGGCTGGTCAAGCGCCGCCCCGGAGCCGTCACCACGAAGGCCAGCGGAGTCAGCCCCTTCTCGCGGTGGGGCGCACCAACAACGACACAGTTACCCACGGGCGAGTCGGGGGTAATCTGACGGTCGCGCAGAATGGCTCCCTCGATCTCCTCGGTACCCATACGGTGGCCAGAGACATTGATCACATCATCGGAGCGCCCGTGCAGGGTGAAGCTGCCATCGGGGTATTTGATGGCAAAATCGCCCTGCACGTAGGCCCATTCGCCCTGCGGCCCGCGCCGCCAGTAGGTCTCGACAAATCGCTCGGCATCGCCGCGCCATACCGGGGCATCGTGCTGTAGCCAGTTCTGGAACCCGGCCACATCGCCCCAGATGGTGCGTGCTAGGTAGGGGTAGGGCGCGGTCAGCACAATCTCGCCCCGCTCTTCATACCCGGCAACGCGGTAGCTGAGTGCGCCATGTGCATCGTGCTGAGCCACCCAGACATCCCCGGCGATCCAGGGCAGCGGGTAGGTATGGGCGTCGGCGCGCAGCGGAAAATCGTTATTCCCATAGAAGTGCGTCCAGACGATCCCGCCATGCTCGGTGGCCCAGTAGGAGTTGATGTATTGGGGCGTCATCAACTCCATGCCGAACTGCTGCACCGCCGGACTGACCGGCTCGGCGCAGAAGGTGGCCACGCGCAGGCTCTGCATCTGATACTGGCGCACGTCTTCGATATGCTGCGGGTTACTCAGTACCGATTTGAGGAAGGTGACACCGGCCTTAAAGATCTGCACCCCGTAGCGTTCGATAATACTCGCATAGCGCCCTGCCGAGGGAAAGATAGGCGAACCCTCGGTGAGTACGCCGGTGAGGCGGTAGGCCAGACTGGCGGTGATCATATAGCTCTGGCCAGTAATCCAGCCGGGGTCAGCGATGACATAGATCACGTCACCCGGTTCGGCATCGAAACTGACCCGCAGGGTATGCACCAACCCGGCCACATAACCGCCGTGAACATGCACCACCCCCTTGGGTTTGCCCGTACTCCCCGATGTATAGATGATAAAAAGTGGGAACTCGGCCTCCACCGGCAGACAGGGGTTACTCGCATACAGGGCGCGCACGAACTGCTCCGTGGGCAGATCGAGCAACTCGGCTTCGCTCTGCACCACCACCCCCGCCGTAGCTGCGGCGGCCAGGATCTGCGCGGTCGCCTCAGCCAAGAGATCGTGGCTCCAGCGATCCCGATCTTCACGCCAGAGGATCTCCTGGCCGGTATGGCGCACCACCACCACCGCATCCACCCGTGGCGGGGCATTCACCAATGCCTGGGCGACAATCGTGCGCAATTGGGCCTGCATCGCCGGTTCAAGGTTGGTCAGCCGCGCCAAACCTAGCCCCACCCCGCGCATAATGTCGGCGCGTTCAACCGTAATTTCTGTACCGATAGCCTCGCGCACTGCTGCGTCAATAGACTGAATATGCCATGTATCAACCCGCTTCGACTCCAACGCCTTGCGCACAAGCTGAAGCGCCGTCTCGACTGGGATATAGGTATCTAGCGCCTGATCGGTATAGATCTCCTTGTAGGGCACCACCTGGGCATTGCGGTAGCCGCCATCACAGGTAATCACCACCCGTGCCCCGGCATTATGGATGCGATCCGAGAGCGTCTTGTCACTAAAGCCGCCAAAGACCGGGGTATAGACGATGCCCAAACGCTTGGCGGCCTCGGTATAGTAGATCTGGGGCAAGATGTTGGGCATATTGAGCGCAACGCGGTCGCCGCGCCGCAGACCGAGGTTGCGCAACACCTGCGCCGCCTTCACCACCTCTAACAGCAAGCGTTTGCGCGAAACCGCCTCATGCACCACCGGGCCACCCCGACCCGCATTGAGGCTACTATCCCAGCGGTCGCCCTCGAAGAAGAAGGCGGTCTCAGCCCCAAACCCAAGCAAGACGTGGCGATCCACCTCATTGAAGCAGGCGTTAGTAAGGCCGCCCGTGAACCAGCGGTAGAAGGGCGGGTCATCGGCATTGAGGGTGCGCTGCCAAGGCAGGTGGTCGGGGCCATAGGGGGGAGTGACGGGCTGGCCGGTGTGGGCATCGAGGCCATGCCACTGCTGTTGGGTCTCGTCCCAGGTGATCCAGGCATGCAGATCGCTATCGTACCAATGGATCGCGCTGCGAGCGAGCGATCCATGAAATAGATCAGGGCTACCCAAGGCATGCATCCGCTGTGCTTCCCAATCGGCACGCGAACGGATCGGATTGCTACGTGGGCTACGGGGCGAAGAGGCGTTGATCTCCATTGATCCTCCGAGCAACTACACAGAGTGGGTAGGGTATAAGCGTACCGATCTGGGGGCGGTGTGTCAAGGCAGAAATGGGATGCGCCAGGGCATGTGCAAAGTCCTTGGGGCTGCGCCCCAATCCCCACTTGTTGTTGTTGTTTTGCGGCGAAGCCGCAAAACAACAACAAAAAAGATCTTCGGGGGTGACTTCGCCACCCCCAAACCCCCACCGGAGATGACTTTGCACATGCCCTGGGGATGCGCCGCTGGCTTCGACAGGCTCAGCCAGCGTGGGTATGCGGCACTGGGGAGCCGTTGGCGGTAGCTGAGCCTGCCGAAGCTGAGCCTGTCGAAGGCAGCGGCGCATCCGCTGGCTGAGCTTGCCGAAGCCAGCGCACCACATTCGAGTTTTCCCACAATGCTTTGCTTCTTTTATAGCCATGGTACTACTATAGTGCTACAATATGGGTGTATGACACTGGTGTCTACACATATACATATCCAAAAGGAGGCCGCCCATGTGTCAGATTTCACATCACAAACCCTGGCTTTATGGGGGTGTTATTCTCTTTCTTATCGCACTGATTTTACTCATTCCTAATGGCGTTGCCGCACAGCGTAGTTTTGCCTACGAACCAGATCTGATTCTCGGATGGATCGTCAAGGGCGATATAGGAGCGGAAGAAACCATCACCTATACCGTGAATGTTCCGAGTGGTAAACAGATCATCGTTGGGGCGATCAACGTAGATGCGATCCAGGTGCTGGAGGAAGCCGCTGTTGCGCCTGATGTGAGCGTCGCCTGTACGGTGAATGGCACTACCAGCCTCTTAACAGCCCAGAATAGTCGGGTAACCTACTGTCGGCCAGCATCAAGCAATGGGGAATCCGTCCCGGTCACCATCACCCTTAAGGGAGCCAGCCCAACAGGGACAACCGTCAGCTATGCGCTCTTTGTCCAGCGATTGGATAGTTCAACAGCTACAACCTTCAGTAGCCTCAATTTGGCAGGTGTGAATGCTTCAGCACGAGCAATTCAGACCTTCTTTATTAATAATACCAGCACGAACGTCACCCAGCGCAATCTCATCTTCAGCCCCTCGGCTACGAGTCGGGCAGCGACGCTCCTCTACCGTGAGGATGGAACCCTGCTCTGTGGCACCCTCGCTCCGAACACCTGCAACGTCTATGATTCGGATTGGAGTGACTACTACTTGGTGGTTCTGAACGCTGGTGATGTTGCTTTTACCTATGGTGTACGCTTTAGTACTCCCTAGATAGAGTTTGAGGTATGCGATCATGCTACGTTTTTTCATGCTACTTGTCATGTTGGGGTTGCTGTGGGGGTGTTCTGCTGTTCAACCAACATCTTCAGAAGATAGTATAGATGTGAAAGTGTTGGGGAATAGCATTACTCATACCACAAAGATTGATCAACAAACCGTGACAGAGGGCACGAGCATCAGTTTCGGGCAGGTGGTATCGAGTAGTGGCACAATCGCTGCGTATCGGGTGAACGTCCCCAACGGAGTTTCATTCTTTGTGGCGGCGCTGCAATCAGATCCCATATCCACCACAACGCTCCCCAAGGTGACTATTCATTGCACCACGGCTTCTGGTGGAACTAACCTGCTCAGCAGCCTATCTGCCAAAGCGATGCTGACCTGTACACCCCAGTTCAGTAGTGGGGATAGTGGCGATGTGCAGGTGGATATGGAGCATACAAGCAGTGTGCTACTCTTTGCCCTGCGCACGGATCAAGGTACGGTAACGACTTTCAGTAGCTTAAACCTGATGGGTGTCCCATTAGGAGCTAACACAGCCCAACTCTACCGGATCGAGAATACGAGTACGAGTGTTAAGCAGCGTAGCCTCGTATTTAGTGCCGGGGTT
>RRYU01005239.1_pt1 | contig 10425 bp, 9 predicted proteins | sample 2162651 | NCBI WGS metagenome assembly RRYU01 (sample SAMN10267283, study PRJNA491782) | microbial mat metagenome | isolation source: biomat in the production well | place: Japan: Minami-Kanto gas field, natural gas well KTG3 | collected 2017-06 | reverse complement strand
CTTCCGATCTCCGGGATGCACGCCGCATGCGCCTGGTACTCAGTCCCCAGCGACCTTTAGCCCGAGAGGACGTCACACAGGTCATGGGAAACCTGAGCAGTCAGGGATTTCACCTGCAAATGCCGCCGCTCGTGTTGCCTGAGAAAGTGGATGCCTGAATCGCTTGTGCCGAGCATCAATAAGTGGGCTCTCTGCATAGAACCGTCCCTGACACTATCAAATAAATCTATGGCAAAAATAATACTTGTTATTTAAGTATTTGCTGATATACTTTCTCTCAACTTGAGCACTGACACAACGGCTCTCACTAAACACTCAAGACTTATCCACTTACCCTTTACCGAGATCTTCATCATGAACAAAATCGTCAAAATCGCTGCCGCCACCGCTCTCATCGCCGCTTCCGCCTCCGCCTCCGCATGGTGGGGCGGCCCCGTCAACTCCTTCTCCGATCAGTTCTTCGGCGATGGCTCCGGCAACGGTGACTTCAACATGAACATGAGCGCCAATGCCAATACCCAGGCCTATGGCCGTGGCTACAACCGCTACCATGGCTACAGCAACCCTTATTACGGCTACGGCCCCTACGGCTATGCCCCGGTTGCTCCGATGGCCCCTGTCGCCCCTATCGCTCAGGCTCCCGTCACCAAGTAAATCCTGGCTTCAATTCCTTGCCTCTACAAAAATCCGCTCCGGGTAACCGGAGCGGATTTTTGTTATTTTGAGGTGGGTGGCTATCGTGGGAAATATCTACTTGCATTGATAGTACCGGGACTCCTGACTATGCCGTTTGGCTGTGAATTGGCGTTGTAATTTGAGCCATCGCTGGCATCAGCCCAGCATTCTATTCTGTTACATCACAGCCTTTATATACGCCTGAAAACCGTGATTGCCCGGAAATCCCACAAGCTTACTAAGATTATCCACAAAAGCTGTGGATAAACCTGTGAATGAACGGCTACAGCTCCCTCCATACCTATCACTCCGTTAGATTGGCCAAAATTTAGACAAGCTTAAAAACATCTTAACTATCATATGGTTAATAATTCTTTAGTAGCGTACTGGGGAAATTCGGCCCGGAAAACCATAAATCAAACACTTAGTGGATAGTCCTGCACTGGTACACAAACTCAGGCTGCTGTACAAAAGTAATAATCACACACCTTAATAGATTCAGTAGTCAGACAGGCTCCGCCTGGGTAATTGCATCCCTCTAAGGATTAGAGGTAATATCCAGCCTGACTCAACCACTGTGCGGCTGTTTGTGTTTGTGAATCCTTGATCATGAAATTGAATGTGAGGCAGTTGGAGTGTCCAGGTCCACGCAGGCATCATTGGCAACAAGCCTCCATCCACCCCTGATGTTCACGAATTTATTATGAACAATGACAGGATAGCCGCCTCTAGCCAAAGATTGATTCAAAGATCCGGAACTAATGGGCTACCGCGAACACTCATGGCGTTGACGTCCCACCGGTTCCCGATGCTATTCTAAAAGTACCTGTTCCATATCCACCTACGCACAGAAATCTTACAGGATGTCCCGACTCCGGCATTTATTGACCCTGCTACCGCTGCTCGCCAGCGGATGCGCACTGCAGCCCTATCCACCCGGAGAAGGGGCCCCGGTGTATGAGGGTAATCCGGATTTCGCAGATATAGAGGGTCTACGCACGCAGGCCCGCCTGCTGCGTTACCGTGGGCGGCATTCCGAAGCATTGGCACATCTGGACCGGGCGCTCAAACTGCGTCCGAACAACAAGGAGTTGCGTGAAGAGCGGGACCAGGCCGCCTTGGCCTGGAATCTCCGAAAACAGGAGCTGGAGGACCGCTTACTGGTCTCCAGCACCCATAGTTCCAAGGAACAACTGCCCATCCTGCAAGAGCTGGTGCGGGCAAATCCTGACGATGACAATCTGCGTGCCGATCTGGACAGGTTGCGCGACAGCCAACTGCAAGTGGACTCACGCCTGACCGCCTGTGGCCGACGGCAGGCGGATCGCAAGCGGGAACTGGCCCGCATGTGCCTGCGTCTTGCATTGGATATCAAGGAAGACCCAGAGGCCCGCAGCCTACTCGCCCGCCTGGACAATATGTCCACGCCACACCCGGGCGAGCGGCAAGCCCCAACGTCGCAAGCCAGTCTTGCTGATGGCAAAACACCACAGGAACTAAGCCCAGAGCTAATCAAGGCGCGGGAACTGATCCGCCTGGGCAATACCTACGGGGCGATCCGCCACCTGAACAAACTGGAGGAAAGGGGCGAGGCCACACCCTACTCCCGGGCGTTATTACAACAGGCCAAGGACGCCCTGGCGCGAGACACCCTCGCCATGCTGCAGACCGGTGACCTGCTGTTCAGTGAAGGCAAGCCGCGTGAGGCCCTGGCCCTATGGGAAGCGGTGCTCAATATGGACCCTTACAATGATGAAGCAAGGCACAAAAGCGAATTGGCCATGCGGGAAATTAGTTCCAAACGGCCCGGGCCGCAAACCGGACATTGATTCGGCAGACTTCATCTTCACCATTTACACTGGAGGAGAAACGGCCGGGCCCTAAGCTCCGTCTCCCGCAGAGCGATACGCACGACGCGAATCATCACCTGCAGACAGAGCAGTCCGCATAGACCCGGCAACACGAGCATTCGCCAACCCAGGACGTACTGATACTTCATGACCATGCCCGATCTCCTATCCATGTTCCGGCAGCTCATCGCCGCCCCCTCGGTCAGCAGTGTCAACCCCGCCTGGGACCAGAGCAATGAGGAAGTCATCGACACCCTGGCAGGCTGGCTGGAACACACCGGTTTCACCGTGGAAAAGCTGCCGGTTCCGAGACATCCGGGAAAATTCAACCTGGTGGCCTGTCTGGGCTCCGGCCCGGACGGTCTGGTTCTGGCGGGACACACCGACACCGTACCCTATGACGAGGCAAGCTGGAACAGCGACCCTTTCCGCCTCAGTGAGCGGGACGGCCGTCTCTACGGCCTGGGCAGCTCAGACATGAAGGGATTCTTCCCCCTGGCACTCGAGGCCCTTCGCGGGCTGGACCCCGGGACCTTGAAGCGCCCTCTGGTCATTCTCGCCACTGCCGATGAGGAAAGCAGCATGAGCGGCGCCCAGGCCCTGGTGGATGCCCAGCGCCACCTGGGTCGGCATGCGCTGATCGGCGAACCCACGGGGCTGCGACCAGTGCGCATGCACAAGGGCATCGGCATGGAGGCAATCCGTGTGATCGGCAGCTCCGGCCACTCCAGCGACCCCAGCCTGGGCAACAACGCCATGGAGGGCATGCACAAGGTCCTGGGAGAGATCTTACGCTGGCGCGATAATCTGCAGTCACGCTACCGCAATCCCCTGTTCAAGGTACCGGTACCGACTCTGAACCTGGGTCATATCCACGGCGGCGACAACCCCAACCGCATCTGCTCGCACTGTGAGTTGCAGATCGACATCCGCCCCCTGCCCGGCATGGAACTGGAGCAACTGAGAGGGGAGATGCAACAGCGCCTGAGCGGGGTGTTGCAGGGCAGTGGGCTGAAACTGGAGATCAAATCCCTGTTTAACGGTGTGCCTGCGCTAGAAACACCCGCCGACGCACCTATCGTACTGGCCGCCGAGGCCTTGACAGGCCACAGCGCGGAGGCGGTAGCCTTCGGTACGGAAGCCCCCTACTTCGACCGACTGGGCATGCAGACACTGATACTCGGCCCCGGGGACATCGAACAGGCCCACCAACCGGACGAATACCTGGGGCTGGAGCGCATATCACCCTATGTGCAATTGCTGCACGGCCTGATTCAGCGCTTCTGCATTGATCCTGGTGGCGGAATTCGGTGAGGGTGCAGGCAGGCCGAAAGCAGCCCGCCTGCAGGGGCGACCCTCTCCCCCGTCACAGATTCAAGGTCAGCAACGCCACATTCAACAACCCGAATATGAGCAGAAACAAACCCAGCCCGATGATGGCATAGCCCACACCGAAATACAGGATGCGCACCGGCACCGGTGCGGGATCCACCATCGCCTGCTCCAGCCGACCCTCCGCTTCCAAACGGGCTATCCAGGCCGGATGTTCCTCACGCATGTGTTCGATGTCCTTGCTACCCTCAAAGATGGTTGCGCTGAACGGGAAGCAACGCGGGCGCCAGTGCTCGATAAAGAAGTGGATTGTGAAAATATGCGCCATGGCCAGCACCGCCTCGATGCGGTGTACCCACAGGGCCACGTTGAGCAGCCAGCCGGGCATGTAATCGCTGGTGAGTACCGGGTCATAAAGCATGAGACCGGTGATGCCGACGATCATGAAACCCCACCACACCGCCCAGTAGTCGAATTTCTCCCACCAGCTCCAGCGGTCGAACTGCGGCCCTTTCGAGAGTCCCAGGATCCAGCCCAGGTGCAGAAAGAAGTCCTTAACGTCCCGCCACTGGAACACCATGGAATCACGGCTCAAGAGCGAACCGGGAAATGCCTTCCAGTCGATGATCCAGATGGTATAGAGAATATGCACAGCAAATAAGGCCAGCAGCACCAGCCCGGTGGTATTGTGCCATTCCAGGGCACCGGCATAACCACCGAAAGGCGCGGCCAGGGACTGCCCCCAGCCGGTCTCGATGTACATCCATGCCAGCCCGGTCACTGACAGCAGCATGAATAAAACGATCAGCACCCAGTGAAACATAATCTGGGTCGGCGTAAAGCGTTTGACGTTCTTAGCCATGGGTTTGCCTCCCCCCGAACAGACCGACCAGTTCACGCAGCCCCCACAGGATCACGTATGGGATAAAGAGGGCAAACACACCCACCGCCAGAATCGCCATGAACCAGACCGCGTAATAGAGCAGGGGAAATTCCTGTGCCGTGGATGCAGTCAGAGGCGGGGGTTCATGGATCACATAGGTAGCGAACGAGGGGCTGGCCCCTTCATGGCATTTGGCGCATACATAGGCATGCCGCCGTATCGGATTCATCGCTGAATAATAGTGATGAATCCCTGCGATGGGCTGTCCACGATGGCATTGAACGCAGCTGACATTAGCGCGACTGGAATGCAGGCTGTAACGCTCATTGTCATGACAGCTGACGCAGGTGCGTACGCCGTAACCCGCCACATCCGCGTGGGCATCGGCCTGGAAGCTCGAGCGTTTGACGTTTCCGCCGCCTGGCCCCAAGCCCCAGAGTGCACCCCCGCCATCCTTGCTTTGCCGGTATTGCAGATAGGCGCCGGGCTGGGTGTCCTGATCCCGGAAATGGCCGCTGCTGGCCGCCTCGTAGGCATGTAGCCCCGCAGCCAGCGCCTGTCCGCCGGCAGGCAGGAGTAGGCTTAGCAGCAAGACCATGCCGAATCTGACATGATGTCTCATCTTCATGGCCGTATCCTCCGGGCCGGGGGATAGAGCCTAACCGCCGCTCGTGGCGGATACCTGGGCCTGCTTGGCCGGCGCTTTCGTGCCCCGCGCCGTCAATTCATCATAACGCCGCTGCAGGTCGTTCAGGTCCTCGTCCTTATGCTTATGACAGGTCTGGCAGGAATTCGGGATCTTGGGGTTCGCCAGGGTATCCTTGGGCAGCAGGGCAACGAACACATGGCTGTGGATGTCGCCGGACTCAGCGCTCTTGGCTATACGCGGCATATGGCAGGCCACGCATTTGGCTGAGGAATGGACCGAGTGGGCTCCCACCTTGTTGATCATGGTATGACAGCTCAGACAGGTGTTGTCACCGGAATTCTGTCGCGTTTGGCCGCGTACCACAGGGTTGCCCAGTTGATGCACGAAATGGCAGGACAGGCAGGTGACACCTTCCTTGTAATGGGCCGACTGTTTCCAGTCAATGTACTGCTGATGGTGGCCCTTGGAGAATTCGTTGGCATACACGTGCTTGATGTCACCACCGGCGAAAGAGGTCTCTTGGTAGTAGGTCGTCAGCGCCTTGCCGGGCCGGTAACCCACGGGCCAGCTGGAACCCTTGACCTTGGTGGACTTGCCACGGTTGTGGCAGGAGCCGCAGATCTGCACGGCAACGCCGGAGGTCAGCTTGGCCGGGTTCACGATGGTGGAGCGTTTTTCGAATATCGCGGTCTTCGGCAGGGCGGCGTGGTGGGAGCCGGGTCCGTGACAGGCCTCGCAGCCGACGCCAGGCTCGGTGAAACGATTTTGATCCAGGTCCACACCAGTGGCATGACAGCCACCGCATTTCTTCAACCAGGGGCGCTTTTCCCAATCGTGCTCATGGTAATTGACCCAACGGCCGGTTTCGGCGTTGAACTGTGTCGGGGCGATGAGCAGGGTCCCATCCTTTTCCACCAGGTAGCGCTGTTTCCATTGGCTGCCGATGGTGTATTGAATGTCCTCGACCTTGGGGATATGGAACTCCTCGATCGGCACCTTGAGCTTTTTCTCGATCTTCTTCAGATCAGCCTTGATGATCTCGGGATCGATGTCGGTGATAATCACATCCTTATTGACCCGGGCGTCTTGCAGCATGCGGCTGTGCAGGGTGCGTTTCCAGGCGTCGTAGTGTTCCAAATGGCAGCTGCGGCATACCTCTGAGCCCACATAGGCCTTGGGCTGGGAGAGCAGTTTCTTGGCGTCGATCGCACTGTCGGCCCAAACCGCACCGGCTAGGCCAAGGGTGGACAGGACAACAGCCGCACGGGACGCCCAAGCACGGATCTGCATCGTAATCTCCTCTTATCTTCACTTTGGGTTCTGGTGGAGCGGGGACGCGCTTCGAACGGCGCGACTCCCGCATTATCTCCATCACGCCGTTACCATTGGACAGAACCTTAGCTTGTAACCTGCAAAACCATGGCTACAATCGGCTATCCTTATGCACGACGCTTTTATATCGTTATTCGATAACGATAGCCGTCAAGGAATTAGAATGCAAGACCGAGATATCTTAAGCGGGCTGATCCGTCTGCACATACTTCACCACGCCAGCAGGGAGCCGGTGTACGGCTTCGGCATGATCACCGAACTACGGCGCCACGGCTACGATCTCAGCCCCGGCACCCTCTACCCCATCCTGCGCCGTCTGGAGGAAAACAGCTATCTGATATCCAAGAAAGAATTAGTGAAGGGCAAGGTCCGCAAGACCTATCGCACCACGGCGGATGGCGACAAAGCCCTGGATAATGGTAAGACACGGGTGAAGGAATTGTTCGGGGAGTTGTTCGAGGACGCATGAGTACAGCACTCGGAGTGAAAAATCAGGCAAAGTGAATTCTGTGACTAGCATCTCATGGGACGTCAGGGCACAATTTCCCAGTTATACCCCCCTTGCGTTGCGTCGCCAGACCTAATTCTACTAGCCTTTGATCCAGATTCTCCATGCGTTGCCGCGACCCTCGACCTCAGGTCCGGGGTCCGGCGGCATAACCTGCCCATAGGGTCCTGTGAGACCCGCAACCCGCCGCTCTATCTGCCCCAGGCGTCCGGCCATGTCCTCCCGTTCAACCCGCTGCTTGATATCGGTAAAAAAGTACCCTGCCACTGACAGAGTCATCAGAACCACGGCGGCCACCGTGCCACTCCAGGCCATCACCCGCTGGCCAGAGCGTATATCCTCGATCTTTTCATCCAGTCCACGATAATCCCGCTGCACCGCGTCGATGGACGTCCCGGTGTTGTCCAGGGCCGCCACCAGGGCGCGTTCCAGATATCGGTCCTGTTCCGCCAGACGGCTTGCACGCTCGGAGATTCAAAGCATGCTGAGTTCCAGTTGTCCGCCCGACTCCTGCAGGGAATCCAGTTTTCTGATGACCGCGGACAGGCCCATACCGTTCTGGGAGACTTCCTGGATCAGGGCCGCCAGCCTCTCCTGGTCCGATTCGGACTTCTCCACCTGAACCGCGATGCGCCCGGCCTCGTCAACAACCCGGCCGGCCAGCTCATCCCCCCGTTGCTCCAATTGAGCGCCTGTATCGGCCAGGGTCTGTTGTGCTTCACCCAGCTGTTTGAGGCGCTCATGAAGGCCAAGCGTACGCGTTTCCATCTGCTCGGACAGGGCCGCCAATGCATCGATACGCTGAGTCAGTTGTCTCTTGTCCAACTCGCCTCATTGGCTTCTTGTCCATTGCTGTAGCTTTTATTCAATGCCATTGTCCCGCCCGGGATGAGAGTTCAGGCAAAGGCGACCAGGCAGATCCCGGGCACACATGTCCAGGTAGTTTATTAAAATTGTAGTTTAAACAAATGTTAAGTCTATAATTTTTGCCCGTTATCAACAAACCGAAATGCTAGCCGCAGAGATGACTGCAAACCCATTTCCGCTACTCGGCCTATACTGTGTGCTGTGCCGGAAAGCAGCAGCGGCATGGCCATGCGCATAACAATGGCAAACCGCGGCAGATTGCACTTTCCAAGCAATTCATCAAGCGCCCCTGTATCCATGAAGACAACCGGAACCAGTCCCCATCCGTCATGCCCGAGCCTGTACCCGGATCACCGCCAGACCCTGGTTCTGTCCGGTACTGCCGCATGGAACCGGGCGGCAGCCGTATCACTGTTGCAGCGCGCTCGATATGAATCAGTCTGCTGGATAGGTGGAGAAGGGCCCGAGCCGTTTGAATCACTGGAGTTGGCGAAGTCGCGGAAGATCCTGGGGCGTGAACTGGATGCGCTGGTGCTGGATAGCAACCAGGCATTTGACCCGGATGCCCTGGGGGCCGCCTCCGGCGCCCTGCGTGGTGGTGGCCTGCTGCTGTTGCTTATTCCTCACCTGGAGAACTGGGCCATGCAACCCCAGGCCCTGATTGGCGGGGCGGCGGGCGGACATTTCATCCGCCGGTTTACCCGAATACTGCGGAAAACGGAAACAGCCCGCATTCTGTATCAACATACCCCTATAACAGCCTCTCCCGCCCCGCTGCCTAGACATACCGGAAGAGCGATGCCAAACGCTGAATGTATCGGAGCGGAACAGGCCCAGGCAGTCGCCGCCCTGGAGCGGGTGGCCATGGGACACAGGCGGCGCCCACTGGTGCTGGTGGCGGACCGGGGACGGGGTAAGTCGGCAGCCCTGGGCATCGCCGCCGCCCGCCTGCTGCGCCGGGACAAGCAGCACATTCTGCTTACCGGACCGCGCCTGTCTGCGGTACAGGCAGCCATTGAGCATGCCGCGCGCCTGCTGCCCGAAGCGCAGCGCGGCAGCGGCCATCTGCGGCTGGGCGAGGCACTGATTGAATTCGTGCCGCCTGACGCCCTGATCCAGACACACCACCAGGCAGACCTCCTGCTGGTCGACGAGGCGGCGGCTATACCGCCGGCACTGCTGGAAACCCTGCTGCAAAGGCACTCGCGAATAGCCTTCGCGAGCACAGTGCACGGCTATGAGGGCACCGGACGCGGCTTCGCGGTACGCTTTCGCAAGACCCTGGACCGCCTGACCCCCCAGTGGCGGGAATTGCGGCTTGCCGCGCCCATCCGCTGGGCAGCGGACGATCCTCTGGAAGCCCTGACCTTCAAGGCGCTGCTGCTGGATGCGGAACCCGCCAGTGCTGAGGAATTACAGCAGTCAGCCACCTCCTGCCTGCAATTTCAACACCTGGGACGCGCCACTCTGGCCCGTGACGAGACCGTGCTGCGGAAATTGTTCGGCCTGCTGGTGCTGGCCCATTACCGCACCCGTCCACGGGACCTGTGGCGCTTGCTGGACGCCCCCGGTGTCAAGGTGTACACCCTCAGCCGGGAGGGACACGTGGCCGCCACCCTGATGACAGTGGACGAAGGCGGCTTCGAAGCGGACCTGTCCACCCAGGTTTTCCTGGGCAGACGCAGGATTCAGGGCCATCTCCTGCCCCAGTCACTGAGCCAGCATCTGGGCGTGGAGTCTGCCTGCTCACTGAAATACCGGCGTGTCATCCGCATTGCCGTGCATCCGGACTTGCAAGGGCATGGCCTGGGAACCCGCCTGTTGCGGGAACTGGCGAGGGAAACTCACGCCGACGGGCTGGACCTGCTGGGCGCGAGTTTCGGGGCCGACAAGGGCCTGCTGCGTTTCTGGACCCGGAATGGATTCACCCCGGTACGCCTGGGCATACGCCGGGAGACCAGCAGCGGCGCCCATTCGGTCAGCGTACTGCAGGCAGTGGACACGCAGGGTGAACGATTGCGGGAAAACGCCCAGGTTCGCTTCGCCACGCATCTGCCCGCCATGCTGGGTGATGCCCTGCGGGGCCTGGAACCGGAGATGGCCTGCGCATTGATGCTGACACTGCCCCCTGCACCTCCGCCGGACCTGGACACATGGGACTGGGCCGACCTGATCGCCATCGCCTTCGGACACCGGGACTATGAAAACAGTCCGGTCCCGGTACGGCGCATTTGCCTGCACGCCCTGATGTCTGGAAACACCCTACCCTTGTTGCGTGAAGAACAACATTATCTGCTGCTCGCCAGGGTCTTGCAGCATCGTACTTGGA
>RRYU01000216.1_pt1 | contig 10431 bp, 7 predicted proteins | sample 2162651 | NCBI WGS metagenome assembly RRYU01 (sample SAMN10267283, study PRJNA491782) | microbial mat metagenome | isolation source: biomat in the production well | place: Japan: Minami-Kanto gas field, natural gas well KTG3 | collected 2017-06 | reverse complement strand
GCACTATCCGACGCAGTGTATCCAACATGGGCGCATATCAATGTTAAATGAGTGGAGCCCCATAGTATTCAAGCTGCATATTGCAGGGGCGTGAACACGACGACCGTCAATGAGAGACGAAAAAAGCCGTCGCCTGATCTCCTATTGTGACCGTTATATTGCTCTTTGTCGGCAGGATCGAGAAATTTAATAGATCCCTGATCAAATTTTATAGTATCCAGCCCGGATTACCGCCTCAACGGCTTCCTCCGACCTCCGGTGTCTTCGCCATGTCTGCCTGGAAGGTACGTTCACAGGACTCCTCGGGCGCGGGTCTGACACCCCCGCCGCGTGCCTGGATGCTGGTCCGCTGCGCCTACTCGAACCGGTATCCCATGCCATGTACGGTGTGAATGATACGCGGTGATTTCGGATCGCGTTCGATCCGTCTGCGCAGTTGACTGATGTGCTGATCCAGACTGCGGCTGCTGGGCAGGTAGTGCCGGCCCCAGCAGGTGTCGAACAGGCTGTTGCGTTCCACTACTTTACCCCGGTTGGCCAACAGGATGCGCAGGATGCAGATATCGCGTGGACTCAGATCGTAGCTTTCCCCGTCACGGTGGGCGCGCAACTCGGCGGGCACTATCTCCAGGTCGTCGAGACGAAAAGGCCCGTCGTAGTCAGGCTGCTTCTGCATCAGCCGGTAGCGCCGGGTGACGGCGCGGATGCGCGCGATTACCTCGCGTACGCCGAAGGGTTTGATAATAAAATCGTCGGCCCCCAGTTCCAGGCCGATCACCTTGTCGATCTCTTCGGACTTGGCGCTGATGAAGACGATTGGCACCGTCGGATCCAGCTCACGCAGTTCGCGGCACACGTCATAGCCATTCAAGCCGGGCATCATGATGTCGAGACAGACAAAATCTGGGCGATCCTCCCGGTACAGGCGCAGGGCCTGATTGCCGTCGGCCGCGCCCACTGGCAGATAACCCTCGCGCGACAGGATCTCCATCAGACCTTCGCGGGTAAGCCGGTCATCCTCGGCGATCAATACCTTCATGGGTTGTCTCCTGGCAGAGTCAGGACGAAGCGGGCGCCGCGTTCGGCCTCGGCGAGCACCAGGTCGCCTCCGTGCAGGCGGGCCAGTTCACGGGAGATGGCAAGGCCGATGCCGGTGCCGCTCACCCCTTCTGAAAGGTCGCTGCGAATACGGTAGAAGGGTTGGAACAGACGTTTGCGGTGAGCGGCAGCGATACCTGGACCACGATCGGCCACCTCCAGTTCCACACTCTGCTCGTCCTGCCGGGTTGAGACGCTGGCGAAGCCGTCGTTTGCGGCGTATTTTTCCACGTTGCTCAACAGGTTGCCGATGATCTGGACGACCGCGTCCGGGTCTAGGCGAACGGGGGCGGGCGCCGCCAGATGTGTTTCCACCTGGATGCCGCGTTGTTCAAGAGTCGGCAGGAAGGCATCGAGCACGGTTTTCACGCATTCGTCCAGGGCCATCTCGACGAGGTGCAGTCTCAAGGCCTTGCGGCGCCCGCGGGCGAAGCTCAGCACATTGCCGATCAGGCGCGACAGGCGTTGGGTCTCGGCCACGATCACCTTTGCCCGCTCCTCCTCGGGTTGATCCTCCAGGTCGGCACGCAGCAGTTCGGCATACATGCGGATATTGGTGAGGGGGGTCTTCAGTTCGTGGGAGACCTGATTGACGAAATTGACCCGCTGTGAGGCCTCGCGCATGGTTCGGGTCAGTTCCCGGTACAGATAGATAAGGCCCAGGATTACAACAAGTGTGAGCGCGACGAGTCCACTGACGATTTGAAAACGGGCCGCCTGGCCTGTGCCCGTATTTCGTACATCGCCGTGGTAGGTGAGGCGCCAACTCTGCAAGGGCGGTGTGAGGGTCAACTTGGCATCGGGCGAAATATTTTCCCCAGGCTCCAGTCCACCCCATTGATATAGTATGCGGTTGCGGGAATCGAGCAGGCGCAGGCGTTCGTTGGCCGCGGAATCACGGCTGTCTGGAAGTTGCGCGATCAGGTCGGCCAGCAGCCCGAGCCGATCCAACTCCGCCCCGGCGATGCGGCCGTCGGGCAGGCGCCGCCAAAACAGTAGGTTGAGTCCATTACCCCAATGCCAGCTATACCATCCGTGGGCATCACCGCTGGATGCGGTAGGCGATCCTTTCGCAACGGACGCCTTCGTTGCCGGCATTCGGTCATCAGGTGTTGTTTGCTTGTTCGGGGTTTGATGCAGCAGTGTGTGGTCTTCCCAGATCGTCCCGGTGCGCTGTAAGAAGGCTTGTTCGCTCTTGCTGAGCAGACCTTCGGGCTCGGGATAACGCAGTTTGCCGGAGCGATCGAGCAGGAAAAACTGGGTGATCACCGGATGGGTTGGCAGCAGATCGCGCAGCGCGGACGGATTCATTTGCGCCAGCGCGCCAGTCTCCCGGGTGAGGGTCCGGCGGTATTGAAGCACGAGCTGATCGATTAGGCGGGCGGTATCACGCAGGCGTTGCTGCTGCAGATCCCGGAACCGGCGTTCGTTGCGCTCCTGCTCCTGCGCGGCCGATTGCAGCCCGAACCAGCCGGCGGCACCCAGGGGAACCAGCACGATCATCAGCAGGGCGATCAGCAACTTGGTGCGCATGAGAATTCTAGATTCTGGATGCCCGAACAGGATTGGGGGCGGGCGGCCCGCCCCCAATCCTTGCACGCTTGATGCGGCATTGCTACTTATAAGACTGTTGTTTTTTGATCTGGTACTGCTCCGCACGCAGCGACTTGCGTGCCTTGTTCCAAGTGGATGATGCGGCGGGGGCGGCAACGGCCGCTTCCGCTTCGCGGCTGCGCAGACTTTGCTCCATCAGGCGCTTCGATTCGAATTTTTCTGCCTTGTCTTTCAGATAGTCGGCCTTACGCCGCAGCGCCTGTGTGGCGCCTACCACGTCGCCGCTCTGTTTCAGTTCCAGCACGTCCTCATCCATCTCGGCGCCGATCTGCTCGCTGGCGGAGATCTGAACCTCTTTGTTGACGGACGCCTCCACCACCGGTCGCGATGCCGAATAACTGACATTCGCGCGGCGTTCCAGCCGGTCACTGCGGTGGGTGAACAGGTTGTCGTAGGTGACGGCGACCCCAATCAGCTCTTTTTCGTCCCCCTCGACGCCCTCCGGCACTTCGATCTCCAGTACCAGGTACTTCTCCTGGTCGGCATAAAGCTGGTTGAGCCGCGCAGTGACCCGGTCGCCGCGAATGTCGGCCTCCCGACCGAGTACACGCAACGGCCGTACCCCGTTATGGCACTGGATGGTGATCACAACGCCCTGCGCCACCACGCTGGTCAACTCACCGAACTCACGCCGGAAAACTTCGGCGAGTTCCTGAGGATTCTCGGCGAATACATGGTTGCCGTCACTGGTGTCGGCGAGTCGCACCATCAGATCCTCATTGTATCCCAGGCCGAGTCCGATGGTGGTCACCGACATGCCCTGTCCCCCGAGTTTGCGTCCCAGACGACCCAGTTCATGGGGTTCGCTGGGGCCTACATTGGCCAGTCCGTCCGACAACAGGATGACGCGGTTGATCCGCTTGCGCTCCAGAAACTTGCGCAGTTCCGCCGCGCCCTTGCTGACTCCGGCGAACAAGGCCGTATTGCCACTGGTCTCCAGTTGCCGGATGGCGTTCTTTACCGATGCGCGATTGTGCAGGCGGGTGGCGGCAACCAGTACTTCAACACTGTGGTTGTACGCCACCACCGAGACGATATCCTCGTCCTGCAGGTGGTCCAGCGCCAGTACCGCAGAGCGCTTGGCCTGGCGCATTTTTTCCCCGCTCATGGAGCCCGACTTGTCCAGCACCAGGGCGACGTTGATGGGTGGGCGGCTGCGATGCTCGGGCATGGGAACACCCTCCAGACCGATCTTGACAAAGGTCTTGTGCGGCATTCCGGCAGGCAGTACCGCCTGGCCCATCTCCAGTTTGAGTTCCACTTGACGGGCTTGTGCCGATACCCCCAAAAGCGTCCCCAATGCAAGCGCTGTCAGTCGTTTCCAGACACTTGAGCTGATCATGATGTACCTCCTTATGTTGAATGGATGCCGAGGTGTCCGCCGAATTGCGTCGGCTTCCTCGTTTCGTCTTTCACTCTAGCGCTGCAAGGCATCCATTGGGTCAGACAGCTGCAAGGATGTTGTAAGGTTTTTGTAAGGCAAGCTTGGGTGTAAGGGTGAGGGCGGATGGCAGTAAGAGGCAATACCAGATACTGCCCGCCTATCAGCACATACTAAGCCGAAAGCTGGTTAGGCGGCATGCCCTTGCGCGGGACGTCGTGAATACATCCTTGAAGGCTTGACGGCGGCATCCCTGCCCCCAGCACCCGCGCAAAACCATGTCGCCCATCCAGTACCTTTAATTTAGTACCTGTCTTCAGCCCGGGGTGTGCAGCCAGCGTTTCGCCATCCTCCATACCGCCCCCTCGGAGCGACTGCCGCCGGTGATGATGTAACTTAGGGCATGCAGGTTCTGCAGGGTCCATTCCATCCGGTCCTGGGCGCAGTAGCGTCCACAGAAAAGCAGCTTGTCACCTGCCTGCAGGTGTGTCTCCATGTCCGGCATCGGCATGCGTTCCCGGTCCCGGGCGAGCATCAATGGGATGCAGGGTAAAATCCGCTCGCGCTCGCGAGGATCACGAACCAGGTCTTGCAGGGTCACTGCCGTTCCTTCCTGCATGGCATGGATCACTGCATGGGCATGCGCCTCATCGATCGGCACTTCCCATATCTCCGGCACCTCCAAGTCCACTACCGCGGTGATGAGACTGATGAGATGACAGGCCCAGGTATCCTCCCGCTGCGTGGCCAGAGTCTCGAACTCCGACAACAGCGGCGTGGCCAGCAAAACGCGTATCTTGTTGGCCACTATGGAACTGGGGTGCATCAGCATGTGTGCCCCCACGGCTTCGAACAACTCCAGGTTGTCTTGATGATTTTGCCGGGCGACCACGAACAGGTCTGGATTCAGGTCCAGGGCAGTCATAATGATGGATAGGTTGTTGACGTCGTGATTGGTGCCTGCCACCAGTCCAACCGCCCGGTCAATTTCGGCCTGGTTCAGGATGGAGGCACCGGTGCCCCAGCCCTTGACATACTTCTCCGGAGGTATGCCGGTCTTCTCCGGCGTGGCCTCCACGACGATGACCTCGATGCCTTCCTGCTCCTTGAGGCGCTGATAGATCGCCTTGCCGAAGCGACCGTATCCGCACAGGATCCACAACCCCTTGGTGGGCGGGTAGACGGGATCGCACAAGGGCTGATAGCGCATGCCGGTAAGCCATTCGTGCATCAGGTTGATGCCCGGCGCGCGCAGGGCCGTGGACAGATGCTGGGCAAAGGTGTCGAAGGGATCGAAAATATAGTCCGTGCCGAAGGAGGCCATGTTGTCTTCCACATCTTGGGAATCGGCGCGGCAGATCACTTTGGTCCCCGGATGCAGCAGCTTGGCGGTGATGGCGATCTTAAGGTTCGCTTCGTTGATATCCGTCAAGGCGACCACCCCTGCGCACCTGGGGTGCTTGAGCCCCGCCTCCAGCAGATGCAGGGGGCGGCGGGCATCGCCGCACAGAGCCGGTACGAACAGACGCAGATTCTGCAGCTTGAGGATGTTGACCCGCTCCTGCTTGAGATCAAGGACCACTGCCTGCTGGTTGCGTTCCGACAAGGCGTGGACCAGGGCGCTGCCGGTCTCACCATACCCGCACACCAGGTAGAAAGGCTCCCTTAAATGCCTGATGCGGCCAGCGAAGCGGCGTTCGACGATGGCCTGTTGGAAGGTTCGGTCCTGGAGCAGCGCCAGCAGGGTGCCGATGGCATAAATCCATACGATCACCGTGCTGTAAATGGAGAACAGGACCCATAGGCGCTGGGCATCGGTGAATTCGTAGGGGACCTCGCCGAATCCGATGGTAGTGGCCATGAAGCTGACGAAATAATGGGCATGGAAGAAGTCCATGTGCCAGACGTTGCCATCGGCATCGCGGCCCGGGATAAGCACCATGCCCAGGATGGTTATCGAATAGACGGCGCTCAGCGCCAGCAGGGGTGCGCGCATGCGGCGGAAAATGAGGAAGACGATGTTTTCCATGGGGATATCGGCCGGTATGAGAAATCAGTGCCGCAGCATCTTTGTTGCGATAGTCAATTAGGAGCACGGGAAACCGTTGGCCGGCACTCTGGTGGTCAGAAGCACGGCTTCCAGTTGGTCGCGGTCGCCATTGTTGAGCACGCTGGCGATGGGATCAGCCACGATTAGAGCGAACCGCAAGAAAACGTGGTGGTGCAAGGGTTGGTCCAGGCCCCGGAGTTGAGGGCCGGGGCCGGTACGATGAAGAGACCGAAGGAGACATTATCCGGATTCATGGGGATTCCCGATTTTTTATTCGGCGAGATATCTGGCTTGTTCTTTCGATTGGCGTATTAGATCGCTGTCCTGCACTGGATTCAACCGGATAACCGGGAATATTTGAGGTTTTTCCTTGAGATGTTATAGATATTGATATTTCCACCTATTATTTTTAACTAAATTAATATATATTGGATAGTATATTTAATATCTACGAGTTGTGGCCCAGCCGGAAATGCCAGCATCGCACAATAGCTGTTCGTACTGTGGAGGGCAGATGCGGATCAGTAAACTGATCTGCCGGGACTGTGAACTGGCGCTGGAGGGGGAGTTCCCCACGCCGCGCTTATATCGTCTGGATGCCGATGAGCAGCATTTTGTGGAGCTGTTGGTGTTGTCGAGTGGCAGTCTGAAGGAAATGGCCAAGCTGCTGGGGATATCTTATCCCACGGTGCGCAGCCGCTTGGACCGTCTGATAGGGCGGCTCAAGGCAGAACAGGCCAAGGACGAAGTATTCAAGCAAGGGATACTCGAAGAAATCGAGGCGGGCCGCATCCCAGCCAAAAAAGGCCTGAGAATGATCGAGAACCTCTAGTCATGACTGAGCTGTCAGAAGACGCCCGCATTGACCGTCTGCTTGCAGAGGGCAAACTGAGCGCCGAAGAGGCCCGGCGCCTGCGTGTGTCTCTGGGTGCCCAAGATGCACGCACGGCGAACTCAGGTAAAGCGGCCGTGTCTGATCGCGAACGCCGCAGGGTATGGCTGCTGCTGGGATTATTTGCGCTCTTCTTTCTGCTAGGGGCCGGAACGCAGTGGCTGCTAAGCGGATACATCGGCGATATCGCTGCCCCTGTCGTCGCCACCGAAGCACAGACCCCCTCTCAGCCCGAGGGCAGATTGATCGATCTCTCCGAATTATCCGAGGAAAGGAGTACAACCATGAACCGCTCGCTTCCCATCTCCATCGGTGCCCTGACGATCGCTGTCATCACCCTGTTAGGCGGCTTGCTCGTGTTTCTCTACAATGGATTGATCAGTTCGCGTGAGCAGGTCAATGCCAGCTGGGCCCAGGTCGAGAATGTCTATCAACGGCGACTGGACCTGGTGCCGCTGCTGGTCGATGCGGTACAGACTTACACTGAGCACGAGCGCGAGACGCTCACCGAGTTGACCCGGGCACGGGCCCGCGCCATCGAGGTGGGAGGTGCAATCGGTGCCGGGGCGCCGGAGACGCTTGAACAACTCAAGGCCATTGAGGCCTCACAGGGCGCGGTGGGATCCGCATTGTCGCGTCTGTTCGCCGTGGTGGAGAACTATCCAAATCTGAAGGCGAGCCGGAATTTCCTCTCTCTGCAGGATCAGATAGAGGGCACGGAGAACCGCGTGGCCATGGAACGGCGTAACTTCAACGAGTTCTCGCGTCACTACAATACGCGCCTGCAGACATTTCCCTCCAATATCGTCGCCGGGACGATGGGCTTCGAGCCTAAGCCTTATTTCCAGGCCATTGCGAAGGCCCTGGAGGGATTGAAGGATCCCTTCGGCAGGGATAAGGACTAGCATTCCTGGGGCGGCATCCATGCAGGGCAATCCCTTCATTCATCACCCGCACAGACTGCGTCATGACATTGTCTGCAATGATGGCCATGCCGGGGATTTGCTTCGCGCTGCCGATGGCTGCCCCAGAATCGAGTAGAACCAACAGCGCAATCCATTCATGCGTAATAGCATTTTCATGTTGATGATTGCTGCCGCGGTCGCGCTTGGCGGGACGACGCTGTGGACGTTCATCGACAACGCTGACAATCGTCGCCTGCCGGATGAACTCCATGCGTTCGAGTTGGATGTACGGCCCCAGTCGGGGCGATATCTATTTGACTACGCCGGTGTGCTGCGCCACTACGAGGAGGGCGCACACCGATACCTGGAACGTATCGCCTCGCGCTTTCATGTGGAGGCCCTGGTGGTGAGCGTGCCCACACTGCCCGCAAACCACGGCATTGAGACCTTGGCCGTAGATCTGGTCAACCATTGGCGCATAGGTGCAAGCCACCAAGGCCGCGGGCTCTTGTTGCTGCTGGTGGAGGATATCAAGCAAGTCAAGCTTGAGGTGAGCTACGCACTCGAGGACGTGTTTACCGATGCATTCAGCGGCTATGTGGAGGATCTGCAACTCGGTCCCTACTATCGCGCAGGTGATGTGGGCACCGGATTGATCGCCGTGATGGAAATGCTGGAGCAGCGCGCGCAGATCAAGGACCAGGGCGGGTATACACGAGAACAGATCGAAATAGCCGACGCTGAACTGCTCGCGGGCGGTGCGGGCGCCAGGCGTAAACTTGAACGCTATGCGAATGCGAAACCTGTGCCAGGCATCACTCAAGGTGTGAATAAGGGCGCTCGCTCGCCGCAAGACGCCTGGGAGATCATGCTCGCCAAGTGGTCTGGAGGGGCCAGGGACATAGACGTGGATGTATACACGCAGATGACCCGCCTTGCCATGGGTGATCCGGAACATCCCGATCCGCGCGCCCTGAACGCGCTGGACCATTGGCGCAACGCAGACTACCAGGTGCTCGTGGATGGCGAGCACGCCGTAATCTGGTTCGGGGCGATTGATGGATGGAATAATGCGCCGTTTCTGTTCTGCAATACCGGCGACGGATGGAAGTTCGATATTGTGCACCAGCGCCGGCTGGTGGTGATGGCGGACGCCCCCAAGTGGAAGGTGGCGCAAGGCCCCTATCCCTATGTGGCGCAGATGTTCGCGGCCAGACAGTCCACGGCAAAGGATCTGCCTCTCACTGGAGATGACCTCTACCGCTGTGCCGACGATACGGCTATCGCCGAGCGAATGCGGAAGTTACAAAAGATTTTGGCACAGAATCCCGAGGATATAGAGGCGACCATCGAACTAATGCGTCTCAATGTCATCACGGGTCAGCGTCCCACGCAAGTGCGGCCCCTGCTTGAACGCGCAAAAAAACTGGCCCCGGATAGGGCTGAACCCTACAAGTATTCGGCCATTTTCAATGTCAACGGCTTCTTCCAGTATGTGACAGCCGGCAAGGATATTGATCTCTACATTGATCGGCGGCCCGGCAATGCCTTCGGCTACAACGTCAAGGGTTTTCTGCTGTATCGTCGTGGACGCTACGCAGACTCCATCGCTGCGCTGGAGCAGGCGAGCGCGCGCGATCCCGATAACGCTTACACCTATGCATTGATGGCCCGCGACTATGTCATGCTCTATCGCAAGGCGGGTGGGCTTGCCAAAGATCGCTACCGCAAGGAGGCGCTGGCCATGCAGCACAAGGCAACAAATGCCCCTGCGTCCAACCCGCAGCGGCTGCGCTGGCTGCAGCTGTGGATGCAGCGGCAATTGAGGTGATGGAATGGGCCGGGCATGGATACAGCTTCCCAACTTTTACCCCTAGGGTATGTCACGAAATAAGTGAATGCCATTGCCAGACCCGGGGCATTTCCTGTCCACTTCCGCTGGTTGACTGAGTGCCTTAAAGGCGGCATGATCAGACAAACGGCGTTGGGTTTTCCATTCTTAAAATTTTTAAGTTTTCAGGAACGACTAGTCCCACTCCCCGAGGAGGAGAGCGAAGAGCTGAGAGTGTTTTGGCGGTCGATCGTAACTCAAGCACAGATTCGACAAGAAAGGAAGAAATGCTATGGAAATTAAAGTGATGAAGACAATCAGGAGTCGCGTGATGGTGTTGGCCTGTACGTTGTTGACAACGGCCGTCGGCGCCGAGGAACGAATTCTCGAAGAACGACTTATCGAAACCCCGGACGGCGTCTACCGAGTGGTGAAGGCCTTGGTCAATGATGAGCCGGTTCTCGAGTTCATCGGCCCCTCGGGTGAGGTCCTCGATCGCAAAGCGTTCAACGATCGCATGATAGAAACGACCCCGGTGCTGTCGTCCGAGTTGGACAGCCTACAGCATTCAGTCGATGCGATCGAGATGGTTCGGGTCAACATCTACATGCGCGAGCAGCCCCACATGTCGGCCCTGGAGGAGCTGCGTAGCAATTACCA
>RRYU01005170.1_pt1 | contig 10433 bp, 5 predicted proteins | sample 2162651 | NCBI WGS metagenome assembly RRYU01 (sample SAMN10267283, study PRJNA491782) | microbial mat metagenome | isolation source: biomat in the production well | place: Japan: Minami-Kanto gas field, natural gas well KTG3 | collected 2017-06 | reverse complement strand
ATGCTACCTACCCTTGTGCTCATCATGCTCGCTACGCCGCTGCTCTTCTACCTCCCAGGATGGGTCGTTGCACGAGCGATGCATGCCTCTGGCACGGATCTCTTAGAGCGCCACTATGAACGGGTGGTTATCTCTGCCCTCTGGAGTGGCTGGTTGGCGCTGCTCTTGGCTGAGGTGGGGGTCTTTTCGCTCTGGTTGCATGTGACGCTGACGCTGATTCTTGTGGCTGGGCTAGGGATATGGCGTGGGGCTTCGACAGGCTCGGCTTCGACAGGCTCAGCCACCGCTACCGCCACCGCCACCGCCACCGCGCCGCAGGCTGAGCTTGTCGAAGCCATGCGGCGCATCCCAGAAGGTCTTCGCGCTAACAACGTTTTTCTATGGGAGTTGCTCGCCTTTGCGCTGATTGGGCTACTCGGCTTCTTCCTCGTGGCACGGCCCTTTGAGGTTATCCTGGGGGTGCGCGATGCGGGGGTGTATGCGAATACGGGCTTGGCGATAGCTCGCACTGGCTCGTTGGTGCAACACGATCCGCTCCTCGCCGAGATTGGGCGCAGCATGACCGATCCCGATCCGATGATCGCCGGGCCTGCTCAACAAGCCTTCTCCAACTTCCTGATTAGCCAGCCTAAGGATCGCTATATTGCCACCCGCCTGCGGGCGGCCGGGTTCTTTGTCTATGAGGGCGAGGCAGCGCAGGGGCGGGTTGTGCCCCAGGGGATGCACCTCTTTCCGGCATGGATCGGGTTGCTCGCGGCGTTGGGTGGGCCAATGCTGGGTCTCTTTGCCCCCGGCTTGTTGGCGATGTTGGGCGCGTGGAGTGTGGCCATGCTCGGCCGCCGCTTGGCTGGCCCGTGGGTGGGTGCTCTGGCCTTCCTCTTCCTGGTCATCAATGGGGTGCAGGTCTGGTTTGGGCGCTACTCTACCGCCGAGACGACCACCCAGTTTCTGATTTGGACTGGGCTCTATTTCTTTGCCAAGGCTGAAGGTGATGGCACGGAGCCTAACCGATTGGCTCCGTTCATGGCGGGGATTGCGATTGGCCAGGTTGCACTGGCACGGATTGATTTCTTCTTACTTGGCCCGGTGCTGCTCTACCTGCTCTACTCGTGGCTCAGCCGACGTTGGAGCCACACCCAGTTCTGGCTCGGTCTCGGTTTGGGGCTGATGTTGCTGCACGCTGGCTTGCACATCACGTTTATTGCTCGTGCCTACCTCTTTGATACCGGCTATGACCGGCTGCGCGAGTGGGCGATGATCGGTCTCTTGAGTCTGCCCTTCCTTACCCCCGAATTGCGCGAGGTCTACCTGACGGCTAAGGGGAGTGGCTTGGCTAGTTCGCGCCGGATTGTGCTGGAGGTGGCGATGCTGCTGCTGGGGGGCGCGGCGCTCTTCTTCCTGCGCTGGCGTAGCGATCTGTTGCGCTACCTCGAAGCGTTGCTCCTCGCCCGACGCACCTTCTTCCTGCGGGGCACAAGCCTCGCGATTCTGCTCCTCGTCGCCTATGCTTACCTGCTACGCCCTGCCATCCTGGATGACGATCTGCTCTTCAATACCCGTGGCGGCTGGAATGACCCCCTCAGCCGCGAGCCGGCGCTGGTGGCCGCTGATGTGCGTGCAGGTTGGATGAGCCTCGATGAGGCACGTACTGTTGCCGGGGTGGTGATGCAGCCGGGGCCGTACTGGTTCGCACAGCCTGATCTGGCTGCAACTGCTACCCAGCGTGAGCGACTGACCCAGGAGCGTGGCCCCTGGAAAGGCCCGTTTAGTGCGCAAAGCCTCAACTGGCTGCGGCTCCAAGGCTATGTGGGTGCGCCCATCCGCCTGCCGGTGAGCCTCTGGTATAACGAGTATGCCGACATGAACTGGTGGCAGCGACTTACCGTTGACCCCGCAACCCTTACCTCGACCCCGGCTCCGATTAACGATAAGTATATGATCCCACTAGCCAATCTGGTGCGCGTGGGTTGGTATCTCTCGCCCCTTGGTCTCATTCTGGGTGCCATTGGGTATGCGCTCTGGTGGCGGCGTGGCTTTACACGGGCCAGTTGGCTCTTTCTGATGGTGGCGTTTATTGGTACCTTCTTCTACGTGCGCCAGACCTACGGTACCTCGGATCAGCACTATATCTACATTCTGCGCCGCTTTGTGCCGATTGCCTATCCGGTCTTCTGCTTGGGCATGGGCTATGCGCTGGTTGCACTCTTTCAACAGCCGCAGCGCATCGGGCGGTTGCTGGCAGTGGGTTTTACGGGCTTGCAGGTGCTCTTTTTACTGGTAACGAACCAGCCGATCTACCGCCACACCGAGTATGCGGGTGCGGTGGGGCAGGTGGAGTCCGTGGCACAGCGGTTTACCCCCGGCCAGGATGTGCTCCTGTTGCGTGGGGGGGCGCCGATCTCCTCCGAGGCGCGGGATGTGCCCGATATGCTGGCGACCCCGTTGCGCTACGCCTTTGGCCTCGATGCCTTTACGGTGAAGAGTAGTCGCCCTGGGAGTTATGCTGAAGCACTGGCGGCTCAGGTTGAAGTATGGCGGCGTAGTGGCCATTCGGTCTACCTGCTGCTTAGTTCGAGCGGAGCCAGTTTGGCGCTACCCGGCTACCGCCTAGAGCCGGTGGGGGCATTTGAGCTTGATCTGCCCGAATTTGAGCAACTCACCAACCAGAAGCCGCGTAATGTATCACAGTTGAATCTCCCATTCCAGATCTATCGGCTGGAACCAGAGACCGCCCCGATCCTCGCCAGCCTCGATCTGCCTATCGGTGCCTACGACTTTGGGGCACAAGTGCAGGGCTTCCACCGCCCGGAGCAGCGCACTGATGGCAGTGTCTATGCGTGGACAAACGGGGATGCCACGCTGCGTCTGGCATGGCCGCTTGGTACAGCGGCACAGACCCGCTGGATCAATCTGGCAGCCGGGAAACGCCCCGATCATCTGGGGGCAGCAACGGTCTGTTTCAGCGCCCAAGTTGAAGATGGGGTCTGGCCGGAGGTAGACACCCCAGCACTGGATCTGGGGTGTACCCCGGTGGGTTCGCTGCCCAACGACTATGAACTGGTGCTTGATCCGGTGCTGTTGCCCCCAGGGAGCCGGGGAACCCTACTGCTCCACATCACCAATCAATCCTGGGTTCCCGCCGCCGAAGACCCGCAGCAGAACGATCAGCGCGGGGTGGGGGTGCAGTTTGGGGGGCTGAGGTAGGATCGCCTACCCCTTAGGCCGCCGGAAGGTGAGCAAGTTGGGTCGCTCTGGCTCGCTCGGACGGTTGAATGCCTCCTCACCCGGACGCAGGTTAGGGCGGCTCTCTAGCCATGCGTCGCGCTGCGCCTTGGCCTGCTGCAACATCGCCTCGACCGCCGCTGCATCACCGGAGCTGATCGTCTCGCGGGCTTCTACCAAAAACGCGATCATCGTATTGATCCAGTGACTCATCGCCTGGGCATTGGTGAGGCAAATATCGCGGTGCATGGCCGGATCTCCCGATGCTAACCGCGAGACATCGCGGAAGCCACTGGCCGCCAGTGGGGCCATCTCCTTCCACGCTGGGCTGTTGCTGGTGATCGTGGCGAGACCGACCGAGAGCAGGAAGGGGAGGTGCGAGATGCCAGCAACATAGGAATCATGCTCAATCGGGTCAATATAGTAGGGTTTGGCACCGATTGTCCGCACCAGCGCCTCGACCGCCTCGACCGCCTGGGGACGAGCGTGGGGGCTGACCGTCAGGCAGTAGATCGCTTCCTGGAAGAGGTCGGGATCGGCGGCGGCAACCCCGGCCTGCTCCTTACCCGCCATCGGGTGTCCACCGACATAGCTCAGGGTAGCCGGGAGCAGTTCGGCGGCCCACTGACCCACCTCGCTCTTCGTGCTGGCCACATCGGTGACAATCGTCCCAGCGGGGAGGAGCGTTGCCAATTCGGCCAGCACATCACGCATGGCACGGACGGGCGTAGCCAGCACCACCATCTGCGCACCACGCACCGCATCGGCGAGGCTACGCGCCTCGTGGTCAATCGCCAAACGCCCACGCGCCTCCTTCACCGCCCGTTGGTCACGGTCATAGCCAACCACCTCCAGCGCCCCCAACGGGCTCTGCTGCGCATCGGCATTACGCAGCGCCATCCCCAACGAAGCTCCAATCAGGCCCATACCAATAATGCTGATGCGAATCATGCGTCGTGATCTCCTGCGTTATTCAGCCTGTACCCGCGCTAAAAAGAGCAACTCTGCCATCATAAATGCCAGGGTGATCAGCAGGACGTTCCCCCATGTGAAGCTCCGGAGTGCGGCCAATGCGGCAAGTGCGGCAAGTAAGAGACCAGACTCATAGGACTGGCGTCGCACCCGGCGTTGGTCGAAGGCACGCACCCGATCCGTAAAGATGCGCCGCCCTATGGCGTAGAGTATCGGACGGCTGATGGCGGCGCCACACAGCATGATGGCTCCGATCAGCAGGGCATAGATCGGCATGTCGGGTGGTGAGAGCAGCCATGCGGTAGGTGGGGGCACAAAGGCGATGGTGTAGAAGAGGAGACTCGCACCGACCCCACCTTCAATCGCCAGCCCTTTGAGGCGCATGCTCCACTCAATCGGGACGAAGGTGAGCAGCGCCGCCGCTACCACCAACCCATAGTAGAGCAGGCGCAACTCGGAATGATGGGGCAGATCTGGGCTTAGCCCGCCCAACGCCAACAGGCTGATCGCCCCGGCCCAACAGAGCCCGGCAGCGACCGCTGCGATCAACGAGAGTGGGATTTCGGTACGTGGACGTTCCATAGGCGATCCTAAGGGTAGCTAACCCGTGCTGCACGTTGGCGCAACAGGTGATCGGCCAGGACGAGCGCCAACATCGCTTCGGCTACCGGAACCAGCCGGGGCAGCACGGTCGGATCGTGACGGCCATGCACCTCGATAGTCGCCGGGTTGCCCTCGCGGTCAACCGTCTGTTGCGCCTGAGCAATACTGGGGGTCGGCTTGGCCGCCAGACGCACAACAATCTCCTCTCCGGTCGAGATGCCCCCCAGGATACCACCATGGTGGTTACTGACCGTACCGATCTGGCCATCGGCATGGCGGGTAAAGGGGTCATTATTCTGGGAGCCACGCAGATGGGCGACTCCAAAGCCCTCACCGATTTCTACCCCCTTAATTGCGGGGATCGAAAACATCGCCTTCCCAATATCGGCCTGGAGCTTATCGAAGACCGGCTCGCCCAGCCCCGGCGGCACACCCCTGGCGCGCACCTCCACCACCCCACCCAACGAGTCAAGATCGCGGCGCGCCTGATCCACACGGGCGATCATCGCCTCAGCCACGGCGGGATCGGGGCAGCGCATGATGTTGCGCTCGATCTCTTCCTCATCAATCTGGTTCGCCCGCAGATCGCCCAACTGGAGCGTATAGCCTACAATGCGCACACCCACTTCAGCCAGCAACAACTTGGCAACTGCCCCACCCGCCACGCGCCCAATCGTCTCACGCGCACTCGAACGCCCACCCCCGCGCCAATCGCGGAAGCCATACTTCACATCCCAACTATAATCGGCATGGCCAGGGCGGTAGAGATCCTTGATCGCCGTATAGTGGCTCGACTTAGCATCGCTATTCAGCACCTGCATCGCAATCGGTGCCCCAGTGGTGCGACCCTCAAAGACCCCCGACAAGATCTCGACCCGATCTGCCTCTTGGCGTTGCGAACTCACCCGGCTCTGCCCTACCCGACGGCGGTCAAGTTCGCGTTGCACATCAGCAACATCAAGAGCCAAACCTGCAGGGCAGCCATCCACCGTACAGCCCACCCCCGGCCCATGGGACTCGCCCCATGTCGTGAGGCGGAAGATCTGGCCAAAACTATTCCCTGGCATAGCACCTATCTTCCCCAATTTCCGGCCTGCCACTCAGCAAGCACACGCTCATAGATCTGGATCGTCGTTATGGCAATGGCATCCCATGGATAGGTCTGTTGTACCTCAGCCAGCGCAGCGGCGGCGCGTACCTGGGCCTGCTCCGGCTCATGGAGGCAATCGAGCACCGCCGTTGCCAGCGCCACCGGATCACCAGCATGGGCAACCAACCCAGTCTCACCGTGGCGCACCACCTCCCCCAAGCCACCCGCATCACTCACCACCAGCGGGCACCCCGCCGCCGAGGCTTCGAGGGCCACAATCCCAAACGGCTCATAGAGTGACGGGAAGACCGCCACATCGGCCACGCGATAGATTTTATCACGCTCCTCATCACTCATAAAGCCCGCAAAGTGGATGACATCCTGCAACCCGGCTGCTTCAGCCTGCGCTTCGAGCATATCGCGGTAGCCCCCGGTACCAGCGATAAGCAGGCGCGCATTGGCTCCGGCCATAACCTGCGGCCACGCCTCGATCAGAACCTGAAGCCCCTTCTCGGCCACAATCCGACCCACATAAAAGACGAGGTAGGCATCATCGGGGAGGAAGCGCCGCCGAAAGATGCGCCGGTCTTCATCGCTACTGTGGGTGAAGGGATCGGGGGAGATGGTGATCCCATTGGGAACCACATCAATCTTGTCGTTGGGGGTATGGAACGAATGGGTCACTTCCCCAAGCATAAACTGCGAGCAGACGATGATGCGCCACGCCTCGTAGGTAAGCAGCCACTCCTGGTCATGAATCTGTTGGGCAGCGCGACCATACAGACTCCCCCGGCCACGCCCGCGCTCAGTGGCGTGGATCGTCGCGATGAGCGGGATCTGCCAGAGGTGCTTGAGTCGCGCCGCAGACTGTGCGGTGAGCCAGTCATGGGTATGGATCAGGTCGAAACGCCCTAACGAACCTTGAAGGCTGAGTGCGGCACGTTCGAGATCCTGGTTACACAGGGCGACATAATGGGGGTAATCGGCACCAGGGGCATGGGCTATCGGGATGCGATAGACATTCAACCCATGCCCCACCTGTTCAGCATCATGCCCACCGCGTAGCTGCGGGGTGACAACCGTGACCCGCAGACCAGCCGCAGCCAGCGCCGGAGCCAGTTCGGCCACATGGCGCCCCATGCCACCGACAAGGTGGGGTGGAAACTCCCAAGAGAGTTGGAGGACGTGCATGGGGCGATTATAGCATAGTAGCTACTTTGCCACCTTCAGCAACGCGATCACCACCTGCCCAGCGCGGGGCGTCAGCGGGCGATCTTCAGTTGAAACCAGCAACTTCCCGCCATCATCAACTAGGAAGAGCGTCAGTGGCAGGGTGGCTCGCTCATCACTGGCGGGCAGATCGGCACTACTCAGCGCCTTTACACTGGCTCCAGCGGTAAGGTGCTGGCTGAGTGTGCTATAGCTGATCCCAGCACCAAAGAGCGTGCGCCCTCGCTGATGCGCGGGGATGGACTCCTGATTGGGTTCAGAACTCCCCTGTGGAGCGAGTTGATAGACCCGTTCACGCCCGAAGAGATGCGCAAACTCCATTGCCGCTAACGTATTCACCTCGTCATTCGGGGTCATAGCGAAGAGTTGACCAATCCCACCCAGATCGATCTTCTGCAACACATCCTCGGCCAGGATGTTGTTCTGCACAGCCGGTAGCCCCGCACGGCGGGCGCTGAGGATATTGAGCATGTTGCTGTCTACCAGGAGTACGCGCACCCCCTGGCTCTGGATGGCTGTGGCCACCATGCGCGCCAACGGGTTAGCCCCAATGAAGAGTACCCCATTCGGGTTGGGGCTGGCTAACCCCAGCCAGCCCGCAACCGAGCGGGTGGTCAGGCTGTAGAGCAGCACTGTCCCGGCAATGACCACAAAGGTGAGCGGGGCTAACCGTTCTGCATCGGCAATCCCCACGTTGGCGAGGCGCAAGCCAAAGAGCGACGCCACCGCCGCAGCTACAATACCGCGTGGCGCCATCCAGGAGAGGAAGAGGCGCTCTTGCCAGCGCAGATCGGAACGAATAGTAGAGAGCCACACCGAAGCCGGACGGACGAGCAGCACCATCGCGGCCAAAAAGATCAGGCTCTCCCATCCCACCGCCGCGAAGTCTGCAAGTTCGAGCCGTGCAGTCAGCAGAATGAAGAGACCACCGATCAACAAGACCTGGAGATTCTCCTTGAACTCGATGATATGCCGGATCGAGACCCAAGGCTGGTTGGCCATAATTATGCCCATCACCGTCACCGCCAAGAGACCCGATTCGTGTTGCAGGCTATCGGAGAGGACAAAACTAACCAGTAGGATCATCAGGACAATCGGATTTTGCAGCCGATCCGGAACCCAGTAGCGGCGTAGGAGGAGAATGATCATCCCCGCACCCAACATTCCAATCACCCCACCTACCAAGATCGTGTTAAGAATCCCGAAGATCATCACCCGTGGTGCTTCCTGGGCATCACCAGCAATGACCAGCTCAAGCACAAGGACGGCCAGGGTCGCGCCGACCGGGTCAATAACGATGCCCTCCCACTTGAGGATCGGCCCAACCGGGCCGACCGGGCGCACGTAGCGCAGCAGCGGGCCAATAACGGTGGGGCCGGTGACGGTCAGGATGGCTCCGAAGAGGGCGGCGATGCCCCAGTCGAGGCGGAGGATGAGCGCGGCGAAGGCGGCGCTCATCGCCCACGTCACCAGTGCGCCTAGGGTGACGAGGTTGCGCACCACGCCGCCAAAACGGCGCAGTTCGGCGTAGGTCAGGCTCAACCCACCTTCAAAGAGGATGATCGCGACCGCGAGCGAAACGAGCGGGAAGAGCTGGTCGCCAAAGAGGCTATCCGGCTGGAGCCAACCCGTCGCTGGGCCAACAATGAAACCGAGCGTCAGCAAGATGAGGATCGAGGGTAAGCGTAGGCCCCACGCGAGCCATTGGGCACCGACCCCAAGGGCAATGATGGCGGCTATGCTCATGAGTGGTGATGGGTGCATAAAAGATCTTTCAGGAAAAGGAGTATCCGAGAGTGCATGATATAGTCAATGTGAGTAGGCATGCAAGGAGTGACGTAACATTCACCAACTACCCGCCGTTGGCTTCGACAAGCTCAGCCAACGGCTGCCCAATGTCCCATGCCTGCGCTGGCGGTGGCTGAGCCTGTCGAAGCTGGCTGAGCTTGTCGAAGCCAGCACGAGGAGTGCATGGAGACAGCGACGCCCCATTGGTATTCGGTGAAGGAATACCGCGTAGGGGCGCATCGTGATGCGCCCAGCCCGTGTGCCCCAACTGCTCCCGTGGTGTCCCACCGTAGCGGCGCATCTCGTGGGCGCGTCACGACGCGCCCCTACCGCCGCATTGGGTCGCACCGGCTGGAAGCCGGTGCGACCTTGTGGCGCGCCTAATGCGCGCTATTCCTCCCAACCAAAACTGTGAAATCTGTAACCAGTATGTAACTATGATCGCATATACTTGTAATGTCCTGTGCAATCCCTGGGCAGAGACCCATGGGGCAGCCGAGTCAGCGAAGACTACCGGCTTATGTGCCTTCTCTGATCTGCGGCCATCTCGTGTACTCTGCCACCATCTGTATCTCAACACCGGAAGTTTGTGAAAGGAAGAGGTTCTATGTCCCGCGAGCAGCAGATCGCTCAGATTGTCGAGAGCTGGAACAGCCCTCGTTTTGCTGGTATTACCCGTGGCTATTCAGCCGAGGATGTCTATAAATTGCGTGGGTCGGTCGTTCCTGAGTATACGCTCGCCCGTATGGGTGCCGAGCGCCTCTGGCATCTACTCAACACCGAACCCTTTGTCAATACCCTGGGCGCACTGACCGGCAACCAGGCGGTACAGCAGGTCAAGGCGGGTCTCAAGGCCATCTACCTGTCGGGTTGGCAGGTGGCGGCCGATGCCAACCTAGCTGGCCAGATGTACCCCGACCAGAGCCTCTACCCGGCCAACAGCGTGCCCATGGTGGTCAAGCGCATCAACCAGGCGTTCCAGCGCGCCGATCAGATCCAGCATAGTGAGGGTGTTGGTGATACCTACTGGTTCGCGCCGATCATCGCCGATGGTGAGGCGGGCTTTGGGGGGCCGCTCAATGTCTTTGAGATGACCAAGGCTATGATTGAGGCTGGGGCTGCCGGTGTTCACTTTGAAGACCAGTTGGCCTCCGAGAAGAAGTGTGGCCACATGGGCGGCAAGGTGCTCCTCCCCACCCAGCAGGCGGTACGCAACCTGATTGCCGCACGCCTCGCCGCTGATGTGTCGGGTGTGCCCACCCTGATTATCGCCCGTACTGATGCCAATGCGGCCAACTTGCTGACCAGCGATGTGGATGAGCGCGATCATCCCTTCCTTACCGGCGAGCGTTCCCCAGAGGGCTTCTACTACGTCAAGGCCGGTATCGAGCAGGCGATTGCGCGTGGTGTGGCCTATGCTGAGTATGCCGATATGGTCTGGTGTGAGACGGCCGAGCCGAACCTTGAGGAGGCGCAGCGTTTTGCCGATGCGATCCATGCCAAGTACCCCGGTAAGATCTTGGCCTAT
>RRYU01016592.1_pt1 | contig 10434 bp, 10 predicted proteins | sample 2162651 | NCBI WGS metagenome assembly RRYU01 (sample SAMN10267283, study PRJNA491782) | microbial mat metagenome | isolation source: biomat in the production well | place: Japan: Minami-Kanto gas field, natural gas well KTG3 | collected 2017-06 | reverse complement strand
TACGATCCGGACGCACCGCCCGAGCGGCCGATTCAGGTCTGCTTCGAGGGCCGAGCGCACGACCCGGCACGCCCGGTCCAGACGTATGCGAACTGTTTCGTCAAACGCGATCGCCCCTCGCGCACCTTGGCCGTGGACGGCCCGGCCCCCGAGCCCGCAGCCTCGGCGCTGCGTCTGCGCGAACTGCCCGACGTGGATGCCGACACCCTGGAGGGGCGCTGATGTATCGCAAACACTTCGCCCTCACGGCCTTTCCCTTCGACCTGACCCCGCCGCCGGATGCGCTGTTTGCCGCCGCCAGTCTCACCGAGGCCGAGGCCCGTCTGAAACATCTGCTGGAGCTGCGTGCCATCGGCCTGATCACCGGCGAGGCCGGCTCCGGCAAGACTACGGTCTGCCGCAAGGTCGCCGCCGATCTGCATCCGGGACTCTATCGGGTGTTCTACATTCCGCTCTCGACCGGCAACGTGATGGACATGTACAAGACCATCGGTTGGGAGCTGGGACTCCCGGTGGAGCGCAACCGCGCCGCGGCCTTCCGCACCATCCGCACCGAGATCACCCGCTTGAGCCTGGAGGCCAAGCAACGCCCCGTCCTGATCGTCGACGAGGCCCATCACCTCAGAAACGAGGTGCTCGAGGATCTGCGTCTGCTCACCAATTACCAGATGGATTCGGAGAATCGCCTCTGTCTGCTGTTGGTCGGACTCACGGAGCTGCGCCGCCGTCTGAGCATGGCGGTGCACGAGTCGCTCGCCCAGCGCATCGTGGTGCGCCATCACGTGACCGGCCTGACACGCGAGGAGCTGCCCGACTACCTCGTCCATCGGCTGCGCCTGGCCGGCTGCGAGCTGCCGCTGTTCGAACCACCCGCCGTGGAGGCGCTGTTCCAGGCCACCCACGGTATGCCGCGCAAGGTCAATCGTCTGGCCCACTACGCACTGACCGGTGCGGCCCTGGAACAGGCCCGCCAGGTCAGCGCCGAGCACGTGCAGACCGCCCGCGAGGAGGTCGCCCCATGAACCGGCTCCCCGAACCCTTCAGCATCCTCCTGCCCGAGGACTGGACGCCCGAGCAGGCCTGGGCCGTCCAGGATTGCTTGGATGAACTGCTCGTGCAGATCCAGGCGCGCTACGGAGCGGCCGTGCAGCAGTGGCTTTACGGCGAGGACACCGATCCGGACCCGGACCCGCCGCCCGACGCCGTCACCCAACTGGACCTCTTCGAGAACGACTTCGACGATCCGCTGCCCTTCTGAGTGACCCTCGCCCGGCGGGGTCGCCACCCGCCGGGCACCCTCCCCACAGGCGCCCGACCCGGGCGCGTCGAACACCGCTGTGGCGCACTCCACACACCGGCTTCGTGCTCCTCTGGCTCCTCGCACTCCTCCACCTGCCGACACTGCGCCACCGGGGTAATCAGTGCGGGAAAGCCGCGAGCGTTCCGCGCGAAATAATTCGGGAATCGGCCGGTGAAATAAAGCGAGCGACAACACCAGTGTCGCAAGGTGCCGCGCGAGATCGGCCGGAACCGGGGCGGCGGCATCCCCGAGCGCCTCGCGCGCGAAGAGCGCAAGCCGCTGTGCCGGTGCCAGTGCCCGGAAATGCAGCTTGAAGTCGAACCGCCGCAGCGCGGCGGGATCGATCCCGGACATGAGGTTGGTGGCGGCGACGAAGATGCCGGGGTACTGCTCCATCTGCTGGAGCAGCTCGTTGACTTGGGTGCGCTCCCAGCTGTGACGGGCTTCGCGTCGGTCGCCGAGGAAGCTGTCGACCTCGTCGAGCAGTAGCAGGCTGTGGGCGGGGTCGCTGTCGCGAAAGAGCCGTGCGAGGTTCTGCTCGGTCTCGCCGACGTAGGGGGAGATGAGATCGGAGGCGCGGCGGGCGATCAGCTCGCGATCCAGCGCCTCGGCGAGGATCTCGGCGAAGGCGCTCTTGCCGGTGCCGGGCGGGCCGTAGAAGCAGAGGCTGCCCTGGCCGGTGCGATCGAGTGCCTGGACGATGGCGCTCGGGGCGATGCCGCCGGCGAGGTTGAGGAAGGCGACGTCGAAGGCGATGCCGGGGCGGCGGCGCGGCGGGGCCGGAGAGCCGTGCAGCAGGCTGCGCATCGCGGCGCGGCCGTGGCGTACGGTCGGCTCGGGCGCGGTCTCTGGGCGTAGCGCGATGAGGCGCCGGGCGGCGCCCAACTGTGCCGGGGCCAAGGCGGCATCGTCCGCGAGCGCGTCGAGCAGGGCGGGCGGCAGGCCGCAGTCGCCGAGGTGTGACTCGGCGATGCGTCGGCGCACCGAGCGCGGCGGGGTGGTACAGGCGAGCGGCAGCAGGAAGCGGCGCAGGAAGGCCGCATCCATCCCCTCGGTGCGGTTGGTGATCCAGATCGCCGGGACCGGATTGTCCTCCAGGGTGCGGTTCATCCAGCCCTTCTGGTGTCCCGAACCGGCCCGACCGCGCAGCAGGGCGAAGAGATCGTCGCCGGTCTCGAAGACGTCCTCGACCTCGTCGAAGATCAGCAGGGCATCGCGACGCCGTTCGAGCAGGCGTTGGGCGAGCAGATAGGCCGAGAGCCGGCCCTTGCGCGAGAGCCCGTCGCCGTCCTCGTCGGCGCTGCGCACTTGGTAGGCACGCAGCCCGCAGGCCTCGGCCAGGGCGCGGGCGAGCTCGGTCTTGCCGGTGCCGGGTGCGCCGTGCAGCAGGGCGTTGACGCCGACGGCGCCGGTCGTCGCGGCGCGGCCGAGGACCGCTTGCAGGTGTGCCACCGCATCGGCGAGATGGGGAAAGGCCGCCAGTGGCCAGACAGCGGGTGGTGCCGGCTCGATCAGGATGGCGAGGAGTGCCTCGGTATCCGTCGGCTGGTCACCGAGGAGCTCGCGCAGCAAGCTGGTCGGGCGGACGAAGTCTTCGAGGTCGCAGGGGTCGCCGGTGTAGTCGAGCAGGCCGAGTCGACGCAGCGGGGCTTGGCGGGTCAGGGCCTCGCGCAGGGTGTGCTCGGGGATCGCGAGGGCCGCGCTCAGGCGCGGCAGATTGACGCGTGCGGTGGCCTGCTCGTAGCGACGCAGGAGGGTCCGCAGCGGGTCGTGGGCGTCGTATGCGTCGAGATAGGCGAGGAGGTGCAGGTCGGTCCGATCCAGTCCGAGGCTCTCGCCGAGGATCGCGAGTGCGGGTGTCGTCGGCTCCGCCGCATCGGGCGCCGCCAGGCGGGTGAGGACGCTGCGCGGCATGCGTTGGAGCACGCGGCGCAGACGCCCGCGCAGGACGGCGTCGTCCTCCGGTTGCAGGGCTGCGTCGTCGTCGGGGTCCGCCCAGGCGTCGTCCGGGTCGCGACCGGCGGCATCGGACAGGAAGGCCGCCACCTGCTCGGGCTCGAACAACGGCAGACAGAGTGTCCAGAGCGCGCCGAGTCTGGACCGGTCGTCGAGCTTGGGATGCGCGCGGACCAGTTGCAGGGCATAGCGCGCGGCCCGCCGAGTCGAGGCCGGCACGGCGGCGAAGTCCTTGCGCCAGAGTGTACGGGGTTGGGGCATGCTCAGACCTCCCGCGTCCAGGGTTGCAGACGGCGACCGTCGACGTGCCAGGTCAGCAGCTCGCCGCGCGCCGGACCGCTGTCGATGAAGAGGCCCAGGACCAGGTCGAGCGGCTCGTTGTCGATCAGGTCCTGTGGATGCTCGGCGCTCAGGCCGATGCTTGCGAGCAACTCGCGGGAGGAGAGTGAGCGGACGTGTCGGGACATGATGAAGACCTCGTCTGTTGGGCGGATTCGGCGACGAGATCCATTTGACCATGGGCATGCGTCACACCCTGTCGTACACTCGGCGCATGAGCGCAATCCCCACCACCCGTATCGAACGAGGACGCACCCGTTCGTCTCTATGCCCTGCACCGGATGGTGCGGGCGGATGTCCTGACCGAAACGCCCACGCGGGCTGCCGCCCGGTTCGATCTGGATCAGGCCATCGCACGCGGTCAGGCGGATTTCGGTCAGGGCGAGCTGATCGATCTGGAGCTGCGGGTTCGCGGTTATCTGGCCACGGTGTTGACGGCCTGCCCGCTCGCACCCGAACAGTGGCTCGAGGACGAGCCGGAGGGTTCCACATTCGATCTGCGGGTGTCGGCGCGTGTCCCCTCGACGGGTCAGCTGCTGCGCTGGTTGCTCGGTGCGGGGGACAATGTAGAGGTGGTCTCCCCGCCCGACTTGCGCCATGTGGTGGCGGTGCAGGCGGGGAAGATGGCGTCGATCTATACCGATCTGTCCGGAGAGAGTGACGAGGTTTGATGCGTCGGCCGTCCACTCGGTTCCTCTGAATCAATGCCGCGGTGCGTCTTCCACCCCGAGACTTGTCAGGATCACCTCGAGACGCCGGGGGGCCGCCGCGACATCGACGCCTTGCGCGGCGCGGTCTTCGAGAAGCCGGGTCGCCTGATCCGGGAGCTCCGCGCATTGCTCGGGTTCGAGGATCCGGAGCACCGCGGCGACGTCGAGCGTCGCCGAGAGGACGGCCAGGGGAACTGGTCCGGGCCGATCGGCGACTCGGGGTGGAGGAGATCGGCCACCTGCGCCGGACCTTGCGCCTCCGAGTCGTCACTGTTGTCACTCGTTGAAGCGCGATCGACTTTCCGCTGTCAGAATGCAACGGACGCCAAGCGCGGCAGGGTGTGTACAGCGCCTGGCCGATATCGGCCGCGGCCGCTCGGCTCCGATCACAGTCCTTCCCCCACCGAGCAGTGCCAACCCGCACGCCTCGGATCCCGGCGCTACAATCAGCCGATGCGATCGCGCAGTATCTCGGCATCCCGCGCGATTCGCTGATCAGCGCCCAAGCGGGCGTGCGCCATACCCTTCAGGTCTGGTCCGAGCAGGGGCACTGCGCCGCCCCGCCCGAGAAGCTGGTGGCCATAGCGATCAAGCTGCTGGAGATTCCCGCCCCGATCATCGAGGAGGCGATCGCGGGCGAGCAGGCGGCGGAGAACCTGATCCGCGACCGGGAGCTGCTTTTTCTGACCCCGCTGCACCGCGCCGAGCTCGGGTGTGCCGCCCAGGTGCATCGCCTGCTCGAGCTCGACCCGATGAGCTTCCGCTTCGAGCGCGATGCGGAGAACCCGCTGGAGACCCAACTCCTGGTCATCGACGAGGCGTCGATGATGGACACGGTGCTGATGAACCGGCTCCTGCGTGCGGTGCCGGACGCGGCGGGGCTCTTGATCGTCGGGGATGTCGACCAGTTGCCCTCGGTCGGTCCCGGCGCGGTGCTCGCCGACCTGATCGGCTCGGGGGCGGTGCCCACCGTACGCCTGACCGAGATCTTCCGCCAGGCGCTGAGCTCCCGGATCATCGTCAACGCCCACCGCGTCCACCGCGGTGAGATCCCGCTCGCCCCGGCCAAGGGCGAGACCAGCGACTTCAATCTGATCGAGGCCGATGACCCGGAGGACATCGCCGCCAAGCTCCATAGCGCCGTGACCACACGCATCCCCCGCAGCTTCGGCGTCGATCCGGTCGAGGACATCCAGGTGCTCTCCCCGATGAACGGCGGCGGACTCGGCGTGCAGGCGATCAATGTCGAGCTGCAACACCTGCTCAATCCGGATGCCGAGGCGCGGGTGCAGGGGCAAACCGGTGCGGTCGGTCCCGACCCACTCAGTCCCAGATGCCGGCAGGTTGCCTGGCCTCCAAAAGGCGGCTGGAGGCAGGTGTCCCCTGAACGGGATCGCCGCTGTCGGGACAGTGTCGTCGGGGCGGCAGCCAGGCGAAGATCTGCGGCCGATGGACTAGACTGGATGGACTAGACTGAGAACAGGATCCGTCGTGGTCCGGTCGGACCACGGCGGTTATCGTCAACCGCAGAGGAGATTGCCATGTTCAAGGTCCATTCGATTCGGATCACGACCATCGCCGCCCTCGGCGTGCTCCTGGCCCTGTGGGGAAACGCACAAGCGGGGCAGGATCCCAAGGCGGGTGCAGCAACGAAGCTTGAGGTCCGGGTGCTGGAGGCGCAGGTGCCGCCGGGGCAGGGGGAGCGCTACGATGTGTTCTACCGCATGGATGTGATCTCGGTGCTGCGCTCCATATCTAGGGTGGAGCCGGGGGACACCATCGTCGTGCGCTCCTACGCCTTGAGCAAGGAGGCCCTGGAGAGGGGCGTCCTGGCGCCGGATGTTCCCGCCCTCCTGGCGCCCGGTTGGCTCGGGGTCGCGTATCTCAAACCCGACCCCAAGGCCGGTGGCACAGAGGCGCGCCTGCAGTTCACCATCGCCGCGAACGGCGACAGCTTCGAGGATATCCCGCCCGGACCCCCGTCCCTGAGGTGGACGGAGGAGGTCGAAGTGGGCGCCGAGTGAGTCGCCGCTGCCTCGGGCCCCGGCTACAGATCACCCCCGGTCAGGGGCCTGGCCCATCCCGGCCAGAGCCTCAGTATGTCGAGCTGTCGCGGCCAGGAGCAAATGGCAACGGGCTTCCTGCCTGGGCGACCGAGGTGGGCAGCAAATTCGGAACTGCTGGGCCGCCGCGGCTCGCTTGCCCTGATCCGCCGGGCCCCCGCCGGGTTGCGCCTTGACTGATCCTCGACCCTTCGCTAGCCTCGATTACCCGTTCGCCGCCGCCTACGACCTGTTGGGACGATTGGATTTCGATCCGTTGTCGTCTCCCGCACCTGGCCAATCAACCCCGAGCCCTATCGACACGAGGTCATCATATGCGAAACATCGCCGCTTCCCTTATCCTGTTCGCCGCCGCAGTCGTTGCTCCCGTGGCCGGTCTGGCAGAGGTACAGACCAAGGCGGTGGAGTACATGTCCGGGGACGTGCCGCTCACCGGCCATCTGTACTGGGACGACGGCATCGAGGGCCAACGCCCCGGCGTGCTGGTGATCCACGAGTGGTGGGGCCTCAACGACTACGCCAAGGCGCGCGCCCGAATGCTCGCGGAATTGGGCTATGTCGCCTTCGCGGCAGACATGTACGGCAATGGGCAGGTCACGGAGGATCCGGCGCAGGCGCGGGAGTGGATGCAGGAGGTCACCACCGACCTCGAGCTATGGGGCCTTCGCGCCGGACTCGGCCTGGCCCAGCTCAAGGCCAGCGAGCTGGTGGACCCCGCCAAGACCGCCGCCATCGGCTATTGCTTCGGCGGCGGCACCGTCATGCATATGGCCTATGCCGATGCCGACGTGCTCGGTGTCGTGAGCTTCCACGGCTCGCTGCCGGCGGCTCCAGAGGAGACTAAAGGTCAGATCGGCCCGCGGATCTTGGTGCTTCACGGGCAATCGGATAGCTTCATCGATCCGGCTGTGGTCGCCAACTTCCAGAACAAGCTGGAGGAGGCAGAGGCCAACTGGGAGATGGTCATCTATGGCGGCGCTCGCCACGGATTCACCAATCCCGACGTCGGTGACTACGGCATCGAGAACCTCCAGTACGACGCGCAGGCCGACGCCCGCTCCTGGGCACGGATGCAGGCCTTCTTCGACGAGCTGTTCTCGAACTGATGCGCTGGGCCCTGGGGATCGCCGCCACCGCCATTGGGCGTGGGGCGGCGATCCGCGGATGCCGCCGATCCGGCCCCGGCGGCCGACTCGTCCAGGACGTCTTCGAGTTCCGGCATCCTTTAACCGCTCGCCCACGGGTCGACCCTTGCGGGCCGCTGTCCACCGTCTTTGTGGGAGCGATCGGGCTGACCACGTTTCGCATGCGTACATTTCCGAAGGGGTTAGGCTCCGCCTCTCCGCCGGCAGTGCACCATCTGCGCGGGGCCGACATTGGAAGCCCCGACCTGACTGCCCGCCTTTTGGTCCATGCCGGCTCAGCCTCTTTGGGATGTGGTTAGTCACGACGGCTCGACAGGGGTTCACCTGAGTCAGCCTTGCCCTTCAAACCCGGCTCCCGACCACCTCGAGGGGGCAGTCGCGACATCTCCTCGTGGCATGGAAATCCTCGTAAAAGCTCAGGTTGTCGCGCCAGTGGACGTCGTCGTGCAGGCGTCCTTGACGAAGGGCGATGGGTTGTCGGCGTCCCAGATCAGCCTGGCGTTGGAGGGGTTCTCGGTGAAGAGCAGCTCCGCGGGCAGCGCGCCGTCCAGGTGATATCGGCCGAGCGTCGGATGCTCTGCGCGGACCGCCCAGGCGGCGCCCGAGGGCGCGTCCACCGCTCGCAGCCCAGGTTGCGCCAGGTCATCGCCCCAGGACCAGTTGTTGTGAAACCAGAGGGTCGGCAAGAGATGGATCTCGGCAGGATCCGGACCCCGGTTCTTGAGGTAGATCCGGATGTGGATCTCGGTCGGCCCGGCCTTCGAATAGAAGACATCGACGTCCCAGTATCGCTGCTCGTCGAAGCAGCCGGTGTCGATGAGCTGGTGCGGCGGATCCTCTCTGGAGCGCCGGGCAGTCTCCTCGATGAGCCCGCCCCGAGCCAGGCACAGAGTGGGGTTCATTCTATCCCCAGCCGCCGGAGCGGGATCGGTTGGCGAGAGTCGCTCAGCAGTTCCAAATTTGACTCCTCGGCGGCAAGAAAGACCCGGGACCGCCGACTTCAGTCGGCGATTCGCTGAAAGCGACTGCTATCATGCCCGACATCAGATTCCATCGATGCCGTTCTGGCTCGAATGACCGGAGTGAGGATGAAGGTTCAGATTCTGCAACATGTCCCGTTCGAAGACATCGGCTCGATGGCGTCCTGGCTGGCCGTTCGGGACGCGACGCTGAGCTATACGCGCTTCTATCAGGATGCCGAGCTGCCGGGGCTCGAGGGGATCGATCTGGTCATCGCGATGGGCGGCCCGATGAGCGTCAACGACGAGGCGGAGTTGCCTTGGCTGAAAGCAGAGAAGGCGTTTCTGCGAGAGGCGATGGCGCGCGGTATCCCACTCCTGGGTATTTGCCTGGGCGCTCAACTGATCGCCAGCGCACTCGGCGCGCGGGTCTATCCCAACAAGGAGAAGGAGATCGGCTGGTTCCCGGTCCGCGTGGTCTCCGGGGGTGCAGATGCATCGAGCGAAGGCTTCCGGTTGCCGCACGAGATCCGGGTGTTTCACTGGCATGGCGAGACCTTCGACCTTCCGCCTGGTGCGGTCCGGCTTGCGTCGAGCGAGGCGTGCGAGAACCAGGCCTTCCAGATCGGGCAGCGGGTGATCGGTCTTCAGTTCCATCTCGAGACCACCCCGGAGAGTGCTGCGTCCATACTCGAGCATTGCCGTGACGAGCTGATCTCGGCACCCTGGGTCCAAACCGAGGTAGCCATTCGCGCCGTGGACGCCGGGACCTATGGGGCAGCGAACCAGCTCATGGAGAGCCTGTTGGACTTCCTGATGCTTCCGGCGCGGCGCCCATGACCAAATGTCTTGCCGAGCCCCGGTCGAAGGAATTTGATCCGGAAAGACACGGCGGCTACAAATGACGTTGTGGATTCGACCACTGCCCGCTCTTGTGGTCCGGCACCATCAGGGTCTGATGAAAGGCTATTTTGCTCCTGCGGTCCTTGCCTGTTGGACCGCCTTTTCTCAATATATCCGAGGTCCGCGCCGATGGAGATCCCCGCATTCCTCACCAATTGGCCACTCCAGGCTCTGCTCGCGATTGTGGTGGGCATCGTTGTACTCCTCTTTCCGCGGGTCCTGAACTATGCCGTTGCCGTCTATCTGCTTGCGGTCGGAACGCTCGGCCTTCTGGTTTACTTCCAAGGACAGGACATCAAGGTGCAGGCCATCATTGCACTGGTGGCCGGGGTGCTCATCCTGATCAAGCCGACCATCCTGAACTATGTGATCGGCATCTATCTCATCCTCGTCGGCTTGTTGGAAGCCGGCATCATCCGAATCTAAAAGGAGATCGCCTCGCTCCGTTACGGGGAACCTTCGCCCCGGGGCACTCCGGCCGCAGGCGGAAGGTGGATGCGCTCCGCTTATCCACCCTACGGTTTGGCTGGTCTTTGTGGACGCCCGGAGCCGGTAGGGTGGATAAGGCGCGTGGTCGACGGTCTTGGGGTGCCTCCGTCGTCTGCTCGCGCCGCATCCACCATGGCCTTGAGGCAGACCGCGAGGGTGGACGGTGGATGCGCTTCGCTTATCCACCCTACGGGTTCGTGGCGCTTCGGGGCAGGCGGATGAGCTGGGGGCAGTGGAAGCGTTGTGCTTGTACGGGCACCGGGGCTGTCCGGCATCCCTGCCGCGACGAGGATCCGCCGTCCGAAGGCATCGAGCTGGTTCCTTTGCGTTATCCTTCACCTGCGCAGACGACAGACGCAAGGAGCCCCACGTGACCGAAAGCCTCATCCCGCCGGGCCTAATGCTCGTTCACGGAAATCATGCAGAGAGCCTGCGGGATCTCCTCGTGGAATGGATGAAGCGTTATCCGCTGGCGCCGCTCGAGAACGAGATCATCCTGGCCCAGAGCAACGGCATCGCGCAGTGGCTGAAGCTTGCGCTCGCCGCCGATGCGAGCAGCGGGCGGGGGGG
>RRYU01009803.1_pt1 | contig 10435 bp, 6 predicted proteins | sample 2162651 | NCBI WGS metagenome assembly RRYU01 (sample SAMN10267283, study PRJNA491782) | microbial mat metagenome | isolation source: biomat in the production well | place: Japan: Minami-Kanto gas field, natural gas well KTG3 | collected 2017-06 | reverse complement strand
ACATACAATGAATACACAACAGCATCCTTGTACCAGTCATGGTTGATTTCATGCTCATCTTGCTGAAGCGCTGAGATTTCCCTCAGAAAAGCATCAAGTCTGGTCTCCTTTTCAGCTGGATATAACACCCTCCAATACTGGAACAATAGTTCTTCATTGCTCATTTGTAGCAAGTTAAAGTTAATTTTCTAAGTTATGCAAATATACTTATTGCGTCCGGCTTTGGCCATGAATAATGGCTAAGCGCGACCAATTATACAACGCAAACGATTACGATAAAAGTGTGCGTGGATAAGTGGGATATCTTTTTCCGGAACAACAATCGTTTGCAGTGAAATGTATGAGATGCTGTTTTGATTTTGATGTATTAGTTTCCGGCTTTTCATATCTTTACCTACACTTTAATGATGTACTGAATACTGACCATAATTGATGATACCATGAATCTTTCCCGTCACTTAATGGCCTTATTGGCCATATTGTTTTTGTCCCTCTCATTTGCATTTGGCCAAACTGACAAAGTGCGTATTGAGCCACCAATGTGGTGGGCCGGGATGGCCAATCCCGACTTGCAGCTGATGGTACATGCCCCTGATGTTGGATTTACAACTGCAGAACTGAACCATCCAGGAGTTCAGTTAAAAGAAACCATAACGGTGGCCAATAAAAATTATATGTTCCTCAACCTGGATATTAGCCCGGAGGTTAAAGCCGGGAAATTTACCATCAGCTTTGTGGAGGGCAAGCGAACCGTTTACCAATCCACCTATGAATTGCTTGAACGGGAGAAGGGGTCGGCACAACGTAAGGGTTTCGATAATGCAGACGTGATTTACCTGTTGATGCCCGATCGGTTTGCCAACGGTGATCCGGACAACGATCATGTTAGAGGCATGCTAGAAAGAGTGAACAGAAGCAATCCTGATGGACGTCATGGAGGCGACCTTGCGGGCATAGGTGATAAGATGGACTATTTTGCATCGCTTGGGATTACAGCTTTGTGGCTTAATCCTGTATTGGAAAACAATATGCCGGCTTACTCGTATCATGGGTATGCCATCACTGACTTTTATAAAGTGGACCCGCGCATTGGCACCAATGAGATCTACCAGTCCATCAATAAAAAGCTGAATGAACGTGGCATAAAGATGATCATGGACATGGTATTCAACCACTTTGGAACCGGGCACTGGTGGATGAATGACCTCCCAATGGAAAACTGGATACATCAATGGACAGAATTCACACGATCAAATTATCGCGGTGGAACCATCACCGACCCATATGCTTCTGAAGCTGACAAAGAACTGATGCTCAAAGGGTGGTTCGATACAAGCATGGCAGATTTTAACCAGGACAATCCTTTTGTGGCCACTTATCTTATTCAGAACAGCATCTGGTGGATTGAATATGCAGGCCTGAGTGGCATACGCATGGATACCTACCCTTACTCTTACAAAGATTTTATGGCTGACTGGATGAGGAGAATCCATCAGGAGTATCCCAATTTCTCCGTGGTTGGCGAAGCCTGGCTTAATGTGGCGCCACAGGTGGCCTATTGGCAGGACAATCAGAGGAACCCAGATGGCTATCGGTCTCATCTGGATATCGTATTTGATTTTCCACTCAAATATGCCATTGGTGATGCTTTTATCGAAGCAAACGGCTGGAGCACAGGAGTGTCCAGGCTGTATGAATCCCTAAGTCTGGACTATCTCTATAGTGATCCTTACAATATGGTGGTATTCGCTGATAACCACGATGCTGACCGGATTTTTACCAGGCTGGGAGAGGATATAAGAAAATTTAAAATGGCCATGGCCTTCCTGATGACCACAAGGGGCATTCCTCAAATTTATTATGGCACTGAGATTTTAATGACCGGTCTGGAGCATGAGGGACATGGGTTAATTCGTGAGGACTTTCCGGGTGGCTGGCCTGACGATAGCAGTGATGCATTCACACCTGAGGGTCGATCGCCTGATCAAAATGATGCATGGAACTTCCTGAGCTCATTGATAAACTGGCGAAAAGGAAAAGAAGTGATCCACAGCGGTCAATTAAAGCATTATATTCCTGAAGATGGAATTTATGTTTATTTCAGATACAATGAAGACGAATCCATCATGGTGGTTTTGAATAATAATGATGAAAATAAAACACTGAAAACGAGACGTTTTGTTGAAAATCTTGAGGGATATCGTACAGGAACAGATGTGTTGCATCGTACCTATTTTGACAACCTTAGCGAAATCGGCTTGCCACCAATGTCAGCCAGGATAATTGAGCTGAGGAGGTAAGTCGGTTCAGAATAATGGGCAAAGAGTTATCGTCCAACAAAACTTTCATAATGGTTTATTAAGCCACAAACACTTTCTTTATGGGGAGAACATTGCAAATGAAACTTTCAGAATACTTTATGCCGGCCTTTGGTTGTTTGATGATTTTCACATTAGGGTGGAATCAACTTAGGGCGCAGGTTTTAACCGTATTACCCGAAAATCCAACAACAGAGGATACGCTTGTTTTCACATTCAATGCGGCTGAAGGAAACAAAGCCCTATTAGGTTATGATGAGGCCGTGTATTTTCATGCAGGCCTTATCACTGCAGGCAGTACCGGAACACACGACTGGAAAATGGTGGTGGGTATATGGGGCAAGCATGATGCGCGCACTAAAATAGAATCACTGGACAACGATTTGTATCGTTTTGTGATCCACCCGCGTACCTTCTTCAATATACCTGAAACAACAGTGGTTCAGCAACTGGCTTTCGTTTTCCGGAATGAAAACGGGACCCTGGTCGCCAAAACAGCTGATAACGAAGATTTTCTTATTCCCGTAAATGGCTACGAACCCGCTGAAGAAGGACCGGGTGAAATGCTTATCAGCGATAAAAAATATGTTGCGCACCGGATGTTGAGTAAAGATGTCCTGCTGGTGGTTACCGATCAGGGTGAGCTAACAATCAGAATTTTTGATAAGAACATGGTTGAGGTGGCTTTTCATCCCAATGGATTTGTCACATTTGATTCATCACATGCGGTGATTTTGCAACCGCAGGGCCTCGAAATGCAACTTTTAGATCTGCCTGCCGAACTAAGAATACAACTGGCCGATTTGGAAATTCAAATAGAAAAAGAGGTGTTGCGCATTCATTTTCTCCGTCATAATAATTTGCTCCTTAGTGAAGAATATGGTTTTTTTAAACGTGATAAAAACAGAGGTTTCCGCTTCCATCTTTCCGAAGGTGAACGGCTGTATGGAACTGGTGAGCGGGCTACCGGTATGGATCTTAGGGGTGAGCTCCTCGGACTATACAACAGACCTCATTATGGATATGAGTTAGGGGCTAAGGACCTTAACTTTGTTATGCCTGTTGTGTTGTCATCAAAAAAATACCTGCTTATGCTCGATAATCCCCAGCGCGGCTATCTCGACCTGGGTCATCAACAAATGGATATTCTTGAATTTGGAACAATCGGCGGTGAGATGAAATATTATTTCATTGCTGCAGACGACTATGAAGGCTTATTAAAAGATTACTCCAGGCTTACCGGCTTTCAGCCCATGACACCACGTTGGGCCTTGGGAAACCTTCAATCGAGGATGGCATACAAAACCCAGGAAGAAACCACCACTATTGTAAATCAAATGATTGAAGAAGATTTTCCGATTGATGCCATCATCATTGATTTTTACTGGTTTGGCGACAACATCATGGGACATATGGGTCGTCTTGACTGGTTTTGGCCAAACTGGCCCGATCCAGTTGGCATGATTAAGGATTTCAGGGAAAAAGGGGTCAAAACCATATTGATCACTGAACCCTATATAATCGACAGCCTGGAGAATTTCAGCATCACTGCTGATAAAGGCTTACTGGCCACCGACAGCATGGGTAATGCTTATGTAAATCGTGAGTTCTACTTTGGCGATGCGGGCCTGATCGATATCTTCAAGCCCGAAGCCGGGCAGTGGTGGTGGGAGCAATATGTGCCTCAGATTGAAAATGGGGTTGCCGGTTGGTGGGGCGACCTGGGAGAGCCGGAAAGTCATCCTTCGGATATGATACATGTAAACGGTACAGCCGATGAAGTGCATAATATTTATGGGCATTACTGGCACAAAATGCTTTGGGACAATTATCGCAAGTATTATCCTGAGGTGCGATTGTTTAACCTGAACAGAAGTGGTTTTGCCGGATCTCAGCGCTTTGCGGTCTATCCCTGGACAGGTGATGTGGCACGCAGTTGGGGTGGGTTGCAGGCACAATTGCCCGCCATGTTGCATATGAGCCTGAGTGGCCTTCCCTTTATCCATGCTGATGCCGGTGGTTTTGCCATGGGTGAAAAAGATGAGGAGCTCTATACCCGGTGGCTGCAATTTGCAGTTTTTACGCCCATCTTGAGGCCGCACGGATCTGGCATTCCGTCCGAGCCCATCTTTTTCAATGATACAACGAAACGAATTGTGCGTCATTTTATGAAATTGCGTCATGAATTGATGCCATACACCTATACGATGAGCTGGGAGAATGCTCAAACCGGACTGCCATTGACCAAGCCACTATTCTTTTATCATGATGAAGAACGCTTTTCCAGCTACGACCAATCCTACTATTTTGGCAGGGACTTGTTGGTTTCACCTGTTGTAAGACCGGGTCAAACTCATATTGAATTACCCCTTCCTGAGGGCTTATGGTATGACTATTTTACCGGTGATGCCATAGAGGGCGGGGTTGAACTGAAATACCACATTCAATATGAGACCATACCGGTTTTTGCGCGTGCTGGAAGCATCATTCCGCATGTTGAGGCTGTGAACTCTACTGATTACTACAGCTCAAGTCGATTGTTCCTGCATACTTATCTGCCTACTGATCCTGGTGTTTTACTTGGAATAATGTATGAAGATGATGGATGGACCTTTGGCGCCTTTGAAAAGGGAGATTATGAATTGCTTGCTTTTAAGGGCGAACTGCTATCGGATCAAATTAAGCTCCGTACATCACGCAGCGGAAACGGTTATGCGGGCATGCCTGAGTCGCGTTTAGTGGAATGGATATTCTACGGTCTTGAACATGATGTAAAATCAGTTGTTGGTGATGGCAATGAGTTGAAAAAGCTAACACCCGGTGGTGCACCGAACGAAACAGGTTACTGGCAAGACTATGATGGGAAATGGCGAGTACGCTTCCCTTATTTCAGCCATGATCAGCAAATAATTATCAATTTTTAATACCTGTGAAGTTGTTGATCCGGTTAAATTAATTGAATATGAGATTTTGATAAAAATAAATCACCTACAAACCAATACATTAAATAATATGAAAACAATGACATCATTTTTAATTACAGGAATCGTAATATTGTTTATTGCGGCCGTTTCAGTGATGCTGAGCTCATGTGAAACCCATGAAAAGCCAGTTGAAACTAAAAAGCCGTTCTCCGAGGTTGTCACACCTGAATGGGCAAAGCATGCCGTGATCTACGAGGTTAATACCCGACAATATACCCCCGAAGGGACATTCAAAGCTTTTTCGGAGCATTTGCCACGTTTAAAAGATCTCGGTGTGGATATACTTTGGTTTATGCCTATACATCCCATTGGAGAGAAAAACCGCAAAGGCAGCTTGGGAAGCTATTATTCCATCAAGGATTATACGGCGGTTAATCCTGAATTTGGGACTTTTAAAGATTTTAAGGATTTGGTTGCCAAAGCACATGAAATGGGATTTTACGTACTGCTTGATTGGGTGGCCAACCATACGGCCTGGGATCACCACTGGATAGAAGAGCACCCCGATTGGTATGCCCTTGATGAACATGGAGAAATGATCGCCCCCCATGACTGGACCGATGTGGCGCAACTTAATTATACCAACAATGATATGCAGAATGCCATGATTGAAGCACTTAAATTTTGGGTTGCCGAAGCCAACATAGATGGTTATCGTTGCGATGTAGCCGGAATGGTTCCAACACCATTCTGGGAGCGTGCACGTATCGAACTTGATGCCATCAAACCAGTATTCATGTTGGCCGAAGACGAAGGACAGCATGATCTGATGCATAAAGCATTCGATGCCAACTATGGTTGGGAACAGCACCATATCATGAACCAGATTGCGAAAGGTGATCAAAATGTAGACCGGCTATGGAGCTATTTCAAAAAAATTGATACCATCTTCCCAGCGTCGGCATATCGCATGTATTTCACCTCCAACCATGATGAAAATTCCTGGAATGGAACTGTTTTTGAACGTTTGGGTGAAGGTGCCAGGGCATTTGCTGTTCTAAGCTATACCATACCGGGATTCCCACTTATATATAATGGACAGGAGGCGGGACTGGATCATCGTCTTGCCTTTTTTGAAAAAGACGAGATCAATTGGTCAGACCCAAATGATTTCACCTCTTTCTACGCCAAGCTCAACCAAATCAAAAAGGAAAACAAGCTGCTTTGGAATGCTGACAATGGAGGAGATCTTGATCCAATCATGATTGATAAGGCCCAGGAAGTGTTTGCATTTATGCGGTCAAATGAAGATGAAAAGATCCTTGTGTTCATTAACATTACCAACGAACCGCATACTTTACATTTTGCAGATAACACCCACGACGGGACATATACCTGCCTGATGAACAATATCAGCTACAGCATCAAACAGAATGAACCGTTTGAAATAGGAGCTTGGGGGTACCTGGTCCTAAAGTAAAGGCTCTTCGGCTAATACAAGTGTCAGGGCCAATCGGTACTTATTATAATGGGTTTTGATGCCTATGTGTTGGAAAATCACTTGGTGTTAACAGCGAAGACAACGCTCTAAGTGTCATATTGCCTTGATATTAAGATATAACATGCCGATAGAGTTAATAAATGAATACATAGATAAATTCTATGAATATTTAAATGGTATCAATATTTTAATTTGATACATTTGCACTAGAAGAAATAAATTAATATAACTATGGAAAAGAAGAAAAAAGAAACCAAATCAACCGGTTCCGAAGCTGAATGCCCGGTAACCGGAAGTACATCGAAAAAAATCAGTGGTGCAAAAAGCATCCGCGATTGGTGGCCCAATCAATTAAATATGAGGATTCTGCGTCAACACTCTTCATTATCTGATCCGATGGGTGACGACTTCAACTATGCGGAAGAGTTCAAGAAACTTGATCTGGAGGCTGTTAAAAAAGACCTGAAAGACATCATGACAGATTCCAAAGAATGGTGGCCGGCTGATTTCGGCCATTACGGGCCATTATTCATTCGTATGGCCTGGCACAGTGCAGGTACGTATCGTATCCATGATGGCCGTGGGGGGGGCAGGACCGGCTCGCAGCGTTTTGCACCGCTAAACAGCTGGCCTGACAATACAAATCTTGACAAAGCAAGGCGATTGATATGGCCTGTAAAACAGAAGTATGGTAGAAAAATTTCATGGGCCGATCTGTTGATCCTGGCCGGTAATGTTGCATTGGAATCGATGGGTTTCAAAACCTTTGGTTTCGCCGGCGGACGTGAAGATATCTGGGAACCAATGGAAGACATCTATTGGGGTTCGGAAAAAGAATGGCTTGACGACAAACGTTATTCCGGTGACCGGAAACTCGAAAATCCCCTGGCTGCAGTGCAGATGGGATTGATCTATGTAAACCCGCAAGGCCCTAACGGCAACCCCGATCCCTTGCTGGCAGCTCATGACATACGCGAAACCTTCAGGCGCATGGCAATGAACGACGAAGAAACAGTTGCCTTGATTGCAGGAGGTCATACCTTTGGCAAAACACATGGTGCCGGCCCTGCATCACATAAAGGTCCGGAACCTGAAGCCGCTACGATGGAAGAACAAGGACTTGGTTGGAAGAGTAGCTTTGGTTCTGGTAAAGGCGCAGATACCATCACCGATGGTGAAGAAGTAACCTGGACCAAAACACCTACCAAATGGAGCAATAACTTCTTCGAGAACTTGTTTGATTATGAATGGGAACTGACCAAGAGCCCTGCCGGTGCCTATCAATGGAAACCAAGAGGACAGGCAGGATCCGGAAGTGTGCCCCATGCCCACGATCCCAATAAGAGAATTGCACCGGCCATGCTTACAACCGACCTTTCATTACGATATGATCCGGAATATGCCAAAATTTCGAAACGATTTCATGAGAACCCTGATGAGTTCGCAGAGGCATTTGCACGTGCATGGTTCAAGCTGACACACCGCGATATGGGACCAAAATCAAGGTATCTTGGACCCGAAGTACCGGAAGAAGATTTGATCTGGCAAGATCCGGTTCCGCCATTGACCCATAAAGTGATTGACAACAAGGATATTGAAGATCTAAAGAAAAAAATTATAAGCTCCGGATTATCAGTAACTGAACTGGTGTCTGCAGCCTGGGCCTCGGCATCAACTTTCCGCGGTTCTGACTTTAGAGGTGGTGCAAATGGCGCACGTATTCGTTTGGCACCACAAAAAGATTGGGAAGTCAACAAACCGGCTGAACTGGCAAAAGTATTGAAGGCTCTTGAGGGCATTCAGGAGAATTTCAACAAGCAGCAGAAATCTGGCAAGAAGGTTTCAATGGCCGACTTGATCGTTTTGGGTGGTTGTGCTGCAGTTGAAAAAGCAGCAAAGGATGCCGGTTTCGATGTAAAAGTCCCGTTTACCCCGGGTCGTACCGATACCACCCAGGAGCTGACTGATGTGGAAGCATTTGAGGTGCTGGAGCCGATGGCAGATGGTTTCCGCAACTACGTTAAGACTAAATACCTGTCTTCAACAGAGGAAATGTTGGTTGACCGTGCTCAATTATTGACCTTGACAGCACCTGAAATGACAGTACTGATTGGTGGTATGCGCGTGCTGGGAACAAATTTCGACGGATCACAGCATGGTGTATTCACGAAACGTAAAGGGGCGTTGACCAATGATTTCTTTGTGAATTTACTCGATATGGAAACCTCTTGGAAATCCGTTTCAAAAGATGAGGAATTGTTCGAAGGCCGTGACCGCAAAACAGGTGAACTTAAATGGACCGGCACACGCGCTGATCTTGTCTTTGGATCAAATTCTGAGCTTCGTGCATTAGCCGAAGTTTATGGAAGTTCTGATGCCGGAGATAAGTTTGTAAAAGACTTTGTTGCTGCATGGAACAAAGTGATGAACCTGGATCGATTTGATCTGGCTTAGTTAGATCCGCAAAGCAATTTATTGACTTTCGGTTCCTTATAGCAAAAAAAACCGAAGTGAACAATTCAGTTTCACTTCGGTTTTTTTTTAAATTGCTGATTAATTTCATTCATAATGAAAACGATCACCTACCTCTCGATAGTCAGTATAATTGTTTTATCAGGCTGTAAATCAACAAATCAAATTACATTAATACCACCGCCAGAAACACCTTCGGCTGAGGTGGTTGAACCAGTTTTTAGCCCGGGGCCTCCAACCATTGTTTATAAAACCAGATCGGATTATCGTGAACATGTGCCTGTTTTACTTTCGCCTGACAAAAGCAAGCTGGAATCATTTCCTGCACCTGGGGATGTGTTTTACAACGGCACATTGGCCTATCCACTTCAATTGGAAGAGGGCTGGTTGCTCGATGTAAGAGGCATCAATGAACACGTGGCCTTCATTAAGACCACTTATGAAACCTATAGCCGGATGGCTTCAACTCCGGAAAGCAGCGAACTCTTGGATCTGATACTGGACGATGACCCGCTTACTGAAATGTATCATTGCGGAAACAAACAGCACTTCAAGCAACCGGTAAACGACCTGAACAAGCTGATCAAACAAGGTGGCCTTGAAAAATGCAAAAAGCTTAAATAATCCCAAATTGGTTCGGGTTAAAAATACCACATCTCCTTTGCGTGAAAGGGGCTAGTGTACGACAGGTTTTAAGGATGAAAAGTGGATCCCATCGGGCTCCTTGCCCGCCTGAATGTGGCGGCTGATTTCCATTTTGTTCAGGTTGATCTCAGTTACGGCATCTGATCGTGTGTTGGCAACAAACACTGTGGAGTCATCCGGAATAACAATCCCAATTGGGATGGAAGTACCTTCAAATTCAGAAAAGTAACGGGTGTCATCCTCAGCTGAAGCTGGCGGAGGCACCATTTCAACTCTTCCTTTTAATCTTCTCTCAGCAGCATCAAAAACTGCAATATCACCTGAACGTGCATTGCTCACCACAAAATATTTTCCATTGGGAGTAAACTTCGCCCTGATTGGAAAATCTGAGCAAGGTATGGTATCAAGAAGTTCAAGACTGTGCGTGTCAAAAACACTGATCGTATTATCCGCTCGGTTGGTAATCCAAACCTCTTTTCCATCCGGTGAAACATCTATACCTTCTGCGCCTGCTCCGCTATAAATATGATCAATCAATTCAGCTGTTTTGAGGTCAAAAACAGCCACATTCCCTG
>RRYU01005699.1_pt1 | contig 10440 bp, 7 predicted proteins | sample 2162651 | NCBI WGS metagenome assembly RRYU01 (sample SAMN10267283, study PRJNA491782) | microbial mat metagenome | isolation source: biomat in the production well | place: Japan: Minami-Kanto gas field, natural gas well KTG3 | collected 2017-06 | reverse complement strand
ACCGATGATTACAAAACCGGCATACACAACTGTGTAGCATAAAAATAATATCACTCCAAGTTTGGCTTTTTTGGCAGCAGCTTTGTCAGCTTCAATTTTGGCAGCAGGTCCGTGCATATTCCCTCCTTTTAAAGTTTTGATAATATTAGGTACATAACGCTTTTTAAAAGGTTTAAAATTAATGCTTTATCAAGTATGCTGTTATGTTTTTAACAATGATTAAAAACATTGTTATAAAACAACATTTTTAGTTTATTTTTGTGAAAAAATCCTTTTATGCGGTTGATCGACAAGGAAAAACATTGCCATGCATGCAAATCAACATGTGACATTTTTCTAACAGCAAAAGAGATGAATCTTGAACAGGAATTAAATCCTGTGCATATTGTTTACAAAAAACATGAGATCATTTGTCGTGAACACGCCTCAATAACCCATAGCATCAACCTGGTTGAGGGCAACGCCAAAATGTTTGTTAGCGGTCTTCACGGTAAAAATATTATGCTGAGCATCCTGATGCCCGGCAACTACATTGGCCTAACCGCAATATTTGGTTCGGCGAAATATGCTTACAATGTGTCGGCCCTGACACCATGCCATACCTGCCAGGTGAATATCAGGTTGGTGAAGCGGATGTACCATAACAACAGCACTTTTCAGGAAAAACTTAACAAAGCATTTGGAATTACAATGGCGAATATGATGAGTAAACTGGTTTCGCTTAACCAAAAACAAATGCGGGCCAAAGTGGCTGAAAGTTTGCTCTACATAGCCCAATTGTTTGAAAGCAACCGGTTCGTCTTACCGGTAACGCGCAAAGAGTTGGGAGAGCTCTCAGCCATAACCGGTGAAAATGTGGTGCGTGTATTGAGTGAATTCAAGCAAGAAGGCATCATTCAACTTGAAGCTAAGGAAGTAATTATATCGCAACCCGAAGTTTTGAAAAATATCAGTTTAGCGGGGTGAATTTTACCTTCGGCCTACCTAGTGTCATGTCACTAACCCTTATATGCACTCATAAACTCCTGTTTTCCGGATTGGGCACCCACTTTCTTCTCCATAAAGAATTATTGATCGATGCAATTTAGTATATCTTCAAGCATTTCAGATATTGAGGTTATTAACACGCCATCATGAATTAACTGCTGCGCTGGCCCGCTCAAATTTGAGGGCGGTGGGGCAGTGAATTGAAAAGCGCTTACTAAACCGGCAAAAACGGCCCAAAGGACGTTTGGTTGAGGCCCTTAGGCCGAAACCACTTTTTTGCCAGGTTTAGTTGTGCTTTTCAAGAGCGCGCCGGCATTAATTTGCGCAGATGGTTTTGGTCCTTTTGCCAAAACAAAAGGACAATAGGATTTGCTTGGGACACCCAAACAATAGTGACAGGTTTGATAGGTATCAGCATACCAGTACTGTGCAACTTCATTGTCATTTATATCAGGAAGTCAGGAGAAGGCATCATTCAACTTGAAGCTAAGGAAGTAATTATATTTCAACCCGAAGTTTTGAAAAATATCAGCTTAGCGGGGTGAATTTTACCTTCGGCCTACCTGGTATTAACATGACCTAACCCTTATATGCACTCATAAACTCTGCGCCTAGTTTCTCCTGGTAACCACTCATTTGCGAAAACACTTTTTTTAGAATCATCTGGTCCATGTCCGTCATTTTTCGCGGAAGTATGTTGTTGGTGATTTCGGTACGGTTCAGCATTTGATTGAGCTGACGAACCAAGCGCTTTTGCATAAGAAAGTTATAATGAAATTGTACCTCATCTGCGGTCGCAGGGTTCCATACCCCGGTTGATTTGAGTGCCTGAACCCTGTTGTAGGTATCTTTAAAACGAATTCCGCGGTGCAAGGCATAGATGCGGGTAAACATCACTGTAGCAGAAATACAGCTTTTCACATCAATCACTTCGGTGTTTTTACCACTGCTTTCGGTTACAATATTGCCAAACACATTCAGGGGTGGTTTAAAGCTGCTCACTGACTGTGCCAGGAAGTAAAAGAAGGCCGACTTGCCTTTCATTGACTCAAAAACATGGTCGTCAAGCTTATTAAACAGGTTTGGATCACCATAGGCATGCCGCAGATCGAAAAAGACAGAAATATTGAGGATGTTCTCGGGCTCGGCGTTCACAATCCATTCGGTAAAGTAGTTTTTCCAAACCCGAAGTGGTTGACACCATTTTGGATTGCTGGCCATATAGTTGCCCGGGCACTTATGCAGTCCGCTTTCGTCCAGGCGTTTGCATATCCTCTCGCCCAGCTTCACAAAATACTGTTGTAAGGTTTCATCCGGAATATTTTCGTTGTCATCATAAATGATGGCATTATCCTGATCCGAGTTGAAGGCCAGCTCCTCACGACCGGCACTCCCAATTACCATAAAAGCAAAAGGAACCGGAGGCTCACCAAGTTCACTTAGGGCATTTTCAATAATACAGTCGGTGATGGCATCGTTAAAGTCCGAAATGATCTTACCGGCAATTTGCATATTGCCCACACCCTCTAATAGGGGTTTTGTCATCAGGGCAACATGATTTCGAATTTGAGCCAGATCAAAGGTGTTAGTACAGTTTTCAACTGCATCTTTGAGAATTTCCGTAGGATTAACACATAGGCCTGCAAGCATTTGTCTGCTTATTACACCAATAATTTCTCCATTGTTGCTGCGCACCAGCAAGTGTGAAATATTCTTTTGATCCATCAGGTTAACAGCTTGATTGATCGTTGCCAATTCATCAATGCTTATAAGGGGCGCACTCATAATTTCGGAAGCTTGCACTACAGCAGACATTTCACTTGCAAGATGACGCCTGATCACATCAGTTTGTGTGAGTATACCGGCAGGTTTTTGGTTTATCGTCAACACTACTGCATCTGAGTGGTTGCGGTGCATGATGCCGACAACCTGATGCAGGCTTGAATCATGAGGGCAATCAACAATGGCTTTGCAAAAATCAGCAACGGGCCGATAACCAACAATCAACAGCTGATATAATTTTTGAGAAAAACTATTGATTTCTTCATGTGCAACAGTGGATTCAGCCATTTCGATAATTCCGTCACAATAGTTTTGCCCGGCGCCTTCGCTTTTAACGAGAAAAAGGCTTAGTTTCACTTCAATAATGCTGTTGTTCTTCTTACGCAAGCTTGTTTGTTTGCTTATAACAGTTCCTTTTTCGAGCACTTCGCCCAAAAGGGATCGCAGTTCCGATCTATTTGCGAGGATGTTTCCAAGTGGAACTTTTTTCAACTCAAATATATCATCGTAACCAAGAAGGGCAGCTGCATACTGGTTTAAATCGATCAGTCGTTTATCGTTGAGCGAGAATCTGAAGAGGCCACTCTTACCAAATTGCGAAATATTATGGTATCGTTGTCTGAGGTCTTCGAGTTCAGTTTTTATAATTTTATGTTCATGTATATCGCGGAATGTAAGAAGCAAACCCTCTTTACCAACAAATCGTACCGGCAATGCGGTTAATATCGCAGCTGCTTTTCTGCCATCCTTGCCTACCAGGTCAACCTCTATCCTGGTTTCAGTATTAATTTCACTAAAGTTGATTTCTGGACCACTTTCCACCATACGTTCAACTGGCAAACCTTCTAACTCAGACTCGGAATATTGGAGCCAGTTTTGGATATAGGCATTTGAATAGGATATCTTATTATTAATCAACAACATAATACCTTCGGTGGAAGATTCGAGCAAGGAGCGGTATTTCTCGCGGGACTCATGCAATTGCTCCTCAACCAATCGTCGGCGTGTTTCAATATTAAGGCTTTGGTAAGTGATAAAAAAAATGATCAGACCAATGAATCCTGTAATGCCTAGCAAGATCAAGATTAACTTATTGGTAAGCGACGATATCTCCTGTTGCACATCATCCAGGTAAATGCCTGTGCCAATAATCCAATTCCAGGGAGTGAATGCTTTAACAAAGCTAAGTTTTGGCACAATGCGGGTTGAATCGTCCTTGAGCTGCCATTTATATCGAACAAAGCCCTCACCCTGATCCTGTGCAATCTTAAGGGCTTCGATAAAGAGTTTCGTGCCATCAGGATCGCTGTATTCGTGAAGACTTTGTCCCGTGAGTTCGTGCACATAAGGGTGCATGATCATGGCCGGTTCAAGGTCGGTGATCCAGAAATAGTCTTTCTTATCGGGCCCATACCGCAAGGCTTCAATTTCGCCTATTGCCTTCTGTTGGGCTTCGTCAATACTGATTAATCCGGTGGCTTCATCAAGGTGATACTTGTGAAGTATGCTCCAGGCTGTGTTTGTAAGCTCATGTAGCATGATGCGTTTTTGCTCGATGGCACTGTTTTCGAAAGCCGGAATAATAAACATATAGACGGATAGTATAAATAGCAGTATGGCCATCATAGCCGGCAGCACTATTTTCTGAAAGAAACTGGCTTTAATCACCTTCTTCATAGGATAAACCTCCGGTTAGTGTTGAGGGATAATGCGTTGATGCTATAATCAACTGTATCCAAAATGGCAAAACCATTGACCTGTCCATTGTCGGCAAGAGCAGGTATGATGATGCTGCAATTTTTATTTTTGAGGCGCTTTGTGCCAAATGAATAGTAATCGTAACCATTGAAGAATTTTGCTAAAATACCTTCGGAAGGCTGATAATATAGGCCCATGCCCTCGATATGCAAGTGGCCACATACGCTCAGGCGGCAGTCATTCCGGTCAAGAAAACGAAAATGATCTGCTATTTTCTTTTTCTCATTATTGCCTGAAAGCACATAGCCACTACAATTGGGATAAACATAATGCGAAACCAAAATCTTATTGCCTCCATAAAACACAAAGTCATATTCCGGCATACTATGCAGAAAATCAAGCTCGTAGTCGTTAAGCTCTACCGGGTAGTCATCTGCATAGTTCCACACTTTCTGGCCTCCGATCCTGGTTTTCTCTTCGGGTGAAAGATCATACCAATTATCTGGAAATCTAAAGCCTGCCGTATACTTTGGAAATTTCCTCAAATGAAAAAGATCATGATTGCCAGCTACAACCAAGCTGCAATTTTGTCTGATAAGCGATATACATTCGTGAACATCACGTGTGGATTCGTACTTGCCTCGCAGGTAGGGAAAGCCTAAAATATCGCCCAAACAGACCACCTGGTCACATTTTTCGCGTTCAATAAGTCTTAATGCTTTCTTCAAGCTTAAAGCATCCTCATGAATATCCGTAATGAATGCAATGCGCATGTTTCAAACCGGTTTTGTGGATTATGACCTGACCTGGCTAGTTTTCAAATAAACAATACCATTTTAGCCAAAATCAAATCCACTTCAAATTTAAACAATTCATGCAAACAAATAAGCTGCTGACATAATGGAAATAATACATACTTCATCCATCACTTTTTACGTTATTTTTGCGACAAACTTCAATAATAACATCATGAGATTCGTACAATTTATTGGCCCGGCCTTGCTATTGATCATATTGTCATCCGCTGCATTTGCACAAAAAAGTGAATTACCTATCAATCCCGACAATAGTAAAATCCGTTTTCAGGAAGTGATATATGAGACAGGAACCAAGGATGAATTTTTTAACCGTTGCATCAACTGGCTCAACAATTATTACAAAGACCCTGTACGCATTACCTCTGTGCGGGATCAACCCAGTGGCAAGATCATCGGCAAACACACCATCAGGCTCGAATATGTTGGAGATGACGGGATCAAACGAGACGGTCCTTCCGTTTTTTATGAATTTACCATCGAAATGCGTGATGACCGCTACCGTTATACCATTACCGATTTATTGCTTCGTACAGCTTCACGATTTGAAATTGAACGCTGGCTCGACAAGGACAGTCCCACCTATGATGAACGCTGGGAGGACTACCTGGATCAGATCGTAGCCTATGTGAACCAATGGAGCGAAACACTCAAGGAATATATGGTTCCCGAACCTGAAAAGGAAGAAGACATCTGGTAACATAGGCTGCCTGAGCCGACCAGTCCCCATTGCCCATTGCTATACACCCATTCTGATGCATGTTCTACTGATTGATAACTATGATTCGTTCACCTATAACCTGGTGCAATTGCTGCGCGAAAGTAGGGTGGTTCACCAGCTTACCATGATCACCAACGACACACCAATAAACGACCTGCCCGATGATATCGACAAGGTGCTGGTATCACCCGGCCCCGGCTTGCCCGAAGAGGCAGCCAACCTCATGCAACTGATTGCGCATTATATCCCAAGCCATCCCATCCTGGGCATTTGCCTCGGCCACCAGGCGATTGCCACGAGCTATGGCGCCAGGCTGATACAGAAAGATACCTGCTTTCATGGTTTTAGCTCAGCAGTATATTACCACGACAACCAAGATTACCTGTACCGAGGAGTACCGGAAGGTTTCAGCTGCGGCCGGTACCACTCATGGCTGGTTGACAACGAAAGTCTGTCAGACGAGATGGAGGTTACTGCCACCGATGCAGCAGGCAATATTATGGCAATAAGACATAATAGAAATGACATCAGGGGACTTCAGTTTCATCCCGAATCCTTTATAACCCGGCATGGACAGCAGATCATCCGAAACTGGATGATGCACTGAGATTTCGAATACACCTATTGCCGGTCAGGCAAATCTTTGTCTGTTGTGGCTGTTTTAACCTTGCCGGACTTGTAAGCCAAGCACGGGAGAAGTGAATGAAATTCACCGCACCACCAACTTCTCCACCAACCACCTTTCCCCATCCCAAACCCTTACCAAATACAAACCTCTGGGCAAATGCGCCACATCAATTTTATGAAAATGGCTCGTTGGCTGCGCCTTGTACAGCAACCTTCCTGTGGGGCTGTATAGCTCTATTTGTATCTGTGCAAGCAGTGTGTTTTCGGGCAGTTGCAGCCAGGCCTCGGTGGTGGCGGGGTTGGGGTAAAGCTGCAATTGCAGCAGGCGTTCCTCCCGCACCCCCACCGTGGTGTCCTGTAACTCTACTATCCAGATATCGGTTTGGCCTTTGAGGTCGCAGTCCACATCCATACCCCAGGTGCGGGTGGTGGCGCCCAGCAGGTAGTGGTAATCAGAGAATATATGTATGGAAAGTAGATAGTTATCCACCTGGCTGCCGAGGCATTTGGTCCATTCTATTTCACCTTCCGGTGAAAGCTTGTACAGGATTACCGTATGGGTGCCGGGCAGCGACTCATTGCAAACCACCGTGCCGTCCCTTGATTGGGTATTGCCGCCCACCAGGTATCCTCCATCGCTCATGGGCCTTAAAATTTTTGGCGAATCAAAGCCCGTGCCCCCCAGGCAGCGGTGCCATTCTATCTCGCCTGTTTCATCCAGCTTGACTACCCACATATCACGGGTGGCCGCATCTCCCGGCGTGCCGTGGAAGCAGTCTGCATCACCATCGCCGGAAGCAGTCGTCCCTAAATAAATATAACCCCCGTCCAGTGTTTGCATGATGTCGACAACTACCTCTGAATAAGATCCGCCATAACAGTTTTGCCATTCCAACTGCCCTTCGTGATCCAGCTTAAGCACCCAGGCGGTGCCAAATTCACCGGGTAACCCTTCCCGGCATTGCACATCGCCATTGGTAGAACCAGTTCCCCCACCCACAATATAGCCGCCATCGGCAGTGAGGCCGATGGCATGAGCATAATCCCTACTACTACCACCATAGGCGCGTTCCCAAATGATCTCGCCATCCCAGTCCACCTTCACCACCCACACATCGTACTGTCCGTTGTTGTGGCTGATATCGCCGTCCACCGAGCCGGTTTTGCCGGTCATCACATAGCCGCCCTCATGGGCGTAGATCATTTGGGAGGCGGTTTCCTTGTGTGTTCCCCCGTAGCAGCGGGACCATTGTATGTGGCCCAGGCTGTCGGTTTTCACCAGCCACCAGTCGCCATTGGTGCTGTGGTTGCAATCTACATCCCCATCGTTGGAGTAGGTTTCACCAAATAGCACAAAGCCACCATCGGGGGTTGGGAGCATATTGGAAGGGTAGTCTTCCTCACTGCCTCCATACGTCTTTTCCCAAAGGATCTGGCCGGAACCATCAGTCCTAAACAACCAAAAATCAGTTTTGCCATAATTAAATGATACATCACCATCATTGGAGGATGTATTCCCAAAGTGGTAAAAACCATTTACTTGAGGTAAAATTGATTTTGGGCCATCCCAATTTGATCCACCATAACACTGCTGGAAAATGATTTCAAATTCCTGGGCATTTATTTGCAGAGTAAAAAGCAGGAATAGAACATATATAGCTGTTGTTTTCATCTAGTTCATTTTAAACAACAGCACAGATAGCACATACTATCCGTGCTGTTGTATTTAATGATATTAACGCTCAATTATAAGCTTTCCTGTTTTGGAAGCCCTGGCTGTTTTCAGGGTGTAGTAGTAAAGCCCGGGGCTGATCTGGCGTATGTCCCACACATATTGGCCCTGGCTACTGGTGAGGCTTGCCCGGTGTATTGTTCTGCCACGGGCATCGGTTATTTCCAGCACAGCTGTTTCATCCGTGCCTGTGAGGCGGTAATCAAAGCTCACCCAGGTGTTCGCCGGATTGGGGCGGGCTTCAATCTTAGGTTCGTGCAGTTTGTACACTGGAGGGGCAGCGGCCGGTTTGGTTTTTTGGCCTTCTTCCAGTTCGGCCGGGCAGTCGCAATAGTCGTAACCATACTCAAAGGCCAGGATGTTGCGTGCCTGCATGCCGGCCAGGCCGGCGCTTTCGGCTACCAGGCCTTCCAGTTGCGCTTTTTCGCTTTCAGTCAACTGAAAGATGTTGCGGCCCTGGTTGTGCAGCCCGGCTTGTAGTTGCTTCAGCTCCAGATAACGGCCATGCTCGGTAAGGGCATCCCCTGTAAGGTTGTAAAGCTGGGGCAGCATGGCCGCCAAGGCCAGCGCATCAGCGGTTTCGCCGCTTTGCATATAGGCATCCACCAATTGCATGTCCATGGGCAGGTTTTGCCTGGCGGCCATAAAGCTGCGTATGGCGGCTTCATCACGGATGCTGTCGTTCAGCTTGTCGCGCAGCAGTATGCCTGCGGCACGGGCTTCCATGCCACCATGGTAAGCCATTTGGCCCTGCAAAATGGTTTTGTAGGTAACATTGCCCGTGAGGCTTTCCAGGATTTCGATCATATATTCCGGAAGCGGGTTGTCCTTGTTCTCGAGGTGTTCCATTAGTTCTTTCTTTTTGAGTTCGTCGGGGTTGGCTGCCAACACCTCAAAGATAATGCTTTCGGGCAATACATCGGTACGGTCGGAGGCCTAAATCCCGTTTATACCTGGTAGCGCCCGGTCATTTACCGCACCACCAACTTCTCCACCAACCACTGCTTTCCATCCCAAACCCTCACTAAATATAATCCCCTGGGCAAGCGCGCCACATCAATCTTATAGAACTGGCTTGTGGGCTGCGCCCTATGCAGCAGCCTGCCTGTGGGGCTGTATAGCGCTATTTGTGCCTGTACAAGCAGTGTGTTTTCGGGCAGTTGCAGCCAGGCCTCGCTGGTGGCAGGGTTGGGGAAAAGCATGAGTTGCAATTGGTGAATTTCCTGCACCCCCACCATGGTATCCTGTAACTCTACTATCCAAATATCGGTTTGGCCTTTGAGGTCGCAGTCCACATCCATACCCCAGGTGCGGGTGGTGGCGCCAAGCAGGAAATGGTGGTCAGAAAACATATGGATGGAAAACAGGCTGTTGTCCACCTGGCTGCCGAGGCATTTTGTCCACTCAATATCTCCCATAGGTGAAAGTTTGTACAGGATTACCGTATGGGTGCCAGGCAGCGACTGGTTGCAAACCACAGTGCCGTCCCTGGAGATGGTATTGCCCCCCACCAGGTAACCGCCATCCTGCATGGGCCTGATGAGTTTTGGCGAATCGAAGCCCGTGCCCCCCAGGCAGCGGTGCCATTCAATCTCACCACTTTCATCAAGCTTGACTACCCACATGTCCATAGTGTTGCTGTTGCCCGGTATGCCGTGGAAGCAATCCGCATCACCATCTCCCGATGCAGTCCCACCTAAGAATATATAGCCCCCATTTTGGCATTGCATGATATCTACAACTGCCTCAGAATGACTTCCTCCATAACAATTCTGCCATTCCAACTGCCCTTCGTGATCCAGCTTAAGTACCCAGGCGGTGCCAAATTCACCGGGCAACCCTTCCCGGCATTGTACATCTCCATTTGAAGAACCAGTTCCCCCACCCACAATATAGCCGCCATCAGTTGTAGGCGCAATACCATTTGCCCAGTCAAATCTGCTGCCACCGAAAGTACGCTCCCATACTATTTCGCCTTCCCAGTCCACCTTAACCACCCACACATCGTACTGTCCGTTGTTGTGGCTGATGTCGCCGTCCACCGAGCCGGTTTTGCCGGTCATCACATAGCCGCCCTC
>RRYU01009723.1_pt1 | contig 10450 bp, 11 predicted proteins | sample 2162651 | NCBI WGS metagenome assembly RRYU01 (sample SAMN10267283, study PRJNA491782) | microbial mat metagenome | isolation source: biomat in the production well | place: Japan: Minami-Kanto gas field, natural gas well KTG3 | collected 2017-06 | reverse complement strand
ATTGAAATCTATGGCGCTCGCTGGAAAATCGAAGCCGGATTCAGAGAAATCAAGCAGGAGATCGGCAGTGCCCAGACGCAGACGCGCAACCCCGATGCGGTCACCAACCATCTGCACTTTTGTATGGTGGCCACCACCATCACCTGGATCTACGGGGCCAGCTTGGAGCAAGCCCCCGCGCGGCGATACGCCGCCGCACGTCGGACCGAATATGCCTTCGCCGATCTGCGCCGAACGCTCGCCCATGATCTCGCCGACGTGGGTTTCGGGGTCGATTGCGGCGATCCCGGCCATGGCACCCGAAATCCCCTCATCGCTGCAGTCATGGGGCTGGTCGCCTGAGGAAAACGAGAAACTTCAGAACCCTACATATCGAAATAAAAATAACATTTGGAATCGATGCGTAGACCAAACCTCGATCAGACAGTTTTGTTCGGATCACCCTTAAACATTCGTAGGGATCCACCATATGCTCAAGTACGTCATTGAAAAATACAAGGTCAAAATATGATTCGGGAATTGATGCGGCCGCTCCTACCCAATCACTTTCAATAACATGATCCAGCTCTTTTTTTGCAACTGCAGCTGAAGCGTGATGAGGCTCGATACCCCAGGCCTCACAATCAAACTTATGTTTCAGCGAAGAAGCAAATAAGCCTTCCCCGCAGCCCACATCGAGAAGTGCTCTTGGTGCGTGCATACTCACCAAAGCGGCGACATCAGTACGCGACTGTCGATAATAATCAGTACTCACTGCACCCTCCTATAATCGAAATTTTCATCTTTGAAGAATATCCACAAATACGCTCTTCCAGCCTGAAAATCTAGCGTAACCCCCAGAGCTCGCAAATCTCACTATCTGAAACCAACGCTTATATCGATGGATAGAACGCATCAAAATCCGCTGCCTTATTGCACGTCTAAGTGCTTGCATATCGGCAATATATTCAGGCCCATAATTAGATTGTCTCAGTCGCCTTTCAAGTTCAGCCGCAAGGTAATCTAAAGTTCTCAGCCATGTGTTGAGCTCCTCTCCCCTGACTGCCTTAAGAGCTGACATCCAGTAATGGCTCAGACGGTCGCGTAATGATACATTCGCTTTATAAACAAAAGCCGAAGAAAGATTGCTTATATGTCTTCGGTAGTATATCAGCGGCTCCCCGATAACCATACGCCCTCCAAGCCACTTCGCTGCCAAATGAATCCATTCATCATAACCAATGGTAAACTCCTGATTTCCCGGTACTGGGAATACAATTTCCGCAAATTTTCTTCGCATTGTCGTGCAACAGCCAGACACAAAATCCTCACGGCTACCTCTGGCGATTTCCACATTGCTCAGTAGAGACATGGAAGTAACAGATAGCTTTTCATCTACTATCATTGCGTCATGGATACAGCATAAAGTTCGCTCCCCATGATTAGAACAAAATATCTTTAGAACAGAGGAAATTTTGTTAGAAAACCAGATGTCGTCCTGGTCACATATAAACACTAGATCAGATTCCGAGGCCGCTAACGCCAACCCAAGACTCCTAGAAATGCCGTTATTAAGATTACCTTCGATCAATTTAACATTGACATTAGTTCGCTTGGCGAAACTTTTTATGATTGCAACTGTAGAGTCTGTTGATGCGTCATCATATATTACGAGCTCGTCGGGCAATATCGATTGACCTTGTATGCTATCGAGCTGCTCTCTCAAAAACCTTTCGCCATTAAAAGTAGCTAAGATTACGGCAACAGATGGTACATCTTCTTGACTACAATGTTTCAACACGGCAATCTCATTTTGCTATTTGATAAGCAACAAAGCGTTTCCAAAAGGATTTCTTCATATTCCAATATCACAAATAAAGAGACTAACTCCTATACCATAGATGAATAACTACTCAAGGGTTTATGTAAAAAAGGAGATTGGCTTTTCGTTAAAGACCCGCAGTGGATCGCCTTAAATTAACCCTTTCGCATTAAGAGACTCAGAGCAAACGTCCATCTGTCGTAGGGTGCAACAATTGACCCCGCTTGAATCGGCCCACGCGAACCTTCGAAGAACCAAATAAGTAAGTTGAATGCACTTAGCTCGTTACATTCTATCTCATCACGCCTCGAGTAGATCGATACGTAATTAAGAAGCCTCGCAGAAACCAGGACGGTAACAACAGCGCCGAAGAAACGAATTTTTGGTTCAAGTTCAACGGCGGGATCATAAATGCTGAAAGTAAGCGCGCATGAGCAAACTCCCCACGATACAGAGCCCCACGGATTCCTTGGGTTAAGCGGCTATTCACATAAGCTCGGATGCTTGGGTTGCCCCAAACCGCCGGCGATGTTTCGGCACGTTCACAGAGCATAGCGATGGATGGTGACACCTCCCGCAGGGTGGAAAGGACCGGGTTTCCTTTTTGGTGAGCCCTTGCAATCTGCTCCATCAGGCCGCCAGTTCCTCGGTAGTAAATCGAAGTTGTACGATCCGAGATCGCCACCGGAAAATGCAATGCGACACGAACCCAGTACTCCAAGTCCTCGCCAGCCTTAGCACAGATGAAACCCCCGAGCGCCTGAAAAACATCTCGGTGTATGGCTGTTGAGCTGGAATTATTGAAGCCGATGTTCTTCGAAGCCTCAAGAAAATAATCGATCTGTCTAACATTGGATGGCGATCGAAACTTCTTCCGCATTTCCTGCCCGTCCAAGATCTCGATAGGCCGGGGCGAAACCAGGCCAGGCTCAGGATGATGCCTTATTATTCGGGATACCTCTTCAAGATGGTTGGGCAACCACACATCATCGGCGTCCAGGAAGGCAAACCACGTGCCTTGAGCTTGCGACATACCGGTATTGCGCGCATACCCCCCGGCACAGCCCAAGTTTTCCTGTCGAATGATCCGAAGTCGTCTATCGTCGATATCAGTGAGCTTGTCCAAGCTGCCGTCGATCGAGCCATCATCGACAACGATCAGTTCCCAGTCTGTAATTGTCTGTGCGAAAACGCTATCCACAGCGCGACGAATATAATCGCCCTTGTTATATAGCGGTATGATAACGCTGAATGAAGGAGTGCTTTCCAAAATCTTTACCCGTATAGGTTGACGAGCCTTCTCAGCCGCACAATGTCTACAAAAAGGTCAGCAAAGTTTGCTCTCTTTTGCCCACCTGGCCGGTAAAACGGCTCGCAGCCGACTCGGCGGTATGACAACCCAAGCGCCGAGGCCATATTTTCAAACACTTTGTTTTCCCAAGTCATGTTTGCGAGCTCGACAACCTCTACCCCTGGATTGCAGAAAATCAAGTTGCTGAGAGCTGCACCATGAACTGCGAGCACATGGGACGCTCTCCGCATCAAAATAGCTTGCTCGGCCAGACTCATTCCTTCGAAGTCAGTACAAACCCACCCATAGCTTCCAAGAAGATCATAAACGTCGCTCTGATTGATCAATGAGTGCCTCCTGTCAGGTCTCCTTCCGATAAAAAGCTTGAGGCCCTCGGATTCGGTTTCCGAAAGCTTCGCTCTTTCCAAGACCCATGAACGGAAGTCCGTTAGTACACCTGCATTATGCACCTCTCCCGCAGACGGGTATCCACATGTCACAACCCGCTCCGGTTTTGCGATTCCTTGCAGCGCAATTAGGAAAATCTTCTCTTGCAGCCCGAGAAGCTCGATCCAATCCCGGTGGTAATGCCCCAAAATTTCGGGCATTATTGCCACGGCGTAATTCTTTTCTAGATGCTTTCGTAGAATAAAGAGACGCTGCAGACACTCGATTGTAAAGTGGTAGTAATTATCATAAATTACGCTACAGAACGAGATTGCGTCCCCCTCAAGACGAATTTTATGTTTGAGCAACGCGCTTGCGACAAGTCGGACCTTCGTGGCTAGACCATACCGATTGAATACTGGGTGAAGACTTTCGTTGTGGATGCTCGTAGGTGTTGTCACTATGCCAAAAGGATTGGCAATAGCCCCGTGGAGTCGATAAGCTTTCATGAGCAGGTAACCTCATACCGCGAGATGGATGCCCTCGCGCAGCCGCAGAAAAACTATGGAGTAAGCGTAAAGCTGCGTGAGATTCGTCAAATACGCTGGCGTCCTGCGGGACCGATAAACTAGTGCTAAAGCCCCGATAGCAAACGCTATTTATAGGAAGGCGGATGGATCTCTTAGACACGGGGCGGACAAGCGAACAGGAGTGGGATTTTTAGTCCGGCAAACGAATAATACGGCAACCTGCCTTGAGGGCCAGAATTTCGTAGTCGGTCAAGCCAGGAGCGTCTTTCGGCAAGACCATAATCTTTTCAACCAGGGAGTTCGGAATGTTCAACATCACCGAAGAGAAGCCGCCGTACATTGTGAGCGGGCGGGTGCTACCGAAGGATAGGATGGCCTCTTCGGCCACACGCCCGGCCTTTGCAAGGATCGGCACTTGCGGTAACAAAGGGCATTTTTCCCTCGGATGCGTCACATAATAGTCTATCTCTTTCGTTGCCAGCCAGGCCCTCAGTTCGGCAACTCTTGGCTGAGGTAGATACTCGTGGAAAGGCTGTCCTATAAGGACTCGAACCGAAGCCTGCGACCTGTCGACTGCGACGTCATCCGGGAATAACGAAATGTGGCGTGTTGGCGTGGGGGCCATCACGTTATCGAAACCTGGATAGACTGAGTAGTGCAGGACGGAACGGTCCCGGATCTTCCGCAACGAAGGGATTCGAAAGCTCGCCTCGTAAATTCGCGCGCGTGGGCCCGGGCGATCATTCAGGTACATGGAGTTCGGGACGATGTTGGCGGCACCGTCATCGAAGCTGACGAGCTTCGCTGCTGGATGGTGCGCCAACAGCTTGCGGAAAACCAAACTGTTCAGGCTAGCTGCGTAGACTTGGCTGTAGCTCGCAAGCTTGAACTGCTGAGATAACTGACGCCAGGCATAGATGTGAGTCAGGATGTCGAAGCGCTGGCTTGGCACGTAAAGATACTGCGCGGCCCGGGCGCAGGCTGCGAGCTCAAGGAAGTAGTGGCGGTCTTCGGTGGCGTCGTCATGCGTCAGGTAGACCAGATCCCGGACTGCGGGGCGCTCCTGCTTGAGCACTTCGCGCAGTATCACAGCCTGGAACGGTGTCCGACAGAGCACCAGGGCCTCGTTCTCCGGCAGACTCATGGCGGCGTCGTGTGAATCAAACGGATCACCGATCATCCTGCCGGGCAGCGTGCAGATCGGTGGGATGCCCGACATCCAACCATTGCTCGTGGATAGGATAGGCGATCACTCGCTCCCCGGCTTGGGCCAGCCGGGTGAAGAGCTCGGGCATGTCGCAGGGCTGGTTGGGCTCGAACAGATTCAGGACGGCTGGCTCCAGCACATACACCCCCGCGTTCACGTGGCTGCGGTGAACAGGCTTTTCCTCGAAGGCGACGATGTCGATGCCCTCCATACGCACCACGCCGAATGGGTGCTGCCACTCATGCTGCCGTACAGCCATCGTCCCACTGGCGCGGTTAGCGGCATGGTAATCGAGCATCTCGCTGTAACGGATCGTACTTAAGACATCCCCATTGGTCACCACGAACGGCGCCTCTGGCGACTGCCCCAAGAGGGACAGCGCCCCCGCCGTACCCAACGGGGCATCCTCCCGAAGGTATTCGATCTGCACGCTCCAACGCCGACCATCACCAAAGTAGTCCTCGATGACATGGCCAAGGTAACGCAGCGCGAACGCAAAACGGGTAATGCCCTGATTGCGTGCATGTTCGAGGATGTGTTCCAGCATGGGTTTTCCGCCTACCTCCAACATGGGCTTGGGACAGCGTTCGGTATGCGGCCGCAGGCGGGTGCCCAGGCCCCCTGCCATGATCACCATCAGATTTGAACGCGGTGCCGGTTGGCTTGTAGCGTCCCAAAGGTGCAGGTCGACTAAGCGGCCCTCGGGATCGACCACCGGCACCTGCAACAACTTGTTGACCTGCATCAGGTGCGTAACCAGCGCGCGTTCCATGCCGGGTGGAACGACAAGGGGATCGCGGTGAACCACGTTGTCGATGGGGCTGTCCAGCCCCTGCCCACGCAACAACCCACGCCGAATGTCGCCGTCGGTGATCGTGCCGAGCAGTTTATGATCCGCGTCCACAACCAACACGATCTTCAATGCGCAGCGATCCAGTGTCTGGATTGCCTCGCGCAGCACCGCATCCGGGGCAATGAGCGCATTGCGCCAGTGTTTCGGATCGGATGTTGGGATCACGGGCGTTCCTGGACAACGGGCATGGAATAAAACGACTTCTTCAGGAGACCCTCGAAAGGTTGTCGGCGCAGGATGTCGACAACCTTCTCGCTGGCGCCGCCCTCGCCGTAGGGGTTCCGCACCTGCGGCAGGCACCTTTGGAAGTCGGAGCCGTATAAGGTTTCAATCGCAGCGCGGATATCCGCGCGCCGAGCCGCACAGTCGATAACACTGGCAGCCTTCAGGCGTCCGCGCTGGCGGTCGCCGATATTGACGGTGCCCTTCCTAAAGCTGGGCACCTCGGCGAGACCGCTGGACGAGTTGCCCACCACGCCATCGACTTGCTGCACGCACGAGAGGTAGCGCACCTGGCCGAGCGATGTAAACGCCTTGGCCCGCTCCGGATGGCGCGCGACGAAGTCATGGATCATCCGGTTCAGCTCACGGCCGTCGGTGTCGGCGTTGGGCATGGTGAAGATGAGATGAGTATCGTCGAGGGTCTCGATCGCGGCCAGAAGCTCGGCCATCTGGTCCGCCGCGGTGCCCTGCTCCAGGGTGACCGGGTGGAAGGTGATCAGGAGATTCCGGGGTCCAAGCTTGAAGTCGAGTGCCGTCTCCAGGGTTGGGCGATCGAGCAGGTCGAGCTTGCGGATGTTGTCGATACCGAGCCCGCCGACCAGGAATACGCGCTCGGGGTCTTCGCCGAGTTGGATGACGCGCCGGCGGTAGTCCTCCGCGGCGACGAAGTGCAGGTGCGCCATCTTGGTGATCGAATGGCGGATCGCTTCGTCGAAGGCGCCTTCGGTCGTCTCTCCCCCATGCAGATGGGCAATCGGGATACGGGCGATCATGCCGGACGCCGCAGCGGCGAAGATCTCGTAGCGGTCGCCGAGCACCAGCAGCAGATCGGGATTCAGGTCATGCAGGGCATCGGCGAAACCGATCATGGCAAGTCCCATGGACTTGGTCACACCGACCGGGGTATCCGAGCTGAGGAGCATCTCGACCTTGTGGTCGATACGGAAACCGTCGGCCTCGATCTCGCGGTAGGTCAGGTCAAATTCGGGCGACAGATGTGCACCGGTAGCGATAATCTGAAGCTCCAGGCTATGCGACGCCCGGATGCCTTCCATGACCCAGCGCAGCAGGCCGTATTCGGCGCGGGTACCGGTGACGATGCAGATGCGTTTGGTCATGAGGTCGGATCGGTATCCGGACGCCCGGCCGGATTCAGCCGACTGTCAAAGCGAAACAGTTGCTGCGGATGAAAGACGATGGAGTGGAAGTCCGGGTGCAGCGGGTTGATGATGATATTGCGTTCTTGTGGCACCACGGCGGTGGGCACGAGGAGAAACGCTGTCTCCATTCGGCGGATCCAGTCTTCTCCGATTTGTTGCAAGCCTGGATCTTCATACAGCTCTTGCCATTTACCGGGCAAGCTTGCGATGTCCACCGATTCAGTTCTCGCTTGGTCTGGGATATCGGCACCGATCAGGACATACCGGTGGCCGAAATGGATGGGGTCCATGTGTACAAGGTTTTCGAGCACCGTTGTCGAGGCATGCTCGGAGGTGTAGACGGCGAGCAGTCCCGGCGGAACCCACCGGCTTCCGACCTTCTGATTTCCGATTCCACTGAATGCCGTAGTGGCATGACGCTCCGCCGTCAGGCGCCACACCCGCATCAGCTATAGACGCCGTACTCGATACGCGACAGAACCCGCTCAACCATCTCGGTTCCGGCCTCGGTGTCGAGGAGGCTGATCGGCTTTTCGCCGAGTGCCCGATTAGGGGTTTTCAGCCAATTCGCGGCAATCTTCTCGTCTTCGAAAACCTCGACGGCCCGCGCCTCGATCCTGGCGAGACGATAAAGACGATCGGATTCGATCGCGTTGAGGTGTTCATGTTCTTGTTTGCGATGTTTGAAGGTCTGGGTCGACATACCGATCAAGGACAGCAGGTCTGATTCTCGGACCCTCAACTTCTTCTGCAGCCGAGCGACGCCGGTGACCGGCAACCCACGACGAACCCACGTGACCGGGTCGCCGTCGGTCGCCTCGCGTCCAAAAAGAACGACGCGGATGCGTGCCGCGGTACCGTCCCTGAGGACGACGGCAGCTTTGAAATCCCGCCGCCCAAGGGGGCTACCCTTGACACCCGTCGCTGGTCGACGTGAATCTTCGGGGTTATCGCGATCATCTTCGGCGACCGTCTTCGCTGTACTCATCTCGAATCTTACCTGCTGGCGCGCTTTGATACCCTCTTTGGTAAGCCTATACCTCAATCAGTTCATCCTTGTCGAAGTTTCGTGTTGCCCTGAGCCCGACCAACTCATCCCACCGCATCGGCGAGAGGCCGGTGCCGGGGCGTTTGACGGCGAGGTTGTCGACCGTGAAGGTCTCGCCGGCGCGAATCGGGATGGCGGCGACGATGGACTTGCGGGCGATCGGTTTGTTCTTGGCCTCGCTCGGGCTGGGGCGCTTGATGCCGTCGCCCAGGGCCAGCTCGATGTTGCGGATGGCGCGGACCATGGCGGCGAATTCGCCCGGCTCCAGACTGGCCTTATGGTCAGGGCCGGGGAGGTTGCGGTCCAGGGTCAGGTGTTTTTCGATCACGGTCGCGCCGAGTGCGACGGCGGCGATGGGCACCTCGATGCCGGCGGTGTGATCGGAGTAGCCCACGGCCACGCCGAAGGCGTCGCGGATGGCCAGCATGGCACGCAGATTCACGTCCTGCATCGGGGTCGGATACTCGGTGTTGCAGTGCAGGACGGTGATGCGCTCGCGTGGGGCGCCGGCGGTCTCCAAGACAGCGATCGCGGCCTCGATCTCGCCGAGCGTGGCCATGCCGGTCGAGAGGATCAGGGGTTTGCCGAAGCCGCCGACGTGGCGCAGGTACGGCAGATTGGTGATCTCGCCGGAGGGGATCTTGACGCGTTCCAGACCCAGCTCGGCGAGCAGTTCGAGGCTTTGGATGTCGAAGGCGGTGGAGAAGAAACCGATACCGCGCTCGCGGCAATGGGCAATCAAGGTCTCGTGCACGGGGCGGCTCAGCTCCAGCCGTCGGATCATGGCGTGCTGGGACTCGGCCGCGTCGGTGGTGCGGGTTTGGTAGTCGGCCTTAGCGGCGGATGCGGTGACCAGACGATCGGCAGAGAAGGTCTGGAATTTGACCAAGTCTGTTCCGGCGTGCGCGGCGGCGTCGATCAGACGCTTCGCGAGATCCGGATCGCCGTTATGGTTGACGCCGGCCTCGGCGATGATGAGTGTGTGGCGTGCGGTCATCTTGGGCAGCGCAGTATGGAGTTCGGTGGAAGATCCTGCAGGACAAGCTGCCCCGCGCCGATGACGGAGTTGGATCCGACGACGACGCCTTCACGCAGGATGGCGCCGCTGCCGACGAATGACCCGGTCCCGACACGCGCACTGCCATTGATGCGTGCACCGGTTGAGATGTGGCAATGCGGCTCGATCACGGCCTCGTGCTCGATCAAGGCTTGGCTGTTGAGGATCACGTTTCGACCGACCCGGGCACCGGCGTTGACGATCGCACCGTGCATGACGATGGTGCCCTCGTCGATGTCGGCATGGCGAGAGACGTGGGCTATGGGCGAGACAATGACCGGCAAGTTCGCTCTGAGTTGTTTGAGTTGCGCGAACAATCGGATGCGCACGTCGGGTGTCTTGATCTGGCCGACGGTGACCAGTGCGTTGGGATGCTGCGCCAGCAAGGCAGGCAGATCGTCGTCGACACCGAGGATCGGGTAGCCGAGAACGGGCTCTTTTCCTTCATCACGCGGCTGCACGACGATGCCGGCGACGGCGAAACGGCCTTGCGCCTCGATCACGTCGATGCAGGAGCGGCAGTGGCCTCCGCCGCCGATCAGGAGCAATGGAATCATCGTTGGTAAAACACCCGACCCGCACGCCGAATGTGCTCCAAGAGCGCTTCATCCTGGATCGCGGCAAGGCGTGAAAGGTCGATCTGGTAGGGGAGCAGCAGGTCGTCGAGCTGGGTTTCCAGCGCCAGTACTTGGATGTCGTCGAGTTGCCGTCCCTCAAGGACAAGGTCGATATCCGAGCCACGGCCGTAGGTCCCCTTGGCTCTGGATCCGTAAAGCAGTGCCCGCTCGACCGCAGGGCAGGCGTCAAGCAGGGTGCGAATCCGGTCGATCACCGATTGGGACAATCCGCAGGTGTCCGGTGTGATGTCAGTCGACGGCATGATCGGCCAGATCT
>RRYU01006005.1_pt1 | contig 10452 bp, 7 predicted proteins | sample 2162651 | NCBI WGS metagenome assembly RRYU01 (sample SAMN10267283, study PRJNA491782) | microbial mat metagenome | isolation source: biomat in the production well | place: Japan: Minami-Kanto gas field, natural gas well KTG3 | collected 2017-06 | reverse complement strand
AGGGCAAAGAATGGAGACTTTGTCGCAAATAAAGTAAAATGGACTTCAAAAAAAACTGGAAATTTATGGTGGTCAAAAACCAGAAATATAGCCACTATTCCAAAAGAAGATTTTGATAAGTATAAAATATTTAAGATTAAAGACCTTCCGTGTAATACCTGCAATGAAGATTTTCAAACAAAAGCGAAAATATTAAAAGAAGATTCGTGCATTCAAGTTGACCGTTTTTTAATGGATAATATCCAACTCAAAACCAATATTTTTAATATTAAGAGTCTAAAAATTAGAGTTCCAAGAGAATATGTTAATGTTGAGGATAGATATTATATTGGTTGTGGTTTCGAAAATGAACTAACGTGGGAGACGAAAAGAGCAAGAAGAAAACAGAACTATTACTATTTAAGACTTCCAAGATATTTTAATTACATAGCCAATATAACAAGGGTAATGGACTGCTGCAAAAATAATCCTGAACCATCCGAATGTGATAAACCAATGATATATTGTGCAACACTTGGAGTGCCAGATAAATCATTTGTATTAAATGTTGAGGTTGGAAGTAATTATCAACAATCAGAATATATTCCTTACGCTGGATTAGGAATAAGTAAAGAAGGGCTTTTTAGTCGGGCTAGTATTCTTGCTGGAACGGATTCAGATTTTGGGTTTTATGGCTCATTAAGGTATCAATATCATTTTTTGTCATTTCCATTTAGTGTGTTTAACCCATTATCTGTTTGGCAAAGTCCAACAGGACAACAGACTATTTATAGTTACGGACGACTTTATCTTGGAACAGAGCTAAAGACAAGGATTAATGAAGCTAAACAGGATTTTTTTGAACAAAATATCCATATTGGACTTGCAGCAGTTAACACAAATACAGATGCTTTTATTCCGAGAATTTTTGTTCAATATGGATTTGGCTTCGATTATTTAGGAACATACTCGAAAAGCGGATATTCATTCGTACAATTGGGATTAAACATGAAAATTGCAAGATTTAATAAAAATTAAACTCCTAAACCTAGCATTTTCTACGCTTTTATTATTTAACAGCATTTGTAATGCGTTTTTTTTTATTTATCCTTATATTTTCGGAAACCAACTAACAATACTCAAACGTACAAAACACAAAATTTTGAGAGGTATCAAAAGGAGTAGGATGGTCGATATAAAAACTTTCTGCTAATTTAAAATGTTGGTTAAAAGCAGTTGTAAGGCTTTCTTTAGAGTATTGTTGAATTTCAATGCCGCTACATTTTTTAGGGCCATTTTCAGAAAAAGTAGCAATGGTCATCTTGCCATTCTTGCTTACTGCATTGTTTACCAAATTAAGGTAGCTTTCCACATCTTTTTTATCGGTTAAAAAATGAAAAACAGCTCTGTCGTGCCAATAATCGTATTTTTCTGTTGGGTTAAAAAGTGTAACATCTTCAACAACCCATTTTACCTTATTGGCTTTTTCGCCTAATCTTTCTTTTGCTCTGTTTATAGCTGCTTCAGAAATATCTAACACTGTAATGTTCGTGTAACCTAACGTTAATAAGTTATCTACTAAAAAGCTATCGCCACCACCAACATCAATAATAGCAGCATTTTTATCTTTACCATGTTTGGTGATTTGTTCTAAAGAGGTTTCGGGAGTTGGTTGATACCAACTTACTTCATCTAATTGCTTAGAAGTATAAATTTTTTGCCAGTGTTCTTTTCTATCCATTTGTATTTAATTTTTTACAAATTTCAGCACTTGTTGGTGTTTTTCTGTAGTAATATTCAGAAAATAAACTCCTGCCGAAAGCGATTTAATAGCAATACGATTAGTGAAATTATCGGTTTTTTCAATTAGTATTTTTCCGCTGATATCGGTAATAAAAAAAGTATTTTTTTCATTTAGAGATAAACCAACTATTGTAAGTTGTTCATTAGCTGGATTGGGATAAATAGTGAAATCAGCTGTATTGTTCAGTTCGTTTAGGGTAAGAGCATCATTATCAAATTGTATTTGAGCAGCATCGGCATTTTGCTGAAGGTGTAACAAGCTGTCTCCTGCTAACAAAGCAAAAGCGACCACATGTTTACCACCTGGAGCAATAGAAAAGTTGTTAGCACTAATAACATGGGCTACATCATCGCCATTAAAGCCACCTGCCAATAAATTATTGGTGCTAAGTGAGGTATGTTTTTCTAAGGTGGTGAAACCATCATTAATGTTCATACTGCTGCCACTTCCGTTTACGTCTATTGCGTGTGCTACCAAATTGTCGGTGGTTAAGAGTTTTATTCCTGCATACAAAGAATCAGTATCAAGAGCATACACAAAACCTAATTTTCTGCTGAGGTCTGTTCCTGCTTTGTTTACATTTGGTTGGAGAATATCCCAATCGGCAAAAATTCCTGCATAAACATTGTTAAGTGTTGCTGCACTTTGGTTTTCAATTTCATAAACAACAATTACAAAATGGTCGTTGGGAGAAGTTGGATACGCAAAAGAAAGTTGTTTAATACTAACTTGCAAAGGGTTTGGCGATTGCAAATCATCCATATAACCAATTAAATCTAAAGCAGAAACATAAGGCGGATGAAAAGCTACATTAAAAATACTACCAAAATCTTGATCGAAACCACTTGCTCCTCTAATGGGGTCGGAAACCCTTGAAGAGCCATCAGTAATCATAAAACCTGCTTCGTAGAGTAATTGTTTGCCTTTATAAATAAAACCTCTACCAATAGTGTTGTTATTATCGTTAAAACCAATTTTGCCTTTGCTAGTAATGGTGGTACTAATAAGGTTTTCCTCCAAATGGATATAATCCGGATTAATAAGCAAGTTGAAAAAATGATTGTATGAAAAAGTGCCGTTGCTTATGGTTGCCTGAAATAAAACACTTTCGTTGAGGTTAGCTCCCGAAAGGATTTCTACTGTAAATGGTTGAGCATAATTGCTGGCAGTATCGAGCATGTTTAAGTTGGGAAAACTGCTCATATTATTAATAATATTTACAAAAGGCGAGGAAGAACTAAGCGTTACATTAATACCATTGATAGGATTTAAAAAATTGGTCAACTCAGTAATAATGCGAAGTGTATCACCATTCTCAAACAAATTATTGTTGTTGTCGGTGATGTTTTTGTTGGTAATGTCTGCAAATTGAGCAGTAGTATTGTTTAAAGCATCAAAAAGATTTAACCTGCCTGTACCAAGTTTATTGATGTAAGATGGATTTTGCGTGCTGATGTCATCTGTAGTAGCTTTAAGTTGGGCAGCTACTTGTTGAGCGGTATAGGTAGGAAATTCATTTTTTACAATGGCAGCAGCAGCAGCAACGATAGGAGCAGCCATAGAAGTTCCGCTGTTAGTACCGTAGTTGTTGCCAACGGTGGTAAAAATCATTTCTCCAGGAGCAGCAATATCAATATGAAAGCCGAAATTGGAGTTGCTTTTTCTAATGTCACTTTGGTCGGTAGCTGCAACATTTAGCACACCATCATAACTTGCTGGATAAAAAGGCGTTTCTAAATTGTCATTTCCTGCGGCAGCAACTACCAAACTACCTTTATTTATCTGAGCATATTTAATAATATCTTCCTGAAAACGACTATTTTCATAACTTCCCCAAGAGCAATTGATGATAAAACAACCGTGGTCTGCAGCATAAATTACTCCTTGATAAGCGTGCGTTAAAATTCCAGCAGCATTAGAAATTTTTACAGGCAAAAATGTAGTGTTGAAACCCACACTTGCAATTCCAGTAGTGTTGTTAGTTGCAGCAGCAGCAATTCCTGTTACCGCTACTCCGTGGGAGGTAGATTCAAAAAGAGCATTGTTGTCGTTCATGCCCAAATCCCAACCGTAGTAATTATCTATGTAGCCGTCATTATCATCATCAATCCCATTAATAGGGTCGGCATAATTAATTTTTATTTTTGAAATTAAATCAGGGTGTGCTGGCTCCCAACCAGTATCAGTAATACCAATGGTTATAGAAGTATCTCCCTGATTGATGTTCCACGCATTAAAAGCATCAATTAAACCAAGGTAATATTGTTGAGAAAGCAGCGTATCATTAGGGGTAAAAGTCAATTCGGGTAAGTAATAAGGTTCCACATATTCCATTATTTTAGAAGCTGCAATTCTTTGTATAGCAGTTTCAACATCAATAGAAAGAGAGTAAGTAAGTTGGTAAATCAGCGATAAATCAATAAAATTGGGATTATCTTCTTTGGTTTTTTCGGGAAATACTTTTTCAAGAGCAGTTGTTCCTAGTTGAGTGCTGATTTTAATAAATTGTGGGTGATTGATTTTATCATTAAAACAAATAGTTCTGTACTGTTCTTTAACCTTAAAAATAAGGGTGTTATTTAGCTGATTATTTTTTTGAGCATAAGTACTAGAGCTTAATAGCCATAAGAATAGTAAAGGTAAAAGGTATAGTTTTTTGGTAAACATTCAGTTTGTTTTTTTGTGAAGTTGTTTAAACTTTAGAATGTAAATTTAAGAAAATAACATGTATTTGGGAGAAGTTAGTAAAAGTCGATTATTTTCTTTTTTATCATTGTGAAGCCACTCGTTAACGTCATTGCGAGGTATTGGGAAGGCAGAGGGGCTTGGTAACCGAAGCAATCTGTTCTTCGATTAGGCAGATTGCTTCGTTTCATTGCACTCCACTCGCAATGACGGTAATATTAAAAGTTTTCTATCATAGAAAATCAGAATGACAGTATTGATGGGCTTGTGTGTTGGATACTCCTCCCCTTCGGGGAGGCTGGGAGGGGCTTCTTTTTACTCCACCCACAATACCAATCCTTTTAAATATTCACCTTCTGGGTGGAAAATGTTTACTGGATGGTCGGCAGGTTGAGACAAATAGTACAATACCCTAACATTCCGTTGTGAGCTAATGGCTGCTGCCATAATAGTATCGTAAAATAATTTTCTGTTAATCACCTGAGAACAAGAAAAAGTGAATAATAATCCACCCGATTTCATGTTTTTCAGTGCCATTTCATTCAGTCTTTTATAACCCTGAACGGCTTTGTGCATCGAACTTCTGTGTTTTGCATAAGCAGGAGGATCTAACACAATGATGTCGTAAATTTCTTTATTTTCTTTTAGGAAAGTAAGTGTATCAGAAACAAAAGATTGATGGTTAGTAAGTTGATTTAGCTCAATGTTTTTGTCGGTTAGCTCAATTGCTTTTTTAGAACTATCAACAGAATGAACCGCTTTAGCTCCATTTTTTAGAGCAGCAACCGAAAAACCACCTGAATAGCAAAAAGTATTCAACACCAACTTGTCTTTAGCTAATTCGCCCAACAATTTTCTATTTTCTCTTTGGTCGATAAAAAAACCTGTTTTTTGTCCTTCAACCCAATCTAAATGGTAGTTACAATCGTATTCTGTGCCAATTAATTTAGGTTTTTCAGCTTGATATAAATATCCATTTTCAATTTTCAGGTCAGTTTGTTTTTCAAGTGTTTCGGCACTTTTATCGTAAATGGCTAACAATTTTTTGCCATAAATTTTTTGTAAAGCTGCAACAAGTTGAGGTTTGGCAAAATGCATTCCTGCCGAGTGAGATTGAATAACGGCTGTACCATTGTAAAAGTCTATGATTAACCCGGGCAGTTGGTCGCCTTCAGCATGAACTAATCGATAGATGTTGGTAGCAGGATTTTCGGTTAATCCCATTGCCTTTCTCATTTCAAAAGCATTGGTTAATTTTTTATACCAAAAATCGTCATCAATAGGTTCTTGCGTAAAACTTATAATTCTAACAGCAATAGTTCCATCTTGAAAATGTCCTGTGGCTAAGAAGTTATTGTTTTCATCAAAAACATTTACCAACTGACCATCAGTAAGTGGTTGGGGTGGTGTAGTGTCCACAACTATTTTTTGTATCGCTCCCGAAAATACCCAAGGATGTTTTCTTTCAATAGATTTTTCTTTGTCTTTTTTGAGGATTACCGAAGGGAACATTTGATTTACGATTTTTGATTGACGATTTACGATTTACTCAAAATGCACTTTGCTGCAAAGCTATCATTTTTAAGGCGGTTATAGCAGCTTCATCGCCTTTGTTGCCATGTTTCCCACCTGAGCGATCTATGGCTTGTTGCATGGTATTATCGGTAAGTACTCCAAAAATAACAGGTTTGTTGTATTTTAGTGCCACATCTTTAATTCCTAAGGCGGTGGCATTACAAACAAAGTCGAAATGTTTGGTTTCTCCTTGAATAACGCTTCCTAAACAGATTACTGCGTCAACATTGGTTTTTTCCAAAATCGTTTGAGAGGATAATGGCAGTTCAAAACTTCCAGGAACATATTGAATAACAATGTTTTCTTTAGCAACATTATGCTTTAAAAGGGTATTGTATGCTCCATTTAGTAAGCCTTGGGTAATTTGTTCGTTCCATTCAGCAACAACAATAGCTATTCGCATACTTGAACCATCTGGAATGGATGCAGCGTCATAATCTGATAAATTTTTATTGATGGTTGCCATTTATTATTAGATTAGAGATTGGAGATTACAGATTATTAAATATTCACACAATCCACACATTCTCACATCAATTTGTTTCCCGCAGATTACGCAGATTACCGCAGATTTTCATTCTCACATCTACACATTTACTAACCCCTTAATTCTTCATTGCTTCTGCACGAGCAATATATTTATCAATATTACGTCCTTCGTTAGATGAAGCGTATTCTTTTTTAATTTCCTTATACAATTCAGCAGCTTTTTCAAATTCTTTGTTTGCCTCCAACGCAACACCAGCTTTGAATAAATAAACGGGGGAAGTTACGTTGTTTTTATTTTTCTCAGCTGCTTTTTTGTAATAGTTAATGGCGTTATCAATATCATTTAGTTCACTATAGCAATCGCCAATAGCACCTATGGCAATGGCACTAAGCATTACATCATCAGAACTAAATTCGTTTAATTCATCAATAGCATCTTCAAATCTACCAAGATTTCTGTAACTTATTCCTAAATAATAATGGGATAAGTTAGCTGCATTTGTACCGCTGTAATCTTCAATAATTTCAGTAAAACCTTTGTTATTTAAGCCATCACCATTAATAGCTAGGTTTAAAGAATCTTTTTCAAACTGTTGTTCAGCCCAAAACATATTTTCTTGAGCTTCCGATTCGATAGGTGGTAAATACACTTTGAAGTAAAAAGCAAAAGCTGCAATAACGAGAACTATACCCCCTAAAACTACGGATATGGTCATTTTATTTTGTTCTACAAAGTTTTCAGTTTTATTATAAACTTGTTGGACATCAACAATTACTTCTGGGTTTTCTTCTTTCTTTTTTGCCATTTTTTAATACGTCTTATAAATAAAGGTTGCAAAAATAGTTTTTTTAATCAAAATAATAACGATTTGCTGAATTTTTAATGGTTTGCCCCTCCCAACCTCCCCGAAGGGGAGGAGTTGCCAACGCACAAAGCCCATCCTTAACCGTCATTGCGAAACCTAGCGTAGCAATGAGTGTTGGAGTTGAAGCAATCTTTTTAATTAAGAGATTACAGCATCAGAGGTGTGTTTTGATTATAATAAACACATAGCATTGAGCTACACTCAACGCTGCACGAATTACGCTCCGTTGGAGTTTGAAAATAGCCACGAATACACGAATAAAAATCTGTGTAAACAATCTGTGAAAATTTGCGTAATCTGTGGCATAAAAAAACAATTGTCACTGATTTCATCAATTAACGCTGATTTATTCGCTGAAAGTTTCTTGTTTAATGGGCTAATTTTTATATTTTTGGAGAAGAATAAACAAAAACAACAACCACCGATAAAAAAATGCTATAAATTGAAAAAGTAGCGTTTATTTAGTTGTTGTGTGTCATTAGGACTTATAAAATAAATACCTCTTATGAAATTCAAATATTGCTTCATTAATGATGGAACTTGCAGCGAGCAGCACAAAGAAGCTCACATACTATCACGGGCAGCAACAATGAGTTTAGTTCATGGATCAACCAAAGCAGGTTTGCAAGTTGTACATTTGGGAGCCAAATCTCAAAATGGAGAATTAACCCCCTCATTGATAGGATGGAAAAAAGCTTCTGCTCATTATTGTTTTTGTCATGATCATGATAACGATTTGTTTGAACCTATTGAAAATGACAACATCTTAGACCCTAAAAATTTAGAACAACTATTTCTCCATAGTTTGAGATCATTTGCATATGCGTATTACAGAAAGAAAAAAGAATTGCATCCAATAAATGATTTTATGGAATCCATTATCAATATAAAATTATCTATATCCAATTTATTAAACTCTGACCAAGAAAAAGAAAAAGAAAAAGAAGAAGCAGATGAAATGAGAAATAGGTTTGATATGCATTTTTGGGCTTATGAAAGTATAAGAAAAGAGTTGTTGAGTATTCTTGAAAATAAAGATTTTCATAAAATGGCTTATGAAACTGCCGTAATTGATAAAAGATTTCCTTTTGCAAGTGCGGGTGTATTAATGGCTCAAATAGTTGACCCAGAACAAAAACAATGGACAATTGTAAGTTATGACTCAAAAGATCCAATTTTAAAAAACCCAGCTATAATTCTTACGGTTCTTCCCGATAAATTGAACAGAACAATTTTGATTGTAGGAGCTCTTAGAAGCGATCAAAATGCTACTATGACATTAGAAAGATTTAGCCGATTATCTGGAAAGGATTTTAGAAAAGCCATTTCAAGTTTAATGATAGGGGTAAATAAGGAAAATACTTTTTTCAATCCATGTTTATGGGAGTACATGCAACAAATAGGTATAGATAAACAAATTATTAATGAAGTAAATCAACAAAGAGGGTTAGATTTATTATCCCAACCATTAACTCTATCTGAAATAGACTTATTTGCAGATGAATTTACCTGCGACAATTTAAATATTAAATAAACGACATATCCCTACCGCTACCTCAAACATCCTGCTAGGGATTTAATAAATTAAAAGCTTTTTCTTCGTGTCCTTTGCGAAAACTTTCGTGTCTTTGTGGTTAATGAATAATCTCCAATCTTTCCCTAAAACCTACCATCTCCATCTAGGATTCTTCCTAAACCCCCTAAAACGCTTCCTTCTCCTTTGCTTTTTCCGCCATAGCTTGGAGCTGAAGCAATAATTCTATCTGCTAATCGGCTAAAAGGAAGTGATTGAATCCAAACTTTCCCAATACCAGAAAGTTGTGCAAAGAAAACACCTTCTCCACCAAATAATGTATTTTTAATACCTCCAACAAATTTAATATCGTAATTTACGGTTTGTGTGAACCCAACAATACAACCCGTATCTACTTTTAATATTTCACCAGGAACAAGTTCTCTTTCTATGATAGTTCCTCCAGCGTGCATAAAAGCCATTCCATCACCTTCTAATTTTTGCATGATAAATCCTTCACCACCAAAAAAGCCTACTCCTAATTTTTTTTGAAACTCTATACCTATTTGAACACCTTTTGCGGCACATAAAAAAGCATCTTTCTGACAAATAATTTTGTTGTTGTACTTAGATAAATCTATCGAAATTATTTTCCCCGGATAGGGAGCTGCAAAAGTGGCGTGTCGCTTTACTGCTCCTTGATTGGTATAAGTGGTCATAAACAAACTTTCGCCTGTTAACACACGTTTTCCTGCCGAGAATAATTTGCTAACAAAATCATTATTTTTATCACTTCCATCACCAAAAACGGTTGCCATTTCAATGTTTCCATCCATATACATTAAACTTCCAGCTTCAGCAATAACTGTTTCCTGAGGGTCGAGTTCTATTTCAACGCACTGCATGTCGTCTCCATAAATTTTATAATCTAATTCGTGATTATTCATACTATTTTAGTTTAAAGATTTAAAAAATATAGTTACTATTCGGGTGCTAATGAAAAAACTACAAAAACTTGCCTAAAATTATGTAACAAGGGGTCATGCCCCCTTGCTTCATGAAACTTCATGTTTTTGTGGCAGAAATAATCAAATAACCCGAACAATAACAAAAAATAAAATTAAAAATTGTAATTTTCAAAATCAAAATTAACTTGACAAAAATAGAAAATAAAATGAATTTAATCTCTTGGAATGTAAACGGAATAAGAGCAATTGCTCAAAAAGGTTTTTTTAAATTAATTGAACAAATGAATCCAGATGTGCTTTGTTTACAAGAAACCAAAGCTCAAGATGATCAAGTGCAAGAAGCTTTAGCGGAATTAAAAGGCTATCATATTTATTCTAATTCTGCCGAAAAGAAAGGATATTCGGGAACAGCTATTTTGACTAAAAAACAACCGATAAACGTATTTTTTGATATAAATAAACCAGAACATGATAAAGAAGGACGAGTTACTACTGCAGAGTTTGATAATTTTTTTTTAGTTACCGTTTATGTACCTAATTCAAAAGCCGATTTATCTCGTTTGGATGACAGAC
>RRYU01015383.1_pt1 | contig 10465 bp, 7 predicted proteins | sample 2162651 | NCBI WGS metagenome assembly RRYU01 (sample SAMN10267283, study PRJNA491782) | microbial mat metagenome | isolation source: biomat in the production well | place: Japan: Minami-Kanto gas field, natural gas well KTG3 | collected 2017-06 | reverse complement strand
ACGTTTGCCGCATCAGAACACCCTGCGGACGCGCAGAAGCGCGTCCCTACGGAGACACCCTACATGGGAGAGGGGGGCAGGGGAGTGAGGGCGTATCGTCCAACCAAACGGTAAAGTATTTATGAACCATGTCTTTGCATCAAGGGGAATACTATGAACCAGAAACAACGCATTCTGGTAGTGGGTGTCACCGGGGCAGGCGCAACCGGGCTACCGGCAGGGCTGCTGGAACGCATCGCCCAGGCGCAGTTGCTGGTTGGCGGCAATCGCCAGCTTGAGTATTTTGCCGATTTTACCGGCGAAAAACTGAGCATGAGTTGTGGCATCGGCGCAGCCGCAGAACGTCTGCGTCAGGCCCAGACGGCTGGCCAGCGGGCCGTGGTAGTGGCTTCAGGCGACCCGCTCTGCTACGGGATTGGTTCCAGTCTGCGGCGCTATTTCACACCAGACGACCTGGAGTTCATCCCGGCACCAGGCGCTTTCCAACTGGCCTTCGCGGCCCTGGCGGAACCCTGGCATGATGCGGCCCTCCTGAGTGCGCATAACCGGCCCCTCGAAACGGTGGTACGTGGTGTGCAGGATGCGGCCAAAGCTGCCATTCTGACTGACAACCAGCATACGCCCGCTGTCATCGCCGCGGCGCTACTTGCCGCCGGACTGCCCAGCGATACTGCGTGTGCCGTCTGTGAGAATCTGAGCCAGGCCGATCAGCGTATCACCCATACAACCCTGACGGCGCTGACGGCCCAGGATTTTGCGCCGCTGAATGTGCTGGTGGTCTTTAAGCGCAAAGCGCAAAGCGCATGAGCGCACAGGAAACTTATTCACGTGCAGGGAAAACTATTCACCACGGAGGCACGGAGGAGAGCAGTGGATGCTCCTGCCTCGGTCTCCCACACACGGGAGAGGGGACTGGCTCACATAGGTAGTTTTTTCCGTAGGGATGCGATTCTGCGCGTCCGTATGGCGTCCTGATGCGGAATACGTCCGCACAGACAGGCAGAATCCTGTCCCTACAGATTGAAATTAGAGACCATGTTGCTTACTTCTCCTCAATCTGAACCCGGTCTGCCGGACACGGCTTTCTCGACCACGGGCGGACTGCTAACGAAACGCGAGATCCGTCTGCTGGCGCTGGCAGAACTGGCACTGCAGCCAGGCGAGGTGCTGTGGGATATCGGCGCAGGTAGTGGGGCCGTGGCAATCGAGGCGGCACGTGGTCAGCCTGCGGCAACTGTCTATGCAATCGAACGACGAACCGTTATGTGTGAACATATCCGCGAGAATCTGCGCCGTTATCCTGCACCAAACCTGCGTCTGGTCGCAGGGGACGCACCCGCAGCATGCGCGGATCTGCCCGACCCGCATGCTGTCTTTGTCGGGGGCAGTGGGGGTGAGTTGGCGGCGATTATCGAACTGATCCGGCAGCGGTTGCCCATTGGCGGACGGCTGGTGCTGGCTCTGGTTACGCTGGAGAATCTACAGGTCGCGCATGCCTGCCTGCCCACAGCCCGGATTGTGCAGGTTCAGATCAGTGTGGGCAAGCCATTGCAGGCGATGCTGCGCTTTGAGGCGCAGAATCCGGTGTTCGTTGTAACGTGGCGGCGTGCAGCATAGGGGCGGCTGGTCGCCCCGCCGGAATCCTTATGCATCCCGGCGGTGTGCGAATGATGCGCATGGAAAATGAACGTGACAATAGCCGATGGACAACTGATTGACCGTCAGCATCCGAACGATGGGTAGGGGCGACCGGCCGGTCGCCCCTACATGCCCATCTTCATCCCAATCGTGTGCGCCCTGGCGCGTGGCAAACTAAGGCATGGTTCACGTTTCCTTTACAGTTTGGTTCGACGATACGCCCTCTCCCCCTGCCCCCTCTCCCTGAGGGAGAGGGGGGAAACGGGGCGTCCTGGCGGCACACGCGGAGCGTGTGCCGCTAGGACGCCCCGTCCGTATACCCCCGCCCCTTGCAGGGGCGGGGGCAGGGGGTGGGGTGATTCAAGCGACCAATTCGTCTGTAAAATAAAAGTGGTCATCCTGAAACCATGTCTAAGACATGGTTTCAGACAGGCCATTCCAACTTTACAGTCGGCGTAGGGGCGACCGGCCGGTCGCCCCTACCGAACACCATACGGGTCTATTCCAAGTGTAAAGGAAACCTGAACCATGTCTGATGTGAAAATAGCCGATGGACGGTAGGGGCGGTTCGCGAACCGCCCCTACAAGCCCCTTTTCATCCCGGCGGTGTGCGCCACGCGCATGGAGGGCTAACATGAAAATAGCCAACCAGTACGGGCGGGTACGGGCGACGTATATGTCGCCCGTACCCGCCCGTACCCGCCCATTTTCATGCGAACGTTGTGCGAATAATTCGCATGGTCAACTAATCTATAAAGTATGGATATCTGATGATCGAACTAACTGTTGTAGGGCTTGGCCCCGGTGATCCGGATCTGGTGACAATCAAAGGTGTGCGGGCGATTGAGGCAGCCGATGTGCTGTTTGTACCGCGTAGCCGTGCCGACGAAGAGAGCCGGGCGTTACGCATTGCGCAGCCCTGGATCGACGCGCAGCGCCAGAGAGTCGTTCCACTCACACTGCCTATGCTCCGAGATGCCGTGCTGTCGGAGACATACCGCGCCGTCGCTACGGAGATTGGTACACATCTAACGAACCTGACCACGGAACAACAGCACAACGATACTCGTGGCGCCTATTTGCTCCTGGGCGATCCGCTGCTGTATGGCACCTGGACATCGATTGCGGCAGAACTGGCCGCATCCTATCCGCAGATCACCACCACAATCGTGCCGGGGATCACCTCTTTTGCCGCGACGGCTGCTTGCACAAGTACGCCGCTGAGTATACGGGACGACCGCATAGCGATTATGCCCGTCAGTGCGCAGCTTGATGACGCCTATCTGCGCCAACTGTGCGCCGATTTTGAGACAGTTGTTATTATGAAGGTGGGGCGTGTGTTGCCACAGGTTATTGCCATCCTCGACGACTTGCGTGTTCTTGATGACACTATCTATGCCGAGTATATCGGCATGCCCGAAGAGCGCATTGTGCGCGATGTCGCCAGCTTGCGCACCTATCAGGGGCCATATCTGTCGCTGCTGATTGTGCGCCGGAAGAAAAATGAAAAGTAGCCCACATGCGTACAGTGGTGACAAGATCCATAGTATGCGCATAACGAGGTACGGAGAAGTATGGCATCTGACGATACATTGAAAAACGCCCCGACGTTGCCGTCCCCGGCAGGTGAGTCACCTGCCGCGACCCCATCTGCCGGAACGGTCTATTTTATCGGTGCCGGGCCAGGTGCGCCGGATCTGATCACGATACGTGGGCGGACGATTATCGAGCAGGCGGATCTGGTGCTCTACGCGGATAGCCTGGTGCCCGAGATTGTGGCAAATCTGGCCCAAAAGCCGGGCGTACAGATCGTCGGCTCGTCTGATCTGCATCTAGATCAGATGGTGGCCTTGATGGTTGCCGCGGCACAGGCGGGTGGGGTGGTGGCACGCGTGCATACGGGCGATCCGGCGCTCTATGGCGCGATTAACGAGCAGATGCGGCAGCTTGATACACACGCGATTCCCTACGTGGTGGTGCCGGGTGTGACGGCGGCGTTTGCCACCGCTGCTCGCCTGGCGGTCGAGTTGACCATCCCAGATGTGGTGCAGACGGTGATCCTGAGCCGGATTGCCGGGCGAACTCCTGTACCGGAAGGTGAATCACTCCGCTCGCTGGCGTCACACGGCGCATCGCTGGCGCTCTATTTGAGTATCGGCCAGATCGAGCAGGTTGTGACGGATCTGCTGGCTGGGGGCAGCTATACGCTGGCAACGCCGGTCGCTGTGGCGTATCGGGCTACCTGGCCAGACGAGCGCATTATCATCGGCACGCTGGCCGATATTGCCGCACAGGTACGCGCCGCCGGTCTGACCCGCCATGCCCTGATCCTGGTCGGCCCCGCGCTGGCAGCATCTGAACTGTCTACGCGTAGTCGCCTGTATGACGCAACTTTTGCCCATGGCTACCGGGGCAGTGCGCAGGCGGGCATCCGCGACCATGCGGCGGTGACATCTTCGCCGCGCCCGGCCATTATTGCCGTGACTCGCCATGGTAGTGCCCTGGCGGCCCGGCTGGCCCGGGAACTGGATGCTACTCCGGTTGTTCCGGCCCGCTTTGCCGCTGATGTGAACATAGCAGGGGCGGTTCGCGAACCGCCCCTACCAGGCGATGTGCCTCCCGACCGTGTGCGCCCTGACGTATGGCAATCTGATGTAACAATAGATAATTCGGTAGGGACGACCGGCCAGTCGCCCCTACAACACCCTTTGCCTCCAGACCATTATACCGGCCCGGTTGTTGCCGAAATACGCCGCCGATGGAAACAGCACCGCCAGCTTGTACTCGTTATGGCAACGGGTGTAGCTGTCCGGGCTATCGCGCCCCTGCTGGGCCATAAGGCCGATGATCCCGCTGTGGTGTGCCTGGACGAGGCCGGGCGTTCGGTGATTCCGTTGCTGGGTGGTCATCAGGCTGGCGCGAACGACCTGGCCCGACGCATCGCTGCGATCACAGCTGGCCATGCCGCCATCACCACAGCCAGCGATGTTCAGGAGTTGCCTGCGCTGGATCTGCTCGGCCAGCAGGCTGGCTGGAAAATCGACCCGGCCAGCGCTCTGACCCACGCCAGTGCTGCTCTGGTCAACGGCGAGCCGCTGGGGTTGTATGTCGATCCCGCGTTACCAGCAGCCCGCACGCAGGCCGAGACCTGGCTAGAACCGGCAGCCCATGTTGTGACTGTCGCGCACCTGGATGACCTGAATGACAATACCTATGCCGCCGGGTTGCTGGTGAGCCATCATCGCCTGACGGAACAGCAGCAGCATCTGCTGACAAAGAGCATTCTCTATCATCCGCCTGTGCTGGTGGTGGGCGTCGGTAGCCGCCAGGGTGTCACGGCTGCAGAGTTACGGGCGGCCATCGAGACGACACTGGCTGATGCGCATCTGGCATTGGCCAGCGTCACCGCTCTGGCAACGGTCGATCTCAAGGCCGATGAGCCGGGTATGCGCCAGCTAGCCAGTGACCTGGGCGTTCCATTGCAGATCATCACGCAGGCCCAACTGACGGCCCTGGACGCAGGCCAGTTTAGCCCCAGCGCTGCGCAAGCGCAGTTCGGTCTTCCCGGTGTGGCAGAACCATGCGCCATGCTGGCTGCCGGGGGTGATCACGCACGTTTGCTTGTGCCCAAACGTAGCTTTGCTCGCTGTACTGTGGCAGTCGCACTGCGGGCCGACAACGCTACAGCGCCCATGTCAGACCAGATACACCCACCAGCACAGGCGTCTGCTGATCTCACCCCCGCCGATCTGACGCTGGTTAGCCTTGGCCCTGGCGACCCCCAGCAGATGACGCTGGCGGCACGGGCGGCTCTGGCGCATGCCGATGTGGTGATTGGCTATCAGACTTATATTACCCAGATTCGGCCCTTGCTGGCTCCTCACCAGGAGATTATCGCCCGGCCAATGCAGAGCGAACTGGAACGGGCACAACAGGCGATTGACCTGGCAGCAACCGGGCGGCGCGTGGCGCTGATCAGCAGCGGCGATATCGGCATCTATGCCATGGCCGGGCCAGTGTTTGAGCTACTCGCGCAGCGTGGCTGGTCAGGTCAGTCTCCCACAGTGCGCGTATTGCCGGGCGTGAGTGCTGTGCAGGCGGCAGCAGCTCGCGTCGGGGCAGCGATCAACCACGATCTCTGCACAATCAGTCTGAGTGATCTGTTGACGCCCTGGGAGGTGATTGAACAGCGCCTGTGGGCAGCAGCCCAGGGCGATTTTGTGGTGGCGCTCTATAATCCGCGCAGCAAAGAACGCGATTGGCAACTGGCGCGGGCACGCGATATCTTGTTGACTGGTCGCCCCGCTACTACGCCGGTTGTCCTGGCCCGCAATGTTACCCGCCCGGACGAGGCCATCACCCTCACGACGCTGGCCGATCTTGATCCGACGCAGGCTGATATGTTCACAGTGGTGCTGATTGGCAATCAGCAGAGCTACCAGGCCGACACACATATCATCACGCCACGTGGCTATTATGCCCAGCCTGGCAGCGGCGCATCACAGCAACGCGACCCGGCAGCACACCTCACCTACCCAATTAGCCTGGCGCAGATGCACGGTGCGCTAGTTGTGGTGGTCGGGGCCGGGCCGGTGGGCGAACGCAAGATCCGTGGACTGCTGGCCGTCGCTGCCAATGTGCTGCTGATCAGCCCGACTGCTACGCCCCAGGTGCAGGCATGGGCCGCCGAGGGACGCATCCAGTGGCAGCAGCGCTGCTATCAGACCGACGACCTGGCACAGCGCCCGATCCTGGTGTTTGCTGCCACCAATGTGCGTGCAGTCAATGCCCAGATCGCCCAGGACGCGGCTGCGCTGGATATCCTGTGTAACGTGGTCGATGCACCGCACGAGAGTACCTTCCATCTGCCAGCTGTGCATCGTGCCGATGGACTGGTTGTAGCTATCAGCACCGACGGCGTCGCCCCGGCCCGCGCACGTCAGATGCGCGACCGACTGGCCGATCTGTTACAAGACGAGGGAACACATCATGACAGGTAAAGCCTACCTCGTGGGCGCCGGCCCCGGTCGCCCGGATCTGATCACCGTGCGCGGGCTGCACCTGCTGCGTCGCGCCGAAGTGCTGATCTATGATCACCTGATTGCACGTGAGCTACTCAATGAAGCCCCCACTAACGCTGAACGCATCTTTGTGGGCAAAGCCGCCGGGGTGCATACGCTCGAACAGGATGCCATCAACCAGTTACTGGTGCTGCATGTGCAGGCTGGTCGGCAGGTTGTGCGGCTCAAAGGCGGCGATCCATGTGTGTTCGGGCGCGGCGGCGAGGAGGCCCTGGCGCTGGTCGAGGCAGGCCTGCCGTTTGAGATCGTGCCGGGTGTCTCATCGGCGCTGGCTGTGCCAACATATGCCGGTATTCCGGTGACGCAGCGCGGGATCGCTACATCGTTTGCCGTGGTTACCGGCCACGAAGCCGCCCATACGCTCACCAGCACAACCGACTGGGACGCCCTGGCGCGTATGCCAACGCTGATTGTGTTGATGGGGGTACAGTGGATCGAGACGATCTGTACGGCACTGATCGCGGCTGGCCGTGATCCGGCCACACCAGCCGCCGCAATCAGCCGGGGCACAATGACGCACCAGCATGTGTTGCATGCAACGCTCCAAACTTTGCCCGCACGCATTGCGGCTGAACAGGTACGTGCGCCAGCCGTGATCGTGATTGGCAAAGTGGTCGATCTGGCCCACCAGCTTGCCTGGTTTCAGCCCGATAGCGCCGCATCCGAATTTGTGTCAATGCCCGAATGACATGAACCATGCGCATCATTCGCATACCGCGTGGGGGCTTGCGGGGCCCCCCGGCCCCCGCAAAAAAGTGTTGTCGGTGTGGTGTGGCGGCAAAGCCACCACACCACACCAACAACATTATAATCTCGGCGGGGCGTAGCCCCGCCAGTAGCCGTAGTGGGCGGAAATCCACCCGCTCTACCGCATCCTGATGCGATAGAACGGATAATCATACGCCCTGAGGGAGTTGGACGGGGGTCGGGGAGATCTCACAGGCAGGTTTTTCCGTAGGGACGCGCGTCTGCGCGTCCGCAGGGCGTCCTGATGGAAAAAACGTCCGCACGGACAGGCAGAAGCCTGTCCCTACGGATGGTGTTCCAACACCATCCGTTCAAAAACCTACCCTACCGAAAGAGAAAATTGTATGCACAATCTGCCGCGCCTGCTACTGGCCGCACCCATGAGTGGCAGTGGCAAGACAACCGTGATGGCCGGATTGGTCGCGGCCCTGGCTGCACGTCGGCTGCACGTTGCGCCCTTCAAGGTCGGGCCGGATTATATCGACCCGTCGTATCATACGCTGGCCGCCGGTCGCCCCTGCCATACGCTGGATGCCTGGATGCTACCGCCTGACCTGATCACTGGCGTGCTGATGCACCATGCCCACACAGCCGACCTGGCGCTGATCGAAGGCGTTATGGGCCTGTTCGACGGCTACTCCGGGCATGATGACACTGGCAGCAGCGCCCATATTGCCCGCCTCACACAAACGCCTGTCCTGCTGGTGCTGGATGTGCGTGCCCAGGCGCGCACCGCCGCGGCGCTGGTGCAGGGCCTGCGCGACTTCGACCCGCGTGTGCGCGTGGCTGGCGTGCTGCTCAACCGCGTCGGCAGCCCCAAGCATGCGCGCATGGTCACAGACGCCATCGAGGAACATGTGGGTCTGCCCGTTGTGGGGGCATTGCAACGGGATGAAATACTGCATCTGCCCGAACGCCACCTGGGCTTGATCCCCACAGCCGAGCCAGGCCGCTGGCAGGCGTGGCTCGACCAGGCACGTATCCGTGTGACAGAACAGGTTGACCTCGAACGGGTTCTCGATCTGGCCCGCACCGCAGCGCCACTTGATGAACAACAGTTCACCGCAGTCACAGACATCGCATCTCAGCATCCGATCGTACAGATTGCCGTGGCACGTGATGCCGCCTTCAGTTTTCTCTATCAGGATAATCTTGATCTGCTGCGGGCGTCAGGCGCGGATCTGCTCTTTTTCAGCCCCCTGACCGACCAGGCACTGCCGCCGGGCAGCCAGGCACTCTATCTCTGTGGCGGCTTTCCGGAACTCTACGCCGCTGACCTGGCCGCCAATACGGCCCTGCGTGCGGCCATTCGCGCCGCCGCGCATGCTGGCATGCCCATCTATGCCGAGTGTGGCGGGCTGATGTATCTGACCGAGGCGCTCACCGACCACGAGGGCCAGACCCATGCCATGGTCGGGGTGTTGCCCGGCCACTCGACCATGACCCGGCGGCTGACGCTGGGCTACCGCACGATTCGCGCCGCAGCTGACTCCTGGCTCTGGCAAACGGGCGAAACGCTACGCGGCCACGAGTTCCACTATTCGACCTGGCAGCCTGATCCAGCGGCCACTCCAGCCTACGACATTTTGCCAGACGAGTGGCAGCGCCAGGCGCGCCGCGAGGGGGCACATACAGATAATGTAATCGCCTCATATGTGCATCTGCACTTCCTGGGGCATCCCGTCCTGGCTAACCGCTTTGTGGCCGCCGCCACCACCTATGCGCAAACGGCAGAGACACCATGATGCGCGGGCGGGCAGATGTACTGGCACTGGCATTGCTGCTCGACTGGCTGCTCGGCGAGCCGCCCAACGCGCTGCATCCAGTCGTATGGCTGGGGCGGCTGATCAGTACGCTGGAACAGCATGCGCCCCATGCATCGCCACAGCGCGAACTGGTGTATGGCACTGGCATGCTGGTTGTCAGTGCTGGCATTGCGGCTATGCCTGCGCTGGTGCTGGAACGCCAGCATACATCACCGAAGCGCCATCTGATCGCCACCGGCGGCCTGCGCCTGGCCGAGGCCGTCTTGCTCAAGACGACCTTTTCCTGGCGCACATTGCATCAGGCGGGCGAACGTGTGCGCCGCCCGCTGGAGCAAGGCGATCTTGAAGGCGCACGCGCTGGCCTGCGCTGGCTGGTCAGCCGCGATGTCACCCACCTTGATGCATCGCTGGTAGCCGCTGCGGCCATCGAGTCGCTGGCGGAAAATGCCAGCGACTCGGTTGTTGCGCCCCTGGTTGCCTATACGCTGTTTGGACTGCCGGGGGCCTGCGTCTATCGGGCGGTCAATACCCTTGATGCCATGGTGGGCTATCGCGGACAGTATGAATATCTGGGCAAAGTTCCGGCCCGCATAGACGACCTGCTCAACATTGTGCCCGCCCGCCTGACCGGGTTGCTGCTGATCGCATCGGCCAGGTTATGCGCTGAGAATGCGCGGCAAGCCTGGCACACCCTGCTGCATGACAGTCAGCGTACCGCCAGTCCCAACGCGGGCTATCCAATGAGCGCCATCGCTGGTGCGCTAGACGTGCGCCTGGAAAAGGTTGGGCACTACTGCCTGAACGCCAGCGGCAGGGCCACAACCCCCGACGACCTGCGCCGCGCCGGGCGCGTCGTGCTGGTCGCGCTAGCTCTGGCGGCAGGCATAGCATGGGCGTGTAGTAGCGGTTCGCACACTGCCCCGTACAGGGGTTCAAGGGCGGACAGTATGTTTGTACCATAGGCAACTGAGCGCATCCGGATGCCCACCAGAACGGAGCGTGATCGGGTGAGGGGGTGACACGGTGACAGCGATCGTGCGCATCACGATGCAGATTCATTCGATCATACACCCATGCTGTCCGCCCCTAAACATGCAGGGGTGAGGACAGATAGAATTTTGCGCGATAAGCAGATAGACCGTCCAGACGCGATCGGTAGGGACAGGCGTCTGCCTGTCCGTGCGGACGTGTTCCGCATCAGAGCGCCTTGCGGACACGCAGACGCGCGTCCCT
>RRYU01000466.1_pt1 | contig 10470 bp, 8 predicted proteins | sample 2162651 | NCBI WGS metagenome assembly RRYU01 (sample SAMN10267283, study PRJNA491782) | microbial mat metagenome | isolation source: biomat in the production well | place: Japan: Minami-Kanto gas field, natural gas well KTG3 | collected 2017-06 | reverse complement strand
GGTGGGTCAAACGGGAACTGAGGATCGCTCGTATGTTGTGGAACGTATTTATTGGGGTCATGTCGCTCTGGGCGTTATTGGCATGGGCAATAATCGTAGCCCCGCACTATCAGCACAACCCGATTGTCGCCCAGATCACCCCGGACATGATCGCCAGTATCCGTGGTAATGTACCAAACAATGAGTCATTCTTGTTAGCCCTCACCATTGGCCCCCTCGTCAAAACCTGGGTGACATTCTTGTATGCGTTGTTATGGGGCAAAGAGGAGGGATAGATCCGTGTGTCCCACGGGACACATTCATACCCTTGCCACCGGGTAGCATCCGAACAAAACGGCTGGCAAATTGCCAGCCGTTTTGTTCGGATGCAACACAGGATGCAACTGCGAGTCAGCGTGTGTCTAGCGATGTCTCATAGGGGTGATTTTTTTGGGCATTGGGACGCGGCAAATGAAGGATTGTCGTGTGTAGTGGGCGATTAGTGTATTATGCCATAGATTGGGCAAGGTATGGACAAAGAGAGCTAATCTCGACTTTATCCATTCAGTAGACGAATGAGGCAAGGCAGGGTACGCTTAATGACGGATCGCATCCAACACCCGCTGGCTCGCCAGGCCATCCGCAAAGGTCGCGGCTGGATCAAGGGCACTGGCATCACCGGCGAGCGCCGCCACCAGCGCCGCGCCCAGGTAGACCGTGCCCTCCGGGAAGTCGCCGACGATACCGGCGGGGAAGCTGCGGCTGTGTGGGGGAGTAACGTCTACAAAGCCGCTGCCAGGGTTGTGCCAGAGCTTCCCGTCGAAGAAACGTAGCGCCCCATCTGAGCCGTAGATCGTCACACTGTTCGGTTCATCATGGGTGGCGACCGTCGTGGCCATCATGATTGCACTCGCCCCATTGACGAAGCGCAACGTGGCAGCCATATAGTCATCGGCAGTGACGGGGCGCACCTGGCCGGTCGCATCGGTGCGCTCGCGCACAAAGGTGTGGGTGGTTCCAGTCGCGGTGTTCACCTCGTCCCCGATCAGGTAGCGCAACAGGTCAATCTGATGCGAGCCAATCGCGCCCAGGACACCCCCGCCCTGGAGAGCATCGCTCCACCAATTCCAGGGGCGCTTCAGGTCGCTGCGCGAACAGTTCACCGAACGTAGCTCTGCGTGGCGCACCGTACCGATCCGCCCCTGGGCGATCAGATCACGGGCGTAGCGCATGGCGGGCAAAAAGCGCAGTTCATGGTCAATCAGGGTGAAGAGATCGGGGTGCGACAATGCCGCCTTGAGCATCATATCCGCCTCACCCGCATCGAGCGCGGTCGGCTTTTCACACAAAACATGCTTACCCGCCTCAAGGGCAGCCAGCGTCATCTCACAATGCAGCGCGGGCGGGGTGACAATACTCACCACATCCACCTGGGGATGCACGAGCAGATCGCGCCAATTCTCGCCATGCCAGGGCACCCCCAACTCCCCGGCGATCTGCGCCGTCTTCCCGGCTTGGCTGCCCACCAACGCCACCACATCTAACCCGGCACTACGGAAGGCGGGCACCTGGATACGTGCGCCCCAGCCGGTGCCAATAATACCGATTCCTGGCATGGTGTTCCTCCTCCCTAATACTTCGGCAAACTCGGATCAATCTCGTCGGCCCAACGCAACACCCCGCCCACCAGATTCTTCACCCGGAGGAAACCAGCATGGTGGAGTAGCTCGACCGCCCGTGCGCTACGTACCCCACTACGGCAATAGACCACGATCTCCTGGTTGGGATCGAGTTCATTCAGGCGAGCGGGCAACTGGCCCACCGGGATCACCAGACTCGTACCGGGAATGGTCGCAATCGCCACTTCATAGGGGTTACGCACATCAAGCAGGAAGGGGCGACTCACCTGTTCGAGTTGTTCAGCCAATTCGTGTACAGTAATCTCATCGTCGGTGGTGAGCTGGCTTGTCATAGGCAGCATTGAAGGACACATGGTAGCCTCATCGCTTAGGGTATGGATGTGCGCATGCTCCCCACACACCGGACAATCCGGATTGGGTGGCAGACGCAGTTCGTCAAAACACATCGAGAGGGCATCATAGAGCAGCAAACGTCCAATCAGCGGTGCGCCAATTTCTGTAATCAGCTTGATCACCTCGGTCGCCTGAAGGCTACCGAGCACAGCCGGGAGTACCCCCAGCACCCCGCCTTCGGTACAACTCGGCACCAAACCGGCTGGAGGTGGGGTGGGGTAGAGACAGCGGTAGCAGGGGCCATGGGGTGGCGCAAAGACCGTCACTTGGCCCTCGAAGCGGAAGATGCTGGCATAAATGTTGGGTTTACCGAGCAGCACCGCCGCATCATTCACCAAGTAACGGGTCGGGAAGTTGTCACTCGCATCAACAATGATGTCATAGGGACGCAAGAGATCGAGCGCATTCGCGGCACTGAGCCGGGTCGTATGGGGTGTCAAGGTAATCTGAGGATTGAGATCGGCGAGGCGATGCTGGGCAGCGAGCGCCTTGGGCGTACCCAACACGGCAGTACCATAGAGCACCTGACGTTGGAGGTTCGTGAGATCAACCGTATCGAAATCGAAGAGCCCCAGGTGGCCAACACCAGCCGCAGCGAGGTAGAGGGCGACCGCAGAACCCAAACCGCCCAGACCGATCAGCGCCACTTTAGCCTGCTTCAGGCGCTGTTGGCCAGCCATGCCCAATTCTGGCAAGACAATATGGCGGGCATAGCGACTAATCTCATCACGTGAGAGCGAAATAGTACTCAAACGAGATCCTCTGCAACAAAACCGGCCTCATAATCGGGGAGGTACCACGCCTGCAACGTAGTGGCACGCCCCGCCGAGAGCGCCTGGATTAAGAACGAGAAACTCGCCCCCCCCCCTGCGGCACCATAGCGGTCGTGGGGAGAGGGATGGGCGGGAGCGTCGGGGTGGGAGTGGTAACACCCCACCACCTGCATGCCCAAAGCGCGAGCCTGCTGGTCTACCCGCAGGTAGTCGAGGGGATCGAGGAGGAACTGGAGGCGTCGATCACCAGTACTACGGTTCGGCACTGCCACAACTGCCTGTACGATCTTGGTAGCTCCATCAAGATACCCCAGCAACCAACCAACACACTCTTCTGGGTAGGTCGCCTCAGCATAGCGGGCAATAGCCTCGGCAAGATGGGGAGCGAGGGTAATCATCGGCCTGCACGGTAGCGCAACAATGCCGCTTTGAGCGTGTTGAGGGCTAGGGTTGAGCAGCGTGGACGCGAGCGGACTACCTCACGCCCCAACATATCGAATATATCCTCATCGTCCATCGCATCAATTGTAGTGAGTGGCGCACCTTGAAGATACTCGGCCAGAATTGACGCCCCGGCCTGACTAATCGTACAGCCACGGCCTTCAAACGAGATACCGGTAATCCGCTCGGTTGCTACATCAATCTTCAGATAGAAGGTGAGGAGATCCCCACAATCGGGATTCCCCCCCGAATGCACCAGATCAGCATCCTCCAGCGTCCCGGCGTGACGTGGGTGTTCGTAGTGGTCGAAGAGGCGCTCGATGATCTGTTGACGATCCATGCTCAATATCCATGCTGATTATATTGTATCGTAGGGGTATTGTAGTGTTGGAAGCGCAGAGATGCAAGTGAGAGACTCAACCGCGTTTATACCACAGAGACATGATAGTGTTAAAATAGGGTAATGTAATCATGCCCGTTACCCATATGTTGAGTGAACATGACACCCTATCTCCTGCCCCTCATCGGGGCTGCACTACTCTCCTCAGGGGTAATGTTCTATACGTGGCAACGTCGGAGTACGACCAATGCCATGGCTCTGAGCGCCACCGCCTTTGCCATCACCGTATGGTTATTAGGTTATGTGCTCGAACTGAGTAGTATCAGCCTAGAAGGGAAGATCTTCTGGGGAAAACTGCAATACATTGGGATTGCGGTCATCCCTGTAACGTGGTTCATCTTTAGCGTCACCTACACCCAACCCAACCGGAGTATGGGGCTAGGCATCATTGCCGCGCTCTTCGGCATCCCCAGCATCACCATCCTCCTCGCGCTCACCACCGAGCAGCACGGCCTGATCTGGAAGACGATGCGCCTTGCGGAGGGGACAGCCATTCCTATCCTATCGGTACGTTACGGTCCATGGTTCTGGGTACATTCGGCCTATTCCTACATCATCCTGTTGATCGCCAGCATCCTCATGCTCAACTCCTTCCGCCATCGCCATGGGCTGTACCGCAGCCAAGTAGTAGCTCTGATGATTGGTGTAGCGGCTCCCTGGCTCGGCAACATCCTCTACCTGAGCGGGCTAAGTCCTATTCCGAACCTCGATCTGACCCCCTTCGCCTTTAGTATTAGTGTGGCAGCACTCAGTTGGGGTATTTGGGGCTACCATCTAGTTGACATCACCCCGATTGCGCGTGATTTGATCATTGATGGGCTGAGCGAAGGCATCATCGTGATCAACCAGCAGGGACGGATTGTCGATCTCAATCCGGCTGCGAGTAGCATTATCGGCTTACCAGCATCAATGATCCTGGGTAAAGCCTACACCGAGATTGTTACCCCTTGGCCATCACTTATTGCCCTTTTGCAGCAGGAACATACCCAGCAGAATCTCAGCAGCGAGTTTGCGATTGGCCATGGCGAAGTGGCGATTCGCTACCTAGCCCAACTCGATCCGCTGCTAGATCGCCAACAACGCCGGATTGGGCATGTGCTCACCATGCACCGCTTGGCGCATGATGTTCCAACAACTGCAACAAGCCAATCCTCTATGCCTGCGAGTGACGCCCCCATTCCGCTCGCATCATCCCAACCTAGCCCATCGTTCTGGAAGAAATTAGTGAGCTTTGTGCTTGTAGATATTAAAGAAGATCTACATATACCATTACGTAATAATCGAATATGGATACAAACACAGGAACGTATTTTCACATCTATGATGCGATTGGCATCACTACTAGGATTAATAGCCCTCTTAATATCTCAAATAGTTCATATCACTCACAATATCAGTATTTATTTTTTCAATCTTTCAGTTATTATACTTATTGGATTCTTAGGTACAATACGTTCTATTAATTTTCACTGGCGAACACGTTTGTTTGTCATAATTATTTACGGACTATCATTAGTCGAGATTGCCAATTATGGATTCTCGCTTGAATCATTCACCTATCTGTTCGGTTTCATTGTCATATCAACACTGTTAATCCCTCGTAATGGCGGTCTTTTTGCATTACTTATCAGTATTACAACCTTAGGTGTCGCTTCTTGGTTGATAGGAACTCGCAACTACATTCCTAAATTAACAACACCAGATTATGTATCTCCAAACACTTTTGAATACGGAATAACCAGTACAGTAGTATTTCTTGCCGTCACTTCAGCAGTCACCTTTGCCATCCACATCCTGCTACGTAGCCTGAACCAAGCCTGGCAGACAGAGACCCAGACCCGATATCTGCTCGAACAAGAGCGCGACATGCTGGAAGAGCGAATCAGACAACGTACAGAAGAACTCTCTACCACCCAACACGAGTTATTACAGAAGAATGCGGATCTGCGCAAATACTACCGCGCCCTAGAGCAGAGCGGGAATACAATTGTCATTACCGACATCCATGGCAACATCGAATATGTGAATCCCCATTTTGTTGCCTTAACCGGCTATACGTTAGAAGAGGCAAAGGGGCAGAATACGCGCATTATGAAATCGGGGGAACAAGGCCCAGAGTTCTACCAACAGCTATGGCAAACGATCCAAGCCGGGAATATCTGGCGAGGCGAGTTTCACAACCGGCGCAAAGATGGTAGCCTCTTTTGGGAACGTGCAACCATTGCCCCGATCCAGGATGATGAGGGCAACATTACCCACTATGTAGCGGTAAAAGAGGATATTACCGAGATACGGCAACTCCAGATCCTGGCCGAAGAGGAGCATGCCCGTGCCGAAGCACTCCTGCTCAACATCCTCCCCGCAGAGATCGCCCAGCGGCTCAAACTGCGCCATTCAGCTACCGAACCAATTGCGGACTATATGCCCAGTGTGAGCATCCTCTTTGCCGATCTCGTTGACTTTACCGCCTTCACTGCCTCGCTCCAACCCGAAGAGTTGGTCGGTATCCTCGATAGCCTCTTCTCGCAGTTTGATGCCCTGGTAGATAGCTATGGACTAGAGAAGATCAAGACCATCGGTGATTCCTACATGGTCGCAGCTGGTGTACCCAAAGCGTGTCAGGATCATGCCATCCAGATTACCCACTTAGCCCTAGACATGATCCGCGTCATTACCAACGTACAACTCCAGATGCATGGCGTCGGAGAAAACAACTTTGCATTCAAGATCCGCATTGGCATCAACTCCGGGCCGGTTGTGGCGGGAGTGTTGGGGCGGCAGAAGTTCATCTATGATCTCTGGGGCGATACCGTGAATGTCGCTAGCCGCATGGAGTCGCACGGTCAATCCAACATGATCCAGGTGACAGAGGCCACCTATCACCTCATTCAGGATCATTTTATCTGCGAACCACGCGGGGTGATCGAGGTTAAGGGCAAGGGGATGATGCCCGTTTGGGTGGTGGTGGGGGAGGTAGAACCGCACGATGGTGCAGTTCTACCTCAGGTTTCTACCCCCCTAAGGCAGTCTTAAAGTGGGTATGAATCTCACGGTTCTGGGTGTCGCTCTTACGGCGGTCATTATGTAAAACAAAGCGCACCAACTTCAGCCCAGGATGCTTGCGCAGGTAATCCACCACCGTCGCCACCGCCACCGGCGCGGCCTTATCGGGTGGGTAGCCAAAGATGCCGGTACTGAGACTGGGGAAAGCAATGCTCGTGAGGTCGTGTTCAGTTGCCAGAGCCAAACTGGAGCGGTAGGCGCTCGCCAACAACCGCTCGGCATGGTCGGGGCTATAGCGCGAATAGATCGGGCCGACTGCGTGGATGATATGGCGTGCCTGTAACCCAAAGCCGGAGGTTATACGGGCTTCACCAGTGGTACACGGCGCGAGTTCGCGGCATACCGCCTCCAACTGCTCAGCACCAGCAGCATCATGGATGGCACCACACACCCCGCCACCATTGGTCAAGGACTCATTCGCCGCATTGACAATCACGTCAACATCTTGGCTGACAATATCGCCCAGCACCAACTCAACCACGGCATCACCAACAGGCAAGCGAATGACTGGTTCAACCGGGCTAGACGCTGGGGAGTGGGGTGTATGCCAACTGGCAACCAGTGCCGCTAGGCCGGTACGCACCGCTGGGTTCTGGGCAATGTACTCGTAGTAGTGCTTCAGGATCGAGAGTGTGCCCCCAGTCGGTTCCAAGGCATGCACATCAAAGCCGGGAGCAGCCGCCAACCACGACACCTTCAACTGCGGATCAACCAGACCGATAGAGGGTTCCTCTTTGGGGTTGATCATGCGTGGAGTGCCTTCGGCATGCACCAAAAAGACCGAATGATTGGTACTCGCCGACGTATGGTGGAACAGGAAGAGCACTGCCTGTGCATGTAAGCCAAATTCTTCATGCAACTCACGCACCGCTGCCCTCAGGGGGTCTTCACCCGGTTCGATCCGCCCGCCTGGCAACATCCACAACCCCTTAGGGTCACCATGTACCAGGATCTCCCGTTCCGGCCCCCACTCGATAATCATCGTTGCGCGTGGTTGACGTAGCTTCGTCATGACATGGCTCCTTGCGGCTACCGCGATTCTCCACATGGTACTATACTCATTTCATGCGGAAGCGCAAGGGGTTATGGATATGACAAATGCAGCAGGAGAAGAGACACAATGCGAACTATCGGCCTGATCGGCGGGATGAGCTGGGAGTCATCGGCGGAGTACTATCGCCTGATCAATGAGGAGGTCAAGGCACGGCTGGGCGGGTTACACTCGGCACGCAGCATTATGTTCACCGTAGATTTTGCCGAGATCGAGGCGATGCAGATGGCCGGACGTTGGGACGAGGCGGGGGCGGTGTTGGCGGAGGCGGCGCAGAGCCTAGAGCGTGCCGGGGCCGATTGCCTCATCCTCTGTACGAACACCATGCACAAGGTGGCCGATGTGATGCTAGCGGGGGTAACGATTCCCTTCATCCACATTGCCGACGCGACCGCAGCGGTGATCCGCGCCCAGGGGGTGCGACGAGTGGGCTTGTTGGGGTCGCGCTTTACCATGGAGGAGGATTTCTATCGGGGGCGCTTGAGCGAGCAGCACGGGCTAGAGGTGCTAGTTCCAGAGGCTGAAGATCGCGCACTGGTGAATGCGGTCATTTATGATGAGTTGTGCTTGGGAACCATCCGCGAGGATTCGAGGAACCACTACCGCGCCATCATGGAGCGCCTCGTTGCCCAAGGGGCTGAGGGGATTATCCTGGGTTGTACCGAGATCACCTTGCTAGTGAGCCAAGCCGATAGCAGCGTGCCGCTCTTCGATACCACCCGCCTGCATGCCCTGGCAGCAGTGGATGTTGCGTTGGGGCATGAATAGAGTACGGGTTATTGCACCCTCACAGTAGGCATTGGGGCAGCCTCACACCCATGGCGCAGAAGATTGAGTCCATCGTGGACATCTGGTGAAATCATCACCGTAATCTTCATATGCGGCATGAGATAGGTCGTTGCGGTTGGTATCGACTCACGTGCGCCATCGCGGCAACGCACGATGATACACCCCGGCGGTAAGCCCAATGTAGCGATCTGCTGCCCGGAGAAGGGCGAGCTAGGCTCGACTTCCAATTCGACCACCATGGGAGCATGGAGCGTATGAGCCACCCCATTACGGTGGAGATCGCGTTGGAGTAACGCCTCATAGATAGGCAGATCGCCCAACAGTTCAGCCATCGCATAGGCACAGAAGCATGCCACCAGCAAGGGCAACATCTGGTTGTAGTTCCCGGTCATCTCCACAATGAGCACAATCCCGGTCAAGGGAGCACGAACAATCGCGGTGAAGGTCGCCGCCATCCCAACAACAGCGAAACTGGCCGGTATGGGAACTGCTGCTGGAAATATGAGGTGAGCCACCTCACCGACTGCGAGGCCCAGCAGGGCACCCAGGATAAGCAACGGGGCAAAGATGCCGCCGGGTGCCCCTGTGGCATAGCTCAGGAGTGTTAGCCCGAAGCGCAGGGCGAAGATTACAGGAATGGCCGCCAGCGTCACCCCACCCACCAATACAGTCTCGGTGAGACCATGGGCACCACCGATCAGATCGGGGGCAAACCAACCAACCACACCAACCGAGGCACCAACTAGGGCAGCCGCACCGAACAGCGCCCGACCACTGAGCCGCCCAAATATATTGAGTGTCCCTAACAAGCCGCGATTAAAGGCTACCCCAACCACACCGGTAATCACCCCTAGGAGGGCGAAGATCGGTAAGGCAGTGAGGGGTGACACGGGGTAGCTAGGAATGGTGAAGACTGGCAGTTGACCAACCGTCAGGCGCGCAAGAATGTCTGCCACCGCAGCAGCGACAAAGGCCGCCCCAAACACCGTGGGGCGAAAGTCGCGCTGTACCTCTTCAAGGACAAAGACCAGACCCGCGAGCGGTGCATTAAAGGCTGCGGCCAATCCAGCCCCGGCTCCGGATGCAATGAGGGTCAAACGTTCACGGGGAGGCGAGCCTAAACGTTCGGCAACCGCAGCTCCCATGGCACTCCCCATCTGCACTGTCGGCCCCTCGCGCCCCAACGCCAAACCAGAACTGATTGCTATGGTGCCACCAAATAGCTTGACTGGTAGTACCCGCCGCCAATCTAAGAGACGCAGGCGGTGTAGTACGGCTTTAATATGCGGGATGCCGCTGCCACTCGCTTCGGGGGCGATGTGGCGTACTAAATAGACCGCCAATACTGCCCCAAGCGCACCAAAGAGTAGTGGAGCCAACCAACCTACTGCTGGAACCTGGTGCGCTGCCTCAATGAGCGCAGTGCGCAACGCATCCCCGCCAGCCAGGAGCGCCCGAAAGATGATCGCCACTCCCCCCGCCAGCAATCCAACTAGCGCCGCCCGTGGGAAGAGCCGTCGTCGCTGTTGGCTAATGTCAAGGTACTCGGTCAATTCCGACTCAGCATTCTGGACGAGTATGGGTGGTTGTGTTTTGTCAGTGTCTTCTGTTGTGGTATTGGGCATAACTTGGGATGTGTGGTTTTTTACCTACAGATTACGAACAATTGTATCATAATTAATACTGAGGTGCAAGTCCAACTGTAGAAGCCTCAATCCGCCCTAAGAACGATCTTTCTCTCCGCCCGATAGTCCCCCAAAGACTAGACCATCGTCCCGTGTGTTGCAGCCATCTTGTGGCTATGCTATGCCCTAGCCACAAGAATGAGTGTAATATGTGGAGACAGAGATGGGTACGTCCCCTAGTCCAACCGAACGCCATCGTGAGTACGAACTGCACCGTCGCGAACGGGCAATAGCGTTGGCTCGCGAGGCAGACCAG
>RRYU01021896.1_pt1 | contig 10477 bp, 6 predicted proteins | sample 2162651 | NCBI WGS metagenome assembly RRYU01 (sample SAMN10267283, study PRJNA491782) | microbial mat metagenome | isolation source: biomat in the production well | place: Japan: Minami-Kanto gas field, natural gas well KTG3 | collected 2017-06 | reverse complement strand
GCGGACCAGTCGGACTGCGTAGGGGTGGCGCTGGATGGCAGTTGTACGATAAGGAATACGCGCACCCTGCCCCCGCCGCCCAACCCTGTCCCCGCGCTCTCCGAATGGGCGATGATTCTGTTGGGCACCCTGCTCTCGATCCTGGGCTTTGCGGCGGTGCGTCGGCAGTCAATGTAGCCGACGATCGGGCGGCACCTAAAAGGGGCGCAGAGGCGCAACGCGCCCGACAGAGGTGTTGCGTCGGGTTGGAAACTGAGCCAACGGGGTCTCGTGAGACAACGGGGTCTGGTCTTTCCTTTTCCCTCCGTGAGTCGGACCCGAGGGCCTCGACGGTCGGAAGCCCGCGTAGGTTGGTGTGAGTTACGAACCCCAACAATGATCGCGACAACGCTTCAGTGCCGTGTCTGTTATTACCCACGCCCGTCGGCGATCCCGGTGCGCCCGTAGCATTACCGGGACAGTGCGGCCTGGAAAGGCCGCATGTTCTAGCGGGTGGGAATCCCGCCTGGGTAATCGTGCGCCGCGAGCCCAGTATTGAGCCTTGCGGCGTGGGTGGAAACAGACGTGTCGATGCGTAGGCCAGATAATAAGGCGAGGTGCAAAGGTAACGGGTAGAGCCGACCGTGAAGGTACTAAGCCCCTAAAACTTAGAGAAGCGGGGTACGCACCAGCATTCGCTCTCGTGAGATAGGCTCGTTCGGGTCTTCTCCCAGGCGTAGAGGAAAAACACCCGGTGTCAGGACAGGTCGGCAAATCCAGCGTCCGCTTATGATTCCTTTGCGGTCGGCCCGCCACGGAGCGCCAATGACCGCTTCTGGCCGAGTTCTTCCTGATCGCGGCCAGAGTTGAGTGACCGGTCATGGGGCCCAGCCGTCCCCGACCTCGGCAACTCGACTGACAGCTGTCCGCGCGAAGTGATCGGTGGCGTAAGCAGCCGTGGGAGTCTCCAATGCGTGTCTACCTACCGCCGGAGCGGCTCGGTTGGCGGCGCCTTCTGGCCGAGTCCCGGCGCCCCGCAGTTCCGGATCCGATCGTCGCTCCGACCCCGCAATTTTCCACGAGACGCCGCGCTTACCGTGGATCACGGCCGTGTAGCGCCGGTTGTGGTGTAGCGTTTCGGCTCGTTGGTTTCGTCGCGACGAGGCGAACGTCGAAACCGACGATGAACTGGCCAACCTCAGGGGGCGGATGCTCGCGATCCGTCGGATGTCGCCGTTGATCCCACCCCGGACGATCCGCTGCTTGTTCTTCTAAGACTCAGCAGCGGATAGGTGCGCCGCCGCACAGAGCCTGTGGAACCGCAAGGGGATAATTGCTTTCATGCCTGGTACCCCGCCAAACGAGGGGTGAGGCCCTCATCACTGAGAACTGGAACTTCAATGTCCCAACGCGACCGTCTTGCCCAATTCTCGCGACTTGTTCTGATTGCCGCCTTTGCGCTAACCGGATGTCACTCGGAAGAGTCGGTCGAGCACGGCAAAGGGAGTGCGGCGGCCACCAAACCGGGCCGGAATGAGGTCGGCGAAGCGTCCTGGTACGGCCCCGGATTTCAAGGCAACGAAACCGCTAGTGGCGAGACCTTCGATCAGAACAAGATGACGGCTGCCCATCCAACGTTGCCGATGGGGACCACGGCTAAAGTGACCAACCTCGAGAACGACCAGAAGGTCGAGGTCAGGATCAATGATCGTGGGCCTTACGAGGGGAATCGGGTCATCGATCTTTCGCGCGCAGCGGCCAGTAGGCTGGATATGGAAGACGACGGAACTTCCCAGGTCAGAATCGAGCACGGACTCCGGCGACACCTCTCGATAGACAGTGACTGCCTATCCCCCCCATCATGCGGGCGCCTTGCTCGGGCGTCAGTTTGCCTTCGCCGAGGGCGGCGAGGACCGAACGACCGGCTTCGGACAGGCCGCCGGCGAGGGGGAGCGCGACGGCGCGATCCAGCGGCTTCAGGGCCGGCAGGGCACGATCCCTGATGAGCTTGGCCGCGGTGGTGTCACCTGCCTGTGCTTGCGCGATGAGACCATCCACAATTCCCGGAAGGTTGTCGTAGATCGTTTGGCGAAGGGCCGCTTACAAACTGACCATACGCGAGTTCGATGATACCCTCGTCTTTCAGGACCAGTCGAGGTCGTGGGCGCGAGACCTGCCCAACCGATTTCACGCTTCGAGAGAGCTTCTAGGGGTCAGCTCACGAAACGGAAAACATCGTGCTCACTGTAACCTGTACCGGGCGTTTGTCTTCCATGAGATCGGGTCCGGTCTGCAACACGGCGGTCATGTTCGGATGATCGTGGAACCGGCCACGCCGGACGAGGTGGATGCCCCGGTGGTCGCTGTCAATCAGGCCGCTCGGGAGTTGCGTGGTCGCGAAGCGATGAATCCGCCGTCCATTGGAAATCGTTCTCGACCCGCGCCTACTCGGCAGGCAGAGCCGGAAGCGTCTCGCGCCACAGCTCGGACTCGGCGTCCTTGCGGACCTCCTCGCTGTCGAGTCCCTCGGTGCGTTGCGTGGTGCGCGTCGCTGCATCCGCCCGGCCCTCGCTGCGGACGGTCAGTTCGCTGCCAATGCCGGTCAGGTCGTCGATGGTCAGCGTCTCCAGGGTTGGAAAGTGCTCGGTTTCGTAGAGGATCGCCAGCCACTCGTCGAGGTTGACCCGGTCCCAGTCGACGCGCCCGAAGTCGCGCACATCGATCCCGGAACAGTCGGGATGTTTGGCCTCGCCCCAGTCGCGCCCGAGCTGCGGGCGGATCTGCTGGTTCATGATCCGCGCCAGCGGCGTGTTGAAGCAGCAGTAGCTGTCGCGCTTCTCCACGCACCAGGTCAGGACCTCCTGTTTGCAGTAGGAGCCGACGCGATGGCAGGCGCGCAGCGCGCGCTTGGCCCCGAGCTCGAATTCACGCTGCTCGCAGGTCCAGATGATGCGGATCAGGATCATCGCGACCGTATAGATCATGTAGGCCGACATCACCCAGGCCATGGCCGTGCCAAGCCAGGCGGTGCCGCCGCCGAGTTGGAGCACCGAGCCTTCGGCCACGACGCCGCCCGACACCGCCGCGCCGCCGCTGGTGGTCGAGAAGAGGGCGTTGACGGCTGCGTCGCCGAAGAGTTGCGCGGCCCATTCCGCGGTTTGCTTCAGAAGCGCCTGCTTCACGGTCCCCAGACCGAGCTCCGCCGCGGCGTCCGTCGCGGCGGCTGCGGTCCTGCCGGTGAAGGTATTGGCGACGCTGGTGAAGCTCTCGGTGACGGCGCTCCAGGTCGAGGTGAGGGGCTGGCGCAGGGTCTCCCAAGAGCCGCGGATCACCGCTCCCTGATCCAGGCCCATGATCGCGGCGTCGATCTTTCCGACCGCGAAGATCAGGCTGATGTAGTCCGCCAACGTGATGCCCTGCGGCGTCGTGCAGCAATCGACGATCCCGCCGACGGCACGTTTGCATTCGTAGGGGGCGCCGGCGAACACCCGGCAGGTTCCCCCGGCGGTACAGTGCATGTCGGTGACCGCCATCTGGACGGCCTGGAGGGCCGCCACGGCGTTGCCGAAGTCCTCGGACTGCTCATCGGGGAACTCGGCGCAGTCGGTGCCCATGCAGCGCACCGGACCGGCGCAGTCGAGGGTCCGCACGCGCTCCAGGACCGGGATGGTCTGCGGGATCCCGCAATCCCAGGTCTCCTCGTGCAGGAAACAGATGCCGCGCTGGTCGGTGGCGCCCTCCACGCACGCGGACTTGATGAAGCCGCAGGCGGGATCCTGCTCCAGGGCGATGCAGTCCGACGGCTCGCCCCCGTGGTTGTAGGGGCACTGAAGCGCGCCCTGTGCATCCGTCCAGCATGGCATCTGGCCCTGGTTGAAGGCCCCGCAGTCGGCGGTGACCTTGAGCTCGGTACAGAAGCGGTTGTATCCGGCCAGGGGCGGCGGCGCCATCGCCTCCTGGCAGATCCGCACCTCGCTGTTCTCGTAACAGCCGTCCGCGGCGAGCGGAGGCGAGCCCAGGCATTCGATGGTCCCGCTGCAGAAGTCGCTGCCGAGGGTGTCGAGCAGGTCGAAACACCCGTCGTTGGTGCCCCACACACTCCGGAGCGGCAGCGAGGCGAAGCGGATCTCGACCGCGAGGGAGATCGCCCCGACATAGGCCGGGTAGCTGAACTGCTCCGTGCACAACGGGCACGCCTCGGTGGGTCCGCCCTGATCGCTGTAGGTCCAGGTATGGTGGTGGCGCAGGCTGAACTGACCGCCGTTGCGCAGGCTGTCGGTCATGGGTGTTGCGTCATACCAGTCGCCCGGCGTGGTGCGTGCGCGATCGACCCCGGGAAAGCGCGCCGAATACCAGGAACGCGTCTCTTGGAGAAACCACCCCTCTGCGGCCTCGTGGTCCGGTTTGTCGCCGAAGACGAGCGTGACCTGGATGCTGTCCACGCGTGCCGGATCGCTCACGGCGAATCCGCCCTCCAATGGGGGATCGTTGACGAGGACGACGCCGGCGATCGCGTCGAATGCACTCCAGGATCCGCCGCGTTCGAGCTTGACCCGTGTGCATCCGGGTCCACAGGGCTCGAGCGTGGCACTGCCGCTGACCGTCACGAGCGTCGCCTCGGTCGGGAGTTGGTAGTCGTGGTACCAGGAGCAGGACCCGCCCTGAGCAGCCAGTCGGTCGCAGGTCCGCAGGTCCGGGACGTGGGTCTCGCGCGTCCTGTTCCGGAAGGTCGTTTCGGTCTCGCAGTGCCCGAAGGTCTCGGCGATCGCCTCGAAGTGGTCGAGGACGTCGTCGGTCTGCGCCCACAGGGGATCGTTGCGCATGTCCGGACGCGAACGGTCGACAGACCCGCGCAGGGTCCGATACGCCGCGCCGGTGGGGGAGCCCTCGGAGACCAACGCACCTTGGGCCTGTTGTCCCTGGATCAGTGTCCCGTAGTGATTGCCGTAGAGCGCGGAGAAGCTCGCCGGGTCGCCGCCGGAGGCACCGGGGAAGAGGGCGTCGAGACGCAGGTTCCCGCCGGGCATCACCAGGCTATCGCCCGAGACCGACGGCAGTGTCAGCGTACCGGCTGCCGCGCGACCCGTTTCCTTGCCGGCGTCGATCGCGTCGGCGAAGTCATCGCCCCACACCAACGCCCACGGGGTCCAGGCCAGGGCCACGCAGAGCACGGCGGTCACAGCCCGAACCAGGAGGGGATGCCGCTCAGAAGGTCGCACAGCAATCATTCCAGCGCCACAGCAGGTAGAGGTGGTCCTCGCCGATCGCGGGAATGTTGCGCCATTCACCCCAGGTCAGCGGGCTTTCGCCGATCACGTGGGCGCGCTGCGTTTCGGGCAGGGGATAGAACATCGAGAGCTTGTACTGGCTCTTCGGGATGAAGGGCGCCATCGGGGCGCCGCACAGCGCGTCGTTGCCCATGGTGCGGCGGCTGAGACCGCGCCGATGCAGGGCCGCAAGCGACCGGGCCGAGGCCAGACTGGTTTCGCGGGCACGCGAGCCAACGGTCGGCCCGCGCCCGCTGAAGGGATAAAGGTTGCCCCAGGTCCCGGCACACCAGAAGAGCGCATCGATCGGGGTGCCCGCGGTGGCCGCGGCGGCATCCGCCAGGCAGGCGGCCAGCGCCACTGGGTTGGCGAGCCAGGCGGCCTCGGGATTGGTGAAGAAGGCCAGCTCGTCGTGGTTCCAGGTCGGATCCAGCTCCGACAGATAGAGCACGTCGAAGTCGACGTAGCCGTCCGGGTTGCAGCGGTCGTCCCAGAACAGATCCAGCAGGATCAGCAGCGGGAAGGCGTACCAGTGGTAGTTGTAGAAGGACGTGTCGCTCGCGTCGTATTCCGCTTGACCCGCGGTCCCGAGCAGACGGCGACTGCCGAGCGGCAGGCGAATGCCGCCCAAGGCCGGTGCGCAGCGCGGGGCATGGACCAGCTCGATCAGACGCGCGGGCTCCCACATCCCGACCGTGAAGCCCGGATGCGGCACGCCGAGGGCATCGTTGCAGGCACAGAAGGCGCCGGTTGCGGCGGCATCGGGCGCCGTGCCTCCGAACAAAGAGACGCCGGCGAGGCGCACCGGGAACAGACAGGCCCAGCAGACATCGGTGATCAACTTGCCCGAGAACAGCTCGGCGTCCGGGCAGGCCGGGTCGGCGGCATCGGCCACGCCCAGGGGTGCCGTCAGAAGGGCCGCGAGGAGCAGGACAGAGCCGGTGAGGCGGGGCAGAGTCAGTGTCGTCACCGGGGCTGCTCCGGCGGATGCTCGCGCACCAGGAACACCCGCCCCACGGACTCGACGCTCGCCGGCACCCGCTCCAGGGCGAAGCGCTCGTGCACGTCCGGGGTCAGCAGATAGACCGGCTCGTCGAGGGCATCCTCGACCGCGCGAAAACCGGCCCAGCCGGCCTCGCGATCGAAGCGGGTCGCAAGATAGACCGGGCGCAGCGCCCCGGCGCTCTCGCCCAGCTCGCGCGCTTTGCGGATCTGGGCCGGCTCGGTCGGATCGAATACCACCAGACGTAGCCCGAAGGCCAGGCGATCGAGCGGGTTGAGCGTCTCGCCGGCCCGCACCAGCAGGGTGCCGTCGGGCAGAGCGATGTCGGCCTTCGCTTCGATCACGGGATCGATCACCCGGGTGCGGGGAAACCGCGCGGCCGGCAGATGTTCGAAGACCGCGCGTGTCCAATAGCGCGCGAGCGCCTGCGCGCGCAGGGCATCGAGATCCAGGGCGGCGATCCGGCGCGCGAGCTCCTCGAGCATGTCCGGTTCCGAAATCGCCTCGACCGGGCCGCGCACCCCCAGGTCTCCGGTCCGACCGGCCGCGACTTGGGCACGCAGCCAGGCCGGATTGGTCAAACCGGCGACCCGCGCGATCTCTCCGTCGGGTCCGGACAGGATCATCAGGGGGACGGCCTCGGCGCCGGCCTCGCGAAAGGGTGTCGGGTCAAGCTCGACGGCGGGCATCGGATCGAGCCCTTGAAGCTCGGCGTGGATCCCGCGGATGAAAGCGATCAGCGGTTCGCCTTCGGCCACACCGCGAAAGACCACCCGCACCTCGGGTTGGGCCGCGGTGGCGAAGATGTCGCGCAGCGCCGCTACACCCAATGCGCGCGAGACCAGGAGCGTGATCGTCTGCGTCGCGGTCGCTTTCGCGTCGAGGACGGCGGGAACCGGCGTGGTGGTCAGTCGGTGCAGCCGCTCGCGCTCGGCCGCGCCGAGTGCCTCGCCCGCGCGTGCGGAGGCGCTGGGCGGATTCCGCAGCCAGTCCGGAAGCGTCGTGCCGGCGGCCGCCTCCTGGATGGCACCGGCCTGATCGCGCAGCGCCCGCAGGTCGGCGCGCTCGCTTGACTGGGCGGAGGCCGTCGGGGCGAGCATGATCAGGAGAGCGCAGGACAGGATTCCGACGCCGAGGCGATGCTCGAAAACCCCCTTCGTGTGTCGTTGAACATATAGGGGAGCAAACCGGTTCCCGAGTTGAACGGGATCGGGTGGTGCGGTCACCGTGTCAAAAGAGCGCATAGGCCCGCCCGATGATCTGGTGACGCGGCAGTGGCCCCCAGTAGCGCGAGTCGAAGCTGTCGCGGGTGGCGCCCATGATCCAGACGGCCTCGGCGGGGACCACGACCTCGCGGACGAATTGGGCGGCGGGCGTGCCGAGCGTGCCGGCCAAAGCCAGTCCTTCGCCGACCGTTCGGCCGTCCACCCGGGTGGTCTCCGGGGTGACCGCGACGCGGTCTCCGGGCAGGCCGACGACCCGTTTGATGACCTGCATCTGCATCGGGAAGAAGGGCGCCATGCGCTCGCCGGCGAGGAAGGCGTAGAGGCCGTCGCGCTCGAGCGCGCGGTCGTGGCGATCCACCAGGAAGACGGTGTAGGGCGGCAAGCACTTGTCGACCTGATCGTTGATCGCGATGCGATAGCGCGTCCCGAGAGACAGCATCACCGCCAGGACGACGAGCAGCGCCGGCAGGCCGCGCCGAATGGTGCGCGCCAGGCGGGCCTCGGGCGAGGCGGCGATGCTCGGGTGCACACTCACGGCCGCTCCCGCGACGCCACATCGCGCGGCCGCACATAGACATCGTGCGGCGCGGCGAGGACGGCCTGGGCGTCCAACACCAGAACCCCGCCGTCGGCGAGACGCGCGGCGGTTGCCGTGAGGTCCGCGATCGCCTCGCCGACGTCCTTCGGCGCGATCCCGTCCAGGACGGAGGCCACATCGACGATCAGCACCGGCGGGCGGGTCGCGATGGCCTCGCGCAGCGGTCGGGCCGCGAGCTCGGCGCCGAGGTAACCACCGACGAGTCCCGACAGGGGGATCGCTGCGAGCAGCAGGATGCCGCCCGCACCGAACCTCGGCACCGGCCTGTCCCGGTGACCGATCGCGGTCAGGCGGGTCGCGTGGGGCATGGGTTCAAGCCGCATCGGACGCCTCCGCCTCGGCCCCCGCAAGCAAGCGGTTGATCGCCTGCTCGACGCTCATCCCGCGCTCGCGCAGACGCCGGATGGCCGCCACGTCCGCGGGCTTGGTGGAGTAGAGCAGTTGGCGAAACGGGTCCACCATCAGCCGGCCGATCCCCGCGCCGCTGTCGGTGAGGGTCATGATCTCGGAGTAGGCACCGGGAACGGTGTGCACGGTCTTGAGCATCTCCGCGCCCGCGGCGGTCATGGGCAGACGGTGATCGGCCTTGAGCCGATCGATCGCGTGACCTGGCTGGGCGAGCAGGAGGGTGTGGGCGCTGTTGTCGGCGATCGCCCGCCCGGTGGGGTTGGCGTAGAGGTCGGCGAGGGACTGGGTGACGGTGATCGCCGCCCCGTTGTACTTGCGAAAGCGCCGGTAGCCGTGCTCGATGAAGGTCGCCACATCCCCTTGTGTGAGCAGATCCCAGGCCTCGTCGATCAGCACCAGCTTCTGACGTGCGCGCTCGCCCAGATACATCGCCTGCTGGATCTGGAAGATCAGCTGCAGCAGGATGACCTGTTGGAGGTGTTTGCGCCCTTTGAGCTCTTCGAGCTCGAGCACCACCAGGTCCGCGCTGAAGTCCATGGTGTTGCGCCCGTGGAACCAGCGTCCGTATTCCCCGCGCGAGGTGAAGGGGTAGAGCTGCACGCCGACGTCCTGCAGGCGCTCGTCCGCGCAGGCGAGCATGGCCGCGGCGATCAGATCCACGTTCATCGCCGTGCCGTGGGTGTCCCACAGCTCGCGCAGGGCGCGCTTGAGCCCGGCGGTACGGTAATCGCCGAGCGGCTCGGTCGGGGCGGCCATCGCCGTGACCATGGCGGCGATCACGTCGGCGTCCTCCTCCCACGTCTGCAGCAGCTCGAAGGGATTCAGCACGATGTCCGAGTCGGCGGTGAAGGCGACGAACTGCCCGCCGAGGGATTCGCAGAGATTGGCGTAGCTGCGTCCGACGTCGATCACCCAGCAGCGCCCGCCGACACTCAAATTGGTCGAGAGCAGCTCGTTGGCGAGGAACGACTTGCCCGAGCCCGAGGAGGCGGCGATCACGGCGTTGTAGTTGGTCGCCGAGTCGAAGAGACTCAGATCCATGAGCTGACCGGTGCGCCCGATCAGGTTCAGCACGGGGGTGCCGGTGCCCTTCCAGTCGCCGAAGACCGGCATGAGCGCGACGGCATGGGCGGCCGACAGGGTGCGGTAGCGAAAACTGGTGCGGATCGCACCGCGATCCGCCCCGAACGGCAGGCAGTTGAGAAACAGCGGCAGGACGAAGAAGCGGTCGGTCAAGACCTGAAAGCCGAGCTCGCGCCAATAGGTCCGCAGATTCGAGGCCGCGCCCGCGGCCTCTTCCGGGGCGGTAAAGAGCACGATCCCCAGATAGGCCTGCAGCGGGCGGTCGCCGTGATCCAGCCGGGCGAACAAGGCGTCGAAATCGCGCTTGTTGTGGGCGAGCCGCGGCATGTAGTGAGAAAGATTGCCGCTCACCTGATGGGCCGCCCATTGCGCGCGCGAGGTGAGATTCACCCGCGTCGCCTCGGGGTCCGGGAAATGCAGGTTCAGCGTGATCAGCGCATTGTGGCGCACCCCGCGCGAGCCCGAGAAGGGATCCCCGAGGAAGCGGGCGGCGAGCCCGAAGCCGGCCCGATCGGGAAAGCGCTTGACCGAGAAGGTCTGGATGCGCTGCTCCCCGAGGGTGATCCCCTTGGCGTCGACGTCGATGCCGACGTCGTAGTCCAGATACTGATCGCGCACCGGACGCCGGGCATCGCACTCGGGGGTGATACGGTCGCGCCAACCTGCCTGCGGTCCCCAATTGAGCAGGGTCGTCATGATCCGCACGTGGCGGTCGGCGGTGAGGCTCGTCGGGCGCATCCCGGCGGTGACCAGCACCTGCAGGGCGGTCGCCTGCAGCTCGCGGGCATCGCGCAGCTCGTGCGCGCTCGGCTGCGGGGCGGCCAGGGGCAGCTTGGCCGTGACCAACACCTGCAGCTCGCGCAGGCGCAGATCCCCGGCCGGGGAGAGCGGGGCGGTGCTGCCGGCGCGCAGA
>RRYU01009779.1_pt1 | contig 10485 bp, 10 predicted proteins | sample 2162651 | NCBI WGS metagenome assembly RRYU01 (sample SAMN10267283, study PRJNA491782) | microbial mat metagenome | isolation source: biomat in the production well | place: Japan: Minami-Kanto gas field, natural gas well KTG3 | collected 2017-06 | reverse complement strand
GGGGGGGGCTTGCTACAGTCAAAATAGGACAGGATGCAGAACTTGTGGAACTTATGGCAAAAAGTGGTTGTAGATATCTTTTGATCGGATTTGAATCAATTAATAATGAAACACTACAGGAAATAAGAAAAGGATTTAACCGTGAACAGCAATATATGGAGCTGATGAAGCTCTTACATAGCTATAAGATTTCGGTGCAAGGTTGTTTTATATTTGGTTTTGACCAGGATGATAGAGACATTTTTTCATCAACTTTGGAGCAGGTTCATAAGTTGAAAATTGATATACCTCGATATGCCATACTCACACCATATCCTGGAACACCTCTGTACGAACGTCTTAAGAGTGAGAATCGTATTTTGACTTATGACTGGTCGAACTATGACACTATGCATGTTGTGTTCCAGCCGAAGCAGCTTACACCTATACAGCTTTATGATGGCTTTAAATGGGCGTATAGAGAAACATTCCGTATTAAATCTATAGTTTCTAGAACCAATTCACCGCACTTCTCAAGTTTGATAAATCTTATCGGCAATCTGACATACCGACGTTTTGTAAAGAAACTATATACCCACCCCAGATATGCTGATCCATATGGTGATTTGGAGAGACTGCAGAGTGGCATCCCTATGATAATTAAAGGTGCCATTTAATGCATATCACAATGATTATGCCTGCTATGGGATGCAAGCCGGGGAAATCCTATGTGAGCTCATGGAAGATGGAACCGCTGGGGCTGGCAACATTAGCCGCACTGACCCCACCAGATATGGCAGTAAGCTTTTATGATGATCGTATGGAACCACTAAGCTATGATCATCCAACTGATATTGTGGCTATTAATGTTGAAACATATACTGCGAGACGTGCTTTCAACATTGCTCGTAGATTTAGAGAACGTGGCATCCCGGTTATCATGGGCGGATATCACGCAACTCTAATGACAGATGAAACGTCCCTTTATTGCGATAGTGTTATCGTAGGAGAGGCAGAGCAGGTATGGCATCAGGTGCTTGCAGATGCGGCTAATGGTCAACTTGAAAAAATATACAAAGCTACGTCACCGACTCAAATAGGTGATCTATCCCCTCGTCGCAGTATTTATGAAAACAAGCGCTACCTTCCGATAACCTTGATTGAGACAGGCCGTGGTTGCCGTTTTGCCTGTCAGTTTTGTTCTATATCAGGTTTTTTTGAAGGCCAATTTAATGGAAGGCCAATTGAGGCCATTGTGGAGGAGATTCGCCAACTAAAAGCACGCAGTGTATTTCTTGTTGATGACAATATAGTTTCTGACATTGATCGAGCAAAAGAGCTCTTCCGTGCACTAATTCCACTGCGTATAAGGTGGATCAGCCAAGGAAGCATCAATATGGCTGATGATGAGGAGTTAATGGAGCTAATGCGGCGCAGTGGCTGTATGGGTGTTTTAGTAGGATTTGAGTCTCTAGATAAGGATACATTGAAAAGAATGGGTAAGGGATGGAATAATAAAACCCACTCTTACGAGGAAGCAATACGTAAGCTGCATAGACATGGTATTGCGATTTATGCAACATTTATGTTTGGTTATGATGGCGAAGATACAAATTACTATCATGAGACTCTTCGTTTTGCTATTGATCAAAGATTCTACATGGCTGCATTTAATCATGTGGTTCCTTTTCCTGGCACTCCACTCTATTCAGATCTTGAGAAGGAGGGTCGTCTTCTCTATCCTCGATGGTGGCTTGAGCCAGGTGTGCGCTTTGGTGATGTTGTTTTTCAACCAAGGAACTCATCACCAGAAGAGCTTGCTGAACACTGTTTTATTATGCGTAAGAAGTTTTACTCCATTACATCAACACTGCGAAGGGCCGCTAACTGGCGAGCTAATTGTCATGACCCGATGCAATTACTCCAGTTTGTATGGTTAAATATGTTTTCGGAAAGAGCTGTCCACCAACGCCAAGGTATTCCACTTGGTGAAGGGCTTAGCTAAACAAGGATGGAATAATGAAAGCGCTTCTGCTTCCCTGGAAAAATAGCTATGTACCACACGCAGTTCTAGATATTAATCGTAATTGTAATATCTCGTGTCGCGGTTGCTACAATCAATCTTCTGACAAGCAGAAGGGAATTAATGAAATTGAACAAGAGCTTGCTCAGCTACTAAAAAAACGCCGACTGCATACTGTTACCGTATTGGGGGGAGAACCTACACTCCACCCGATCTTGAAAAAATCATCTCACTAGCAAAACGTCATGTACCTAAGGTTGCCCTAGTTAGCAATGGCCTTATATTTGATGATCACTTAGCAAAGCGTCTTAAGGTTGCTGGACTTGATTTGGTTCTGTTCCACATTGATCGTGGGCAGAAACGATCTGACTTAGTCACGAATGCCTCACTAACAGAGATTAATAAACTTCGCTATGAAAAGGCAGGAAATTCCTTAAAAGCTGGGCTTAGCGTAGGTATGCAGGCAATTGGTTATGGTCGTTCTCTTGAAGACATTGAAGATGTTGTAGAATTTGTTTCACAAACCAAAGGGGTTAGCCATTTACTGATTACTAATTATACTTGTGTAAATAAATTTGAGCGTATATCTGGCTCTATAGAAAAAGGACTATCAGCTGAGGTAAATATAAACCACGAGGATGACGATGAATTAAGTAATGATCAGGTACAGTTGTTAATGGAGAAGAATGGTTGTTCTCCATTCGCCTATGTTGCCGCGCAGCATGATCTAAAACAAAAACGTTGGCTCTCCTATCAGATCAGCTCAATTACATCTCAGGGAAAGACTCGATGTTATCCTATGACCTCATCTTTGTTAGAGCGCTTTGGTCTATTTCTTAGTTATTGGTTACGTGGGGGTTATCTTTTCTTCTTTAAGCCATCCATAGCTGTATTAAGAGTCCAATTACTAGTCAATGGGCTAACAGGTGGTAACTTCCGTAATAATTTTACTGCTTTATTCCGCTCACTAAACCCTAGCAGTCAAATTGAGAGCAAACACCTAGTATTTCAGCAGGGGCCTGGAATACAAGATGGAAAGCTGGTTTATTGCAGAGAATGTCCAGATGCAACCTTAAAGGGAGGTAGATTGGTTCCCCTTTGCCTAACAGATAAAGTGATAAAATGAATCAACCGAATTTAACGGAAAAAAATGAACATAATCCAGGTGTTCGCACAAGGATGTTGTTGTTCAACCTTATACCATTACTGCATTTCTCTGTTTTTCTTTCTATTTGGTTCATTCCGTTTAATTGGACAATGAGGGTAATGCTAGCACTAGGTATTTTGTATCTAATACCACCACTACTTGGTCGCCTGATCCTTATAATCTTCCCAATTAACTCCACTCATATAGCTTCTGATAGCCGTGATTTTGTCGTATGGTGGGCATTGGCTAATTTGCAAACACTTTTTGTGAGATTTAGTGTTTTTGAAGAACTACTTCGTTTGGTTCCTGGTTTGTACAGTGCATGGCTCAGGCTTTGGGGCGCAAAATTAGGTAGGTTGATCTATTGGGCGCCTGGGACGGTTATTCTTGATCGCTCCTTCCTGCGTATTGGTAATGATGTGATTTTTGGTGCTGGAGTTCGATTGAATGCACATGTGATTGCTGGAGATTCTCAAAGCCAGAGCGAGCTTTTACTTGCTGATATTAGTATTGGTGATAACTGTATCATTGGTGGATATAGTCTCCTTACAGCCGGTACAGTGATTAGCGCCAATGAAAAAACCCGGGCGTTCTTTATAGCTCCGCCCTTTTCCAGATGGGAAAAGGGAAAGCGTCGTCGGGATAAACAGGAATTTAATACTAATAAAAGTGGTTGTGAATGAGCGGTTATGAATTCGAACTTGCTACGGAGTCTGATGAAGAAGCACTTCGTAACCTAGTTGGTTCAATAGCAACGCCTGGTGAAATAGAGCTAATATTTAAACGCGAACCCAATTTCTTTAGGTCCATTTCATGCGAAGGGGATTTGAATCAGGTTGCGGTGGCGAGATCTCGGGTCAATCGTCAAATTGTTGGCTGTGGCATACGATCTATCCAATCGCGTTTTGTGGATGGTAAACCTATGCCAGTTGGTTATTTGAGTTCACTGCGATTAGCAAATGGCCATAGAGGAAGAGGTTTGGTACAGCGTGGCTATAGATTTATGCAGCAACTTCACGAAGATGGCCAGACTCCTTTCTATCTCACTACGGTTGCAAAAGGAAATTATGTTGCTGAAAAGTTGTTAACTTCAAAAGCTAAATATTTACCGAAGTATCTTCCATTTGGCTCATTCTTTACTCTGGTCATCCAGGTTCGTAGATTCGGTTTTAAGCCATCGAGATTTGGCTTTGAGATCCGTACAGCAACTATTAATGACGCTGAATTGATTGTTAGCTTTCTTAATAAAGAAGGATCAAAAAGATTGTTTGCAAACCATTATGGTAACACTTCTATTTTTCATGGTGATAAGTTATCGGGGTTGGAGCTGCAAGATGTGCTACTAGCATTCAGAGGCACTGAGCTTGTTGGTATTCTAGGCGGCTGGGATCAGAACAGTTTTCGTCAGGCAATAGTACACCGATATAACGGTAGACTCGATCGATGGCGTTGGTTGTTTAACATAACTCAGGGACTTAAAGGGGCAAAATCATTGCCAAAGTTGGGAGAGCCATTTCGTTATCTCCTAGGTGCATTTTGCCTGATCAAGAATTGGGATAGTAATATCTTTCGTGCTCTTCTTGAATGCCATCTTATACAGAGTAATCAAGGTCCATTCCATTATTTTCTAGTTGGTCTACATGAGACAGATCCACTTTTGGCAACTGCACGTCAGTATTCATCAGTAGAGTATGAGACCAAACTATATGTCGTAACCTGGGATGATTTAGATAACTATATCCATAGCGATTCGTTACCCATTCAGCTTGAGCTTGGGGGGTTGTAGCCTTGTCCATTATGCATCAATCAAATAGCACAGTTAGCGGCAGAATAATTGATATAGATGATTTAACGTCTAACCAGTATGCTCAAATGTATGAGTTAATGGATCGCTATTATAGTAATGTTAGTGAGAATATATTTGAGAAGGATCTAAACGAAAAAGATAAGGTTATTCTACTTACCGAACATGAGAACAGTTCGGTTTGTGGTTTTTCAACACAAGTGTCATTTTGCCTGACAGGATGGGTGCGTCCCGTGAGAATCTTATTCTCAGGAGATACGATTATCGATCAACTTTATTGGCATTCAAACCCATTGGCAGGTCTTTGGGGTAAAATGGTGCTTGATCTCATGAGTGAGTATGAAGATCATGAACTATATTGGCTGCTTTTAAGTAAAGGGTTTCGTACCTATCGATATCTGCCTGTTTTTTTTAATTCTTTTTATCCACGATACAATGAGAATACTCCAGAATTAATGCGTGAGTTAATTACAGTTGCAGTTCGTAATAAGTATCCAACTCGTTTTGATGCTGAGAAAGGTATACTCAATGCTAAGGAGTATTTTCTGCGTTCGACTTCTTCAGGTATTGAGCAAGGACGCCACAATAACCCACATATTCGCTTCTTTCTCGAAAGTAATCCAGGTTTTGTGAGAGGTGATGAGCTTTGCTGTATTGCACCTTTGACGAAAGATAATTTACGTAGGTCAGCTTACCGCATTATAGGATAGATATTATTCTAAACGTAAAAGTTGGTATGCCCTATTAAAAGCAGAAGTTGGTACACCTGCTGCATTTATTGTTTCTACTGCTTTGTCAAACGGATTCGATATGCGCCCTAATTTGAGCGTGTCTGACAAGTTTATCATCCCGAGAAAACTCATTGGCATCATTAAAGATGGATAATCCGAACCAAAAATTATTCGTTCAGTTAGGACTGAATCATGTAGAATTTTGCTCAGTGCCCAACGTCTTAGTGGATAACCGAAAGCGCTTATATCTCCGTATAGGTTTGGGTAATGAGATACTAAGTCTGTCCATTGGCTAAAAAAATCCTTTTCTGTGATGAATAACCGAGCACCACAGTGAGCCGCGATTACTTTTACACCTCTCTCAAGAGCAGGTTTTAGTAAAATAGGTGCGTTCATATGTGATTTGCCTCCAGGAATAACATGTTCTGTCCCAGTGTGGCAAAGCAATGGTACATTCAAAGACTGTAAAGCATCATAAAAAGCCAAGCACCGTGGGTGGTTAAGATCGATTAATTGAGCAGAAGGTAGCCACTTAACTAAACAGGCTCCAAGTTTTGTAAGGCGTTCCAACTCATGTATTGCATCTGCCCTGTATGGGTGAATACTTGCGCCAAATAGTGTTTTATTGCTCTTTGCAGCTATGCTCGCAACATAGTCATTATCAACTAGGCATGTAGTTTGATTTTCTAGGATATGCCCATTTGGATGATAAACACCATCTAGAGCGAACAGAACAGCATGATCAAGAATGCTCTCGTCAATATGCTTGAGAAGTCTTGTGGAAATAAAATTGTCAATGCCTGGTTGTTTGAGTTGGTTTTGTTTGATACCGAAGTTGCTTATTAAATGTTTACTCAAACGCGGATTTAAGTTTTCAAGTCGTAAAAAACAGCCGTTTTGATCTCGCTCAAAGCCCACTAAATGCACATGGATATCGCACTTTAGCGAGTTCATAGTAAGTAGCTACCAGAAAACGTTACATCCCAATCTAGATTAGAATCAAGATAAGATGGCTTTATATTGCCTATACGTGTTTTTTTTGCACGTTGGCGCAAGTATGTCACATGAGGCGATTGGTTTGATTCGTCAATTAAAAAAATTCTGGGAGAAGAAAGTTGTCCCATACTCCGAGAATATCTGTAGTGATAGTTTTCCTGTAGTCTAAGATCCAGGTCGTTTACTATTGCACGGGTATTATCAATATTTGATTCCGTTGCCATGAATAGTGTATACGAAAATGAAGGCCCAGATTGAGTTGGCGCTAATAGCTGAAAGGATGTTTCGTAACTATGTTTGTTTTCTAATTTTTCCAAGACATCTGATACATGCTGAGCATTTAGCTTTTCTCCTGACATGTCCACTACATGGTCAAGTTTTCCGCAGAATCTAACGATTGGTGCTTGCCTGAAAAAACCCACTATCTCGACCACATCGTGAAGACGATAACGATACAGCCCACCTGCAGTTGTTACAATAACTTCATATTTCATTCCCTTAGTTAAGTCGCATGCCATGACTGGCTTTTTTTCTCTTTCTTGCTGGTAAGGCAAAAATTCATAGAAATGCGAACGTATCGCAAGAACTGTAGTAGATTGGCTGTGTTTTCGATTGAAAACTGGAAAGCTGACGAAAGCCTCAGTAGATATTAGTCCCTTTGGTTGTACTTCAACATACGGGAAAAGTTGCTGCAACACAGTAATTGAGTGCTTGGCTCCAGCATCTGCCCAAGCACTGATTATCTTTAATTTTGGCCATGTTGACTGTATCTTTTGAGGTAATGCTAATGTATTGTTTATCCAAATCACTTCAAGCTCTTGAGCTCTATAATCCTGTGGTTTAATACCTTTAAGGAGTAATTTGTAGATGGATTCATTGATTCGCCTAGGAGGGGTTAATGTTCCTTTTCTTATGTCTGTAATTAATTTTGGTATTACCGTCTCAATATCCTCAAGCAGAAGCAATAGAAATGTTGGGCTCCATATAGATAAGAGCCTCAGATTTTTCTCTTTTACCAGATAAAAAAGGGTGAAATATTTAAAGTTGTCAGGATCAGTAATCCTGCTAACATCTGAGGGTACAGTCCTACTTATTAGTAGAGCTAGTTTATCTATCAGTCCAAGATAATTGATTTCATCATCAAAATTAACTTTTATTTGGCCTGACCATCCTTGCTCTTGACTAGTAATGTCTGCTGGCGTTATAGACCAGTAGGAGCGCCCAAAAAGTAAACTCGGTCGTGACCACAGCAAGTTAAACAGCCATGCCTTTATGGCGTACCGAAATTGCTGTTTAAGGGCGGGTGTGAAGGGGATATATTTTGTGGGGTTTGTAGAGCCGCTTGATGGTTGCACAAATGGTACAGCTTCAGTTGTGAGCACTCCAGTATCACCCTGGCCAATATCTTTGATATATCCGACATAATCTTCGTAGCTGGAGAGAGGTACTTGTTGAATGTACTGCCTGGTTGAGTCAATGCGATCGAAGGCGTACTTTTTTCCTACCCTGGTAGTACGATTGGACGATAATATTTTTTTTAAAAGCTTTTCTTGTGTGCAGCTAACATTACCTGTTGCCAGCCAGAAGGCAATATAGGCAGGTATACATGATATAAGCCAAATTACATTGGTTATTATTAGTTTTGTTTTACTTACCATGAATTGGATAATATTCTATTAGATAACCACTTCAGATATTGTCTGAATTAATCCTCTGTGAACGTCTCTCTAGTAAACCAAAAACAATCGACGGTACTGTGGTCATAAAAAACAACCCTGCTGTAAGGCAATAGAAAAATAATGGCCATGTTTCCTGGTTATCAATAACAAGTTGCTGATAGGCATATAGCGAACTACTAGCGAACGTTAAACCAATGAAAAAAAATGTTAGTGGTGCATATTGAAAACTAATCTCCTCGGCACTCATATTATTTTTATTAAAGGTGTTTTTAACTTCAAGCATGCCTAATTTTATGCTACAGGTGTCGTGTACCCAAATTAGTAGACCATGAATACAAGCCGTACATAACGCAATGGTTACATAATTATGAAAAGATGGTCGTGCTAGTAGATAAGTACTGCCAAATGCAATAAAAAAACTTAAATTAATATTTGATGCATACTTAAACCCATGGTGCAGGTAATAGTTACCGAGTAACATCCTGCCATGGAAGCGCCACTTCTTCATGATGTTTGTTGCAATACCAGGAATGATATATCCATAAATTATTGGTAATACCAATATGAACACTGCGAATAATAAATTGCTTGTTGTTATGTACCAATAGAAAAAAAAGATCAGGCACATTGGCAGCGGCATAATATATACCCAAATCGCCATGATATTTTTCATATAATTAATACTCGAGAAATTAATCAACTATAAACTAGCTATTTTTTGTATTATTTACATTGTTTTTATTCTAATTATGTAAAATATCATAAGATATATGTTCTGAAGTTCTAACTAAACTGGGTCTACGCGGAAACGTGTGGGTAAGATTCGAGTCGGCGGCAGTGTAACACATTGAAATCATATGCATATTCAGATGTTGCATGTTGTGAAAAAATACTTTCATTTTTCAGTTAGGCTAACGCCATGAAAAACCCCAAGACAATCAGGTCGCTTTTTGCATTCCCTGGCTTCACCGCCAAGTCAAAATTGGTAGGTGTTTTTGGTGACAGGCATGCCCGAGTAATCCAACTCAAAAGGCGAAAAAAACAGCCATCTGTTCTCGCTGTGGCCACCGGTGCCGGAAGCGTTACGATAAGAAGATCATGCGGGTACGTGATCTCTCGGTTGCCGGTTGGCGGATCTACCTGGAGTTCGAGCGCTGGCGTGTCAGTTGTCCTGGGTGTGACGGCGTGCATGTAGAGCATCTGGACTGGCTGGCAAAGAACCCTCGCTATACTCAGCGCTTTGCCATGCATGTGGGCAAGCTGTGTCGGGATATGCCGAACAAGACGGTTGCCGAGATGGAGCGTCTTCACCATAGTACGGTGAAGGATCTCGATAAGCTTTACATGCAAAAGCAGGTTGACCTCGCGGGACTGCCAACGCCACGGGCCATAGGCATTGATGAGATCTCCATCCGCAAAGGACATAACTACCGGGTCATCGTCAGCGACCTGGATCGTGGGCGTCCTATCTGGGTTGGAGGTGAAGGCCGCAAGGAGGTTGATATTGATTTGTTTTTCAAAGTGTTGGGCAAGAAGAAGAGTGCCCGCATTGAATTGGCAGCCATGGATATGTGGAAACCGTTCCGGAACTCGGTACTGAAAAACGCACCGAATGCCAGGATCATCTTCGATAAGTTTCATATTATGCGACATCTCTCAAAGGCTCTTGATGAAGTCCGGCGTGGTGAGTACAAGCGCCTCAGTGGCAAGGATAGGAGCTACATCAAAGGCCAGCGTTATACCTTGCTCTCGAGACGTGAGAACCTGAGTTTAGATGGAAGACGCGCCCTGAAGAAACTGCTCCAGGCCAACCGACGACTGAACACTGCTTACGTTCTCAAGGAGGCTTTTGGACAACTATGGGACTACCGCACTGAACGCGGAGCCCGCGCTTTCTTTGAACGATGGAAAGATAGCCTCAAATGGCAGCGTCTCGAACCATACAAGAAATTTGCCCGCATGATTGAAAAACATTGGGATGGAATTGCCTCCTATTGTCATCCAGAGAATAAAGTCAGCCTTGGGTTGGTCGAAGGGATCAACAACAAAATACGGGTTCTACAACGAAGGGCTTATGGTTATCGTGATGAGGAATATCTCAAGCTGAAAATAATTGCAGCATTTCT
>RRYU01016754.1_pt1 | contig 10488 bp, 15 predicted proteins | sample 2162651 | NCBI WGS metagenome assembly RRYU01 (sample SAMN10267283, study PRJNA491782) | microbial mat metagenome | isolation source: biomat in the production well | place: Japan: Minami-Kanto gas field, natural gas well KTG3 | collected 2017-06 | reverse complement strand
CCCCCATCTGCCTAAGATTATCGACCTCCTGGCGCACGATCTCCTTGGGCAGCCGAAACTCGGGGATACCGTAGATCAACACGCCGCCGATGTCGTGGAGGGCCTCGAACACGGTCACATCATGGCCGCGCAAGGATAGGTCGCCGGCGCAGGAAAGCCCCGCCGGACCGCTACCGATCACAGCGACCTTGCGGCCGGTCAGCGGTGCCCGCTCGGGGAGCCCGATTTGGCCGGCGGCGCGCTCATAGTCCGCGACGAAGCGCTCCAGATAGCCGATGGCGAGCGGTGTCACCCGTTTGCGCATCACGCAGGCGCCTTCGCACTGATGCTCCTGGGGACAGACCCGCCCGGTCACCGCCGGGAGAACGTTATCCTCACGAACCTTAGCCGCAGCGCCCAGGTAGTCCCCATCGAGAACCAACTGGACGAAATCACGCACCTTGACGCCAACCGGACAACCGGCAACACATTTGGGATCGGTGCAGGTCAGGCAGCGTTCCGCTTCAAGGCGTGCGACACCCTCCTCGAGCCCGCGATTTACCTCGAGAAAATTATGGATGCGTGTCGCGGCATCCTGTTCCGGCATATCGGCGCGAGGGATCTTGATGCGCTGTTTCGGCGAAAGTGTCTCTTTCATGGGGCACGAGCCGATGATGAAGGTAATGGTGTCTTATCCGAACGCGGTCGACACATCAGGGCGCTGGTCGGACAGATGTCCGATGTGACATCCAACGGAACTCTGTGCGCTCATCCGGCCGGCTCTCTGTGTCTGGGCGCGCTTCTCTCTTTTCTCCCTTCTCTCTGGTCTCACTTCTCTGGGGGCCAGGCGTCAGGCGGCCCCCAACAGCCGCTCGGTATGTTTAGCCAGAAGGGCAAGACGGCAATTGTGGTGCATCTCGATCAGGTCGGTCTCGGGGTTGGCCTGGAACTTGGCCAGTGATTGCTGCTCCAGTTGGCGATACTGGCTGTTTCGCTGAGACAGGTTCGCGAAATCGACGGCGTGAGCGTCGAATTCAGGCCCGTCGACACAGGCGAACCTGGCCTCACCGCCGACCTGCACCCGACAGCCGCCGCACATTCCGGTGCCGTCAACCATGATGGGATTGAGACTGACAAGGGTGTGGATGCCGTGCGGCCGAGTCACCTCTGCGACGGCGGCCATCATCGGGACCGGACCAATCGCCATGACATGATCGACCGACTCCGGGCCGTCGATCAGCTCCTGCAGGCGACCGGTGACATAGCCTTGGTCGCCCGCACTGCCGTCGTCGGTCATGATGTGCAGATCGTGACTGGCGGCACGCATCTCTTCGAGCAGGATCAACAGGCTTTCGGTGCGTGCCCCAATGATGGCGCTGACGCGGTTGCCGGCCTCCTTCAATGCGCGTGCGACCGGAAGTGCGATCGCGGTGCCGACCCCGCCGCCAACGACGACGGCGTGGCCGAACTCCCTGATCTCCGAGGGCTTGCCGAGAGGACCGACCAGATCACGAATGACGTCGCCCGCATCGAGTTGATTGAGGAGACGGGTGGTCTTCCCGATGCCCTGCACGATCAGCGTAATAGTGCCCGCCTTCGGATCCGAGCCGGCGATGGTCAATGGGATTCGTTCACCCTTTTCATGGAGACGCAGAATCACAAACTGCCCGGGCCGTTGCTTGGCGGCAATCCGCGGTGCGTGTATCTCGAAGCGTTTGACATCCGGACCGACCAAGCGGGTCTCGGTGATGGTGAACATTCGACAAGTCTCCAATGATTCTTTCGGGCATCCAATTAAACGGTGGGATCGGTAACGGCCTATGTATATCCAGCCCGGAAGGTGGATGCGCTCCGCTTATCCACCCTACCTCCGTATGAGGACCTCAGATTTTCCCGGGCTCGGACGATATTATACTTTGTATTGACCTTCTCGAGGACCCTGCTTTTGGTCGATCCGGCGTGGCCGGACGACCCGTTCGGGCTCTCCGCAGTGTGACGTTTCCGGCTGGTGTTCCGAGCCAAGCGCACCTCGGACCTGAGTCGTGCTCAGGTCACGGCTGGCGTCTGGTGGACATAGCTCGCGTCGGTCAACTGTCGCAGGACGAAGTCTGCGACATCGGCACGGCTGATACGCCCGCCTTTGAGCGAACGGTCACGACCGAATCGGTAGGCGCCGGTTCGGGGACCATCGGTCAAGCCGCCCGGGCGAACGATGGTCCAATCCAGCCCACTGGCCATGATGAGGCGTTCCTGTTCTGCTTTCGCCGCCATGATCGGCTTGAGCGTCAGGTCCATGAAGATTCGGAACAGGGCGTTGATCTGATCGCGGCTATCCCCCACGCCCATCGAGGTCACGGCGATGAGTCGGCGGGCACCGGTTTCACGCATCGCATCGAGAATCCTCTCTGTGCCGCGCGCCTCGATCGGGTCGCGACTCCCATGTGAGCCCAGAACGCAGATGACGGCCTCCGCACCTTGAATGCAGCTCCTGGTGGCATCCTGATCCAGAACATCCCCGACGACCAGTGTCAGTCCAGATCGCTCAGAGAGCTTGGATGGATCGCGCACCAGTGCCGCCACACTGTGCCCCTGCGTGATGGCTTGATCCAGGACTTGCCGCCCGGTGCCGCCGGTCGCGCCGAAAAGAGCGATGTGCATTGGGTTTTCCTCATGATTCTGGGGTGAGGCCGGGAGATTGCGCCTTTGCCGTCAGGTTGGGCCGAGCGGACGAGGCCCAATGCTCTGCGCAGTCCGATATTTGAGCTCGCACGCTCGGCCACACCCACGGAGAGCTGGGCCGCTCGATCTGGTTGAGAGCGACTGGATGCCTTTCACTCACCGCAGACCAGGCGGCCAAAATCCGCCCGACTGACTGTGGCGGGCTGAGCGCATACCCTTCGGAGGCGCGTGACGAGCGCCCCGTCCGGGTCGAAGATCAGGACCCAGGAGGTGGCTGAGACGCTCATGCCTTCGAATCCATCTTCCCGACAGGCGTGGTAGACCTGTTCATAGATGTCGTCGCAAAGCGGGGGGTCGATGCGCTCTGAACGATATCCACATCTCTCGATGACTGCGTGAAGTGCACCCGTCCCGGTGGCCCCGGTATAGGCGCTGACATCGCCGTAGTCCCGCAGGCCCGCCGCCTCCAACTCCGCAATCACTCGATCGCGACAGGCGTCCCAGGCGCTCCCCGACTTGGCGGCGAGGCCAGGGTTGGCGTGCAATGCGAGGATGATGATCGCCAGCACCGAGATCATCCGGTGGTGATGACGAATAAACGCTGGACGAGGCATGGTGTTCTCCTGTCCGATCAGACGGATGCGGGGTCGGAAGGACCGCATCGCTCGTCGAGACCCGGCGACCACCGGAAGGATGGCTCCATTCGAAATGGTCCCGGTCGGAGGGCGGCGTCACGTCGCCGCGGTGACGCGATGGGTCAGCTCCTCGACCCTGCGCTCCGGACATCCAAACGGGCTTTCTTTCAGTCTAGGCCACGACCGGCGGTCCCGGTAGTGCGCAAGGCCGTCGGCGACCTGAAGATACGAATGATGGTCACGGATGATCAGGAACCGACGCTCTGCCGAAAACGCCGAAGGAACGGCCCACGCACGTCCTCAAAGATGCCATCGAGCGCGGGCTAGTCGACCGGATTCGGGCCGTTCGACTGAAACCGATCATCCGCCCTGCGATTCGAGACGGCCTGGCCTGCGTTCTCAAGCCAGCCGACCCGGACGTCCCTCGGCGCGTCGAAAGCCGGCACATAGGGTTTGATGTCCAGCAGCGGGGTTCCGTCGAGAATATCCACGTTCGTGATATGCAGCACACCATACTCGATCTTGTCCAGTTGCACGATGGACAGGCCGATCGGATTCGGGCGCTTGGGCGCGCGGGTCGAGAAGAGTCCCCGGGGTTGTCGATCCAGAAAAGGCACCACCTCAAGATCGAATCCGAGGCTATGGTGGAAGTGGTAAAGCAGGATCAGGTGTGAAAAGCCGTCCAGGTCTTTGAGACCTGCTTGGAAGGCTTCGAGCACCTCCACCCGGCCCATGACGCCAACTGCGCCGGTCGGCTGAATCGGCATGTCCGTGGTCTGCAGGAACGGGGAGCGGATGATGCCGATTGGTGTGTATTCGATCGTCATATTGACTCGCTGCCAGGGCACGCTGATCCAGGCGTCTTGCCCACACATGTTCCGGCACATCGACAACCGTCTCGGAGCAAGGGTCAGAACCACCAGGCGCCCCAAAAGATGGCCTGAATGTAACAGCTAACCGAATGTAAGGACAATCCGCCAGGGAGGTTTTGGCCAGAGATCCGACCTTGGGTCGGCATGCGCCAACCCGTCATATCGATCGCCGCGCGAAGCTCTCGCAGGCTGAGGCCGACGTCCGCCGCCCGGCAAGGCATCTGGCGGACTGCACCGAGCTCAAAAACCCGCGCAGCACCCGGTTAGCCGCGATCCTGTCATACCTTCAGGACACCACCGCAAGCGTCTGCATTCAACCCTCGATTACACTTCCGCGTGCAGTTTCTGAAAGACTGGATCAACATTGGACAGGTAGAAAAGCAGCTCGCTTGACCCCTACCCGTGGACGGCGAAAACCGAGGGAACCTCAATGAAGACCAAGCGCACCTCCGGCACCCAAGGGAGACTCAAACCATGCCCGAGCTACACCCGCAATTTTTGACCGACTCTGACGGCAAGCCCCTGTCGGTTCTGCTGCCCATCGCCGAATACGAGGCGCTGATCGAGCGCATCGAGGATCTGGAGGACCTGGAAGACGCACGCAAGTCCATGGATGACCCCACCATCCCATGGGAAACGGTCAAGACCGAACTAGGGTTGTGATGACCTATCGGATCGAGGTCAAGCGCGGCGCCCGCAAGGCACTGCTGGCGCTGCCCCAGGCTTATCGCGTGCGCATCGGCGAGGCCATCGAGGCATTGGCGCACGACCCACGCAAAGCCGGAACCCGTAAGCTGGAAGGAAGCGAACGCCTATATCGGCTTCGCGTCGGCGATTACCGCATCGTCTATGAGATTCGCGACGATTGCCTTGTCGTGATTGTGGTCAAGGTCGGACACCGGCGCGAGGTCTATCGTGAGCACTGACACAGGCTCCATCAGGCCATGCACCAAGACTCCGCGAATGCCAAGGATGATGCTCGCGGCCTGGGTGCGTTCGACGGCATCGCGGAGCAACGCGACGCCCCGTCCGTGCCAGGCATGATCGACGGCTAGGTGCCCCAACATCGACATAGGAATGGGATCAGGCATGTTGCGCCGGATGCGCCAGGACGCCTCGCGCAGCGCCAGCGCGCCCGAGGCCAGGCAGTAATACCCGACCACCGCCCCAGCAGCCGAAACGACGTCGATGCGCGAGGCGCCGCTGACCTGATTGTTCCATGCGCGGCGGATCAACCACCCATCAAGCGCTTGGACAGCGGCGTCGATACACATCATATATCGCGCGCTCAAGGTGTCAGTCTTGTCGGGTGCCATCACGCTGGCTTTGGAGCAGGCACGCGCGCCGTGGCCGTTCTGGCTGACCGGCTCCTGGAGTTTCAGCGGATGCAGCGCGGGTGGCAAAAGTCAAGACCTGACCCTGCTCGCTTTCTCGACGCCGGTGGGGCGGAGCCCGCTCCGAGGCTGGGCAGCCGCCTTGTCAAGAGCCCGGCCGCGCAATACACTTCTCGTATGCATCGCCCCATCGATCCCAAGGTCGACTGCGTCTTCAAGACCCTCTTCGGGTCCGACGACCATCGCGACCTGCTGATCCACTTTCTCAACGCGCTGCTCGCCGATGATCTCGCCGCGCCGATTACGCACGTCGACATCCTCAACCCCTTCAACGAGCGCGAGACCCTCGACGACAAGCTCACCGTCGTGGACGTGAAGGCGCGCGACGCAGCCCAGCGGCTCTTTCAGATCGAGATCCAACTGCTGGTCTTCGCCAACCTCGCCCCGCGCATCCTCTACACCTGGGCGGATCTGTTCAGCCAACAACTGCAAAGCGGCGACGACTATCGTACCCTGCAGCCGGTCTATGCCATCTGGATCCTCGACGGGACGCTGTTTCGGGATCGGCCCGAGTACGGCCATCGCTACCGGTGGCGCGACGACCAGGGTCGCCTGCTCGTCGATCACGGGACCATCCGTGTCTTCGAATTGAGCAAATTCGCTGTCGAGCCGGTCCAAAGCGATGCCGAACGCTGGCTGAAATTTCTCAAGGATGGAGAGACCCTGGATCCGACCCGGCTGCCCGCTTGGATGCAGCCCCCCATCATGAGGTCTGCGATGAGCACCTTGAACGCCTTTTCCGAGAAGGAGCGCGATTACCACCGGTATCAGTCGCGCCAGGAGGCGCTGCGCGTGCAACGCGCCGTCGCACAGGAGCTCGAAGAGCGGCGCGCCGCCGAGCAGGCCGCGCTGCAGGCGGTGGAGGCCGAACGCCAAGCCAAGGAGGTCGCGCTCCAAGCCAAGGAGGCCGAGCGCCAAGCCAAGGAGGCTGCGCTCCAAGACAAGGAAGCGGCCCTCGCCGAGATCGCCCGCCTCAGGGCGCTTCTGGACCAGCAGACGAAGCGCTGAGGCTCTGGAGACCGCGAGACCGTTCAGCAAGGCTTTCGTGTCACACGGACGTGACCGGGGTCTTGTCCTTCTTCATCCGTCCGTCAACTGCTCGGGGTGATCCGGCAATCCGGCTGGCGCGAGCAGGGCGCGCTGCGGTGGTCGCCGATCTACGGGCTGCAGGAAAACAAGACCTGACCACGCAGCGTGACCCCGCAGTGCCCCACGATGTGAACCGAGAACACCCCCGAAGCCGCGAGCCCATCCGTTCGATCCCGCGTCCCGGGCGACACGGGCCGCGTCGGCGGCGCCTCGGACGGGCGGTGGGGCCCGGCAACACCACACGGGTGCCCTACGGACTGCTGGAAAACAAGACCTGACCCCGTGCCTTTTCGGTCCAACTGGCAGAGGGAAATCGGGTCAGGTCTTGCCTTTTGCCTCGACCCCCTCCTTCCAGAGGGAAATCGGGTCAGGTCTTGCCTTTTGCCTCGACCCCCTCCTTCCAGCCCTGAGCTGAACCAAGCCCCGGCCCGGCCGGGGCTTTTTCTTTCTGGTGCGATCAATGGAACCTGACTCTCTATTTCTGAGGCATCAGGCTCGATAGACGGAACTGCGGTGGCCCACGCGGACGATTTCAACAATCAAGCGGTCGTCTTCGACTGTGTACACCACGCGATACCGTCCCACTCGTATCCGATAGGTCATCGAGGCCCCGGCGAGTTTTCGGCAACCGTCCGGCCTTGGATTGACACCGAGGGACATGACAGCGTCGAGAATGCGCCGAAGGGTGCCGTGCTCAATGTGCTTAATCTCCTTGCGCGCGGAATCCTTCCATTCAATCCGATAGGACGCCATCGCGTTCCAGCTCATCCATGACGGCCTCGTGGGAAAGCGTAGGCTCACCGCGGCGCTCGGCGACGATGGCCAAGTCCGCGAGATCCTCGATCAGCGACTCGTATTCTTCGATCGGCAACACGACGGCCTTGCGGTGTCCGTTGGCGTCCGTGATGTACTCGGGATGAAAGGCGTGCTTGGTGGTCACGATGGGCTCCGGGAGACCTTAGGAGGTCACCAAAATAGCCCATGGCATGTTTGGTGACAATTGTTGTCGCTCTGTAACGATTCACTAACAAGTAACGCATTTTATCTCAGGCTTTTTCTATAAAAAGAGCGTTACCGACTTGAAAAGGAACCGACCTGCTGCGAGCATTGCTCCCGATGATCCGAACGGGAGCGATCGCACCATGAACGATTTTCCGGGCTACGACGCAGCGCACGAGGAAACGATGCGCATGTTCGCGCGCACCTTGGACGAGGACCATCGCCGCCGCTACGCGGCGATCGAGGCGCTGAAGATCGGTTTCGGCGGCATCGCCTACGTGGCGCGCGTGCTGGGGATGAGTCGACGCACGATCTACACCGGGATTCGCGAGTTGGAACAGTTGCGCGAGGACGACCCGGACCATCCGCAGCGCCCGAGCGGCGATGCCAAGCGGGTGCGCCGCCCCGGCGGCGGTCGCCCGCCGATCACCGCGCGCAAGCCGCAGCTGGAGTCGACTCTGCACGAGGTGCTCGAGACCCACAGTGCCGGCAGTCCGACCGACGAGCAGGTGCGCTGGACCGATCTCAAACCGCTGCAGTTGGCCCATCGCCTGCTCGAGCGCGGGTTCGAGATCAGTCGCAACACGGCCGCCGCGTTGCTGGATCGGGCCGGCTTTCGCCGCCGTGCGCTGCGCAAGGAGTTGATCACCGGGGTAGTTGATCCGACGGCACGCGACGAGCAGTTCCGCCACATCGCCGCGCTGCGCCGTCTGGCACGTCGGCGCGGGATTCCGGTGTTCAGTATCGACACCAAAGGGGGATGGGGGTCAGGTCTTGCTTTTTGCCTGACGCGGCCAGTTCCGGGGACAGTTTACTTATAAAAATCATGCGAAATAGGGGTAGGGAAGACTCGCGCCTCCCCTCCCTCCGACCCGTGCGAGCGGATCTCCCGCACACGGCTCTCCAGTCGGTTGTTTCCTCATCGGGGTTGACGCGCCAGGGCCAGGGCTTCGGTCAAGGTGAAAAGCCCACGCTCAGCGAAGAAGGCATGAGGCCAACGGCGATGGTCCTCCAACGAATGACCTAACCGTCCTTTCAGGTGGTGTTGATGGCGGAGTATGGCGCGCAGCCGGCGCCGCACGAAGCCATCCAGGATGAAGAAGACCGAACCATTCGCGTGCTTGAAGTCGTTGAACCAGCCTTTGAGCATGGGGTTCAACTCGGCAATAATGTGCTCCAGGCTCCGCGACCGGCCGGTTTTGGCGCGAATTTTGGCTCTGATTGCCGTGAAGCTTGTCTGGCGCACCAGGCGCCGTCCAGCTTCAAAACGGTAGCCGAGGAAGTCGAAACCCTGCCCCGCTTGCCGGCAGTCCCCAAGATGGGTCTTGTCCGGGTGCAGCGTGAGGCCACGCTCCGCCGTCCAGGCTTGGACTTGGGCCAGCGCGTGTTGGGCTTCGGCCTCTGTGGCACAGAGGATGACGAAGTCATCGACATAGCGCACGATCGCATGCCCCTGTTCGCTCATCCGGGCATCCAAGCCATGTAGGTAGAGGTTGGCCAACGAGGGACTGAGCACCGCACCTTGCGGGGTCCCCCGGATTGGCGTCCAACGCTGGATCACTGCGCAATCGGAACCGTCCGGGCAACGACCGAGTGGAAACCGCCGATTCCGTGATTGCTCCGCACCCGCTCTATCTGGATCTTGCCGACGGAGACGAAGGGCGACGTTCCGAGTACCGAGGACTCTTCGCCGGCGCGATACCGCAGGACATGCTGAACGCCGTCCGGGACGCAACCAACGGTGGCTTCGTCCGGAGCAGTCGAGGCTTTCATGAACAGATCGCGATCACGGTCGGTCGGCGGACTTGGCCCGGCGCGTCCGGCCGAGGGACGCACCATGGGAGCCGCGGGCTGTTCCCGGTTCTCGCCTCTGGGTCTTATACCAACTAAACGTACCTCTTGACGTACGTACGAGATGTCGGACAATAGGCGTTTGTGGCTTAATGGAGGTGTGTCATGGCGACAATTACGGCCAGCGAAGCGCGCGCGAACCTGTATCGCCTGATCGACGAGACCGCATCCTCGCATCAGCCGTTGCTGATTTCGGGGAAGCGGAACAGTGCAGTGCTGGTTTCCGCGGAGGACTGGGAGGCGATCCAGGAGACTCTGTTTCTGCTATCTGTCCCTGGTATGCGCGAATCGATCCGGGAAGGGATGAAGACGCCCGTTGACGAGTGTGCCGGCGATCTAAATTGGTGAACTGGCAGGTAGTTTATACGAAGCAAGCACAGAGGGACGCGAAGAAGTTGGCGTCAAGTGGCTTGAAATCAAAGGCACAGGAGTTGTTGGCGATTCTTGCCGAAGACCCATTTAAGCGGCCACCCCCTTTCGAAAAACTCGTTGGCGATCTTGCGGGCGCCTATTCAAGGCGCATCAATATACAGCATCGGCTGGTATACGAGATTCTGGAAGAGGAAAGGATCGTTAAGGTGCTGCGGCTATGGAGCCATTACGAATAACCCATGATCAGCTAACGGCGTGTTTCGGAAAAGGGGCAAAGCTCGATTATGAGCCCTGAAATTGGCCTACCCTTTGGCCATAAAAGAAGCGCGCGCCGGCCTTGATCATTGTCTCGGCCAGTGGCTGACGAATCCTGCGTAGTCAGGGCTTCCAGCCCTGATTCCATCAGGCCAAGATGGCCTGACTACGCAGACAGCCGCCCATGTGGTCGGAGTTATGATCAACCCCGCGCGCCCATCGGGGTTCGACGTGAATTCGAGCTCAGCGGCGGTGCGAGAAGCTCACGGGGTCAAAGCTCACGGGGTCAGGTCTTGTTATCCTGCGTTTTTGCGCTAGGCTATCGGCATGGCCAGACCACTTCGAATCGAGCTTGCCGGGGGG
>RRYU01005204.1_pt1 | contig 10488 bp, 8 predicted proteins | sample 2162651 | NCBI WGS metagenome assembly RRYU01 (sample SAMN10267283, study PRJNA491782) | microbial mat metagenome | isolation source: biomat in the production well | place: Japan: Minami-Kanto gas field, natural gas well KTG3 | collected 2017-06 | reverse complement strand
ACTTGCCGCTCTTGATTTTACCGTCATTACGGAAACCGTGGTCGCCGCCACAAAAAAAATAGCCGGCGAATCCTCGGCGACGGTCCTCCTGCTGCATGTCCTTGCCGAGGAAAGCCAGGGTATGGAATTTCACCCGACAATCGAACCGCACTATCACCGGCCTGAAAAGTATTACCGGGAAGCGGATTCGAGCGAGGAAGGCGACACCGTCCCTCTGCTGCACGACAAACGGCTCCGGGAACTGCAGGATCTCGCGGACATTCTCCGGCAAGCCGGCATCGAAACCGCTGTTTCGCTCGTACACGGCGATCCGGTCGCAACCGTGCTCGAAAGGGCTGAAAGGGAGCAAAGCGATCTCATCGTGGTCGGTTCGCACGGACACAAAACCATTCACCAGTTTCTCAAAGGCTCGGTCTGCGCAGGTCTTGTACGGCAGGCGAACGTCCCCGTGGTCATCGTTCCGCAAAAGGTTTCGGGCTGACAACTGACGTAAGGCGAAACCGGGCTGAAACCGCTTTTCCTCTCGGGGAGTCCTCGCTCAGGAGAATTCGTCGTAGGAAATCATCTCCTTCTCCACTCCGAGGTCGTAGAGCATCTTCTCCACCGAGGAAACCATGACCGGCGGGCCGCACATGTAGTACTCGATCTCCTCCGGCTCTTCGTGGTCCTTCAGGTAATTTTCGTAAAGCACGTTGTGAATGAAACCGGTCGGACCGTCCCAGCCGTCTACCGGCTGGGGATCCGAAAGAGCGACATGGTAACTGAAGTTCGGAAACTCGGCCGCTATCCGGCGAAACTCCTCGTCGTAGAACATCTCTTTCCTCGATCTCGCTCCGTACCAGAAGGAAACCTTCCTGCCGGTCTTCAGGGTCCTGAAAAGATGAAACAGGTGGGAGCGCATCGGGGCCATCCCCGCTCCGCCGCCGATGTAGACCATTTCCCGGCCTGTGTCGCGAATGAAAAATTCCCCGTATGGTCCGGAAATCCGGACCTTGTCGCCCTGCTTGAGATTGAAGATATAGGTCGATCCGACGCCCGGAAGAGCGACGTCCCACCTGTCGGGAGGCGGCGTCGCGATGCGGACGTTGAGTATGACGATGTTGCCCTCCGCCGGATGGTTTGCCATGGAATAGGCCCTGAACGTTTCTTCTCCGTTACGGCCGCTGAGCCGCCACATGTTGAACTTGTCCCAGTCGGCGCGGTATTCCTCCCCGATGTCGAAACCCGAGAACGGTATCGCCTCGTAACGGGGAATGTCGATCTGGACGTAGCCGCCGGCCTTGAATTCCAGTCGCTCGTTTTCCGGCAATTCCAGCACGAGTTCCTTGATAAAGGTGGCCACGTTACGGTTCGAACGCACCTCGCACTCCCATTGACGGATATTGAAGATCTCCTCCGGAACAAAAATCCTCATGTCCTCCCTCACTTTCACCTGGCAGGAAAGCCTGACATCCTGCTTTGCCTCCGCCCTCGATACATGATTCAGTTCAGTGGGAAGGATCTGTCCCCCGCCTTCGGTTATCCGACATTTGCACATGCCGCAGGTGCCCCCGCCGCCGCATGCCGAAGGGATGAATATCTTTTCGTCCGAAAGCGTCGACAGCAACGTCCTGCCCGGACTGACGCTGAGCGTCTTTTCCTGTTCATCGTTGATGGTGATCGTCACTTTCCCGCCGGGAAGCAGTCTGCCCGCTGCGATGTTCAGCATCACTACAAGCAGAACGACAACCGCCGTAAACACTATCACCGCCGAGAGAGCAACAAGCATTGGGCTGAAAAAAATTAAGCGGTTAGAGATTGATGCCGGAAAAAGACATGTACGCCATCGATATCAGGCCTGTGATAAGCATGGCGATGCCCAGTCCGCGGAGCCCCTTCGGAACGTTGGAATACTTAAGCTTGTAACGTATCGTCGCCAGGGTCACGATGGCGAGGAAGAAGCCCAGGCCGGCGCTCGCGCCGAACACAGCCGACTCCATGAGGTCGTATTCACGCTCAACCATGAATAGCGACGAACCGAGTATGGCACAGTTCACGGCGATAAGCGGCAGAAAAATACCGAGTGACTGGTACAGTGTGGGGCTCACCCCGACTGGCTCCATTCCGGCGCCCCCAATCCAGACGAGAGCCCCCGGCCGAAGCAGGTACTCGTGGATCATCCAGTTCAACGGCACGGTGATGCCGTTGACGAAAACGACTGCGAAACCGAGTCCGATAGAGGTTTCGACTTTTTTCGAAATCGCGAGGAACGAACACATCCCGAGAAAATAAGCCAGCAGGATGTTCTTGATGAAGATCGTCTCGACCGCCAGACTGAGATAGTGCGAAAAAGCTTCCATCTATTCCTCCGTATAGCCGGTTAACGTTCTCTGCAGCCAGATCAGGAGACCGAGGATGATAAACGCCCCTGGCGCGAGCAGCATCAGGCCGTTGTTGACGTACCATCCTCCGTGCTCGACATAGAGAAACTCCGGAATCACCCTGTAACCGAGAAGCGAACCGTTGCCCAGCAGCTCCCTTCCCGCCGAAACGAGCATCAGGATGAGCCCGTAACCGAGACCGTTTCCGAGACCGTCGATCGCTGACTGCGCCACGCCGTTCTTCAGGGCAAACGCTTCGGCCCTGCCGAGCACGATGCAATTGGTGATAATCAGTCCGACGAAGATGCTCAACTGCTTGCTGATATCGAAAAGAAAGGCTTTCAGAAACTGGTCGATAACGATAACCAGCGTCGCAATGATGGTCAGCATGACGATGATCCGCACCCTTGACGGTATCAGGTTGCGAAACGCCGAAACGATGGTGTTCGAACCGACAAGCACGAAAATGAGCGCGCCGGACATAACGAGAGCCGTATCCATCTTCACGGTGACCGCCAGCGCAGAGCAGATACCAAGCACCTGACGGGTGATCGGATTTTCAGCGTTCAGCGGGGCGGTAAGCGCCTTGAAACTGTTTTTTCCTTTCATGAAGTACTCAGTTCATTCCTTGTTAGTCGCATCAACCGCCCCTATTGCCGCAGGAGCGGAAGGTAGTTCATCAGATCCTTTCGCAGAAACCGGTTGATGCCGTTCGTCGTCAACGACGCACCGCTGATACCGTCGACGGTGTAATCGTCCTTCTGCTGCGACATTCCCTTTGCAATGGTGACGGAAACCAGCTCGCCTTCGCGGAAAATCTTCTTGCCGATGAACTGCCTGGTGAAAAAATCCTTCTCTATCTCGCCGCCGAGCCCCGGTGTTTCTCCGTGATCATGAAAGGTTATCCCCCGTATGGTATTGCGGTCGGACTCGAGAGCGATGAAACCGTTGATCGTCGACCAGACGCCCTTGCCTGACACAGGAAACACGTAGCCCCTGGGCTCCTCGGATAAACCGTAAACGTAATAGACGCGCTCCGTCCCGGACGAATCCCGCACCGTCCGTTCAGAAAAATTCGAGGAATAGAACGCCTCGATCTCAGTCGCGCCCATCGCCGAATCAAGCACTCCGACAGCCTTCAGAATGTTTTTTTTCGTATCGATCGCCCTGTTGAACGCGACACGCTCCTGAAAACCGATCTTGAGGAGCGAAAGCATCAGCGCGCTCGAAACGGCCATGATGATGACGAAAAAATATGTATAGCGGTTACTGGCGTGCATATGCTTTCTTTCTTCTTGCGATATTGCGACGAAGAACAAAGTAGTCGATCATAGGAGCAAAGGCGTTTCCGAGAAGAATGGCGAGCATGACGCCCTCGACAAACGCCTGGTTCAGAACTCGTATCAGCACAATCAACACGCCGATGAGCATCCCGTAGATCCAGCGGCCCCTGTCTGTCTGGGATGCGCTGACCGGATCGGTCGCCATGAACACGATCCCGAACGCAAAGCCGCCCATGACAAGATGGTGAAGCGGCGAGAGCGAAAGCATGCTGTTCTGCGAAAACGGCGCCATTGCATTGCATAGCAATGCAGCGAATACCATACCCGCCAGTCCGCCCGCCATGATTCTCCAGTTCCCTATTCCTGAAAAAGCAAGCACCAACGCTCCCAGAAGAGCCGCGATGGCCGACGTGCCGGCAAGAGGACCGGGAACCAGCCCCAGAGACATATCGAGCAAGGAGTATCCGGCAGAAGAAACAAGCTCTGCTGCGTCAGCGCCCTGCACAGCCGAAGCAACGGCCAGCGGCGTCGCCGCGGTCACTGAATCCCCGAGAAACCAGACTGCGTCGCCGGACATTTCGCCAGGGTAGGCGAAAAAGATGAACGCGCGCCCGACAAGCGCTGGATTGAAAATATTGTAACCGGTGCCGCCGGTGACCTCCTTGCCGATAACCACGGCGAAGGATATGCCCGCCGCGACCATCCATAGCGGAATGTCGGGGGGAAGGGTCATCGGAAGCAACAAGCCGGTGACGAGAAATCCTTCATTGATCTCGTGCTTGCGCACGATTGCAAACAACAACTCCCAGAGACCGCCGACCAGATAGGAAACCAGAAGAAGTGGCAGCAAGGCCTGCACCCCGGCGAGCATGTTCAGAGCAAAACCGGCATCGGGAGCCGCCTGGTAGCCGGTATTGTATACGCCGAAGAGCAGGGCGGGCATAAGGGCGACAATCACCGTGAACATCGATCGTTTCATGTCGATCGAGTCCCTGACGTGCGGAGCGGTAGTCGTCGCCGTTCCCGGCGCGTAGAAAATCGTATCAACCATCTCGTAAACGGGAGCCAGCCTCGCGAAACGGCCTCCTTCGCTGAAATGCGGCTCGATCCTGTCGAGAAATCCTCGCAGTCCCTTCATGCCTTATCCGTTCTTTTCAATGAAATCGAGACCTTCGCGGACAATCTCCGCGATTTCCATTTTCGAGGCGTCGACAAAAGAGCACAGGGCGAAATCCTCGGGATCGCATTCATAGATACCCAGCTTTTCCATTTCATCGATGTCCCTGGCGATGATCATCCTGATCAGCCACGCGGGCTCGATATCCATGGGCAGCACGGACTCGATATTGCCAAAAGGGATCATCACCCTCCTGCTGCCGTTCACGCCCGTATCGAGCCTTGCCTTCGCATTCCCGTTCAGCCTTGAGAGAAAAAGCTTCGAAGCCGAATATTTCCTGAGCCCCGGCGAAAGCCATCCGAAAAAATCCCGGCCTTTTTTCTCAGCGACGGCCGAGACGATCTCATGGTAAAACCCCAGCGACTCTTCAGGCCCTGCCGCCCGTCCGGTAAGCACGTCGCCGGAGATGAGTCTCGCGCCCGAGGCGACGGCGTTGCCACGGAGGATATCGCCGAGCATCATGCCGTGACGAACGCTCATGTATTGCTTTTTTTCGAACGGCTCCCCGCCGACGGTGATGATCTTTCCCGTCGGAAAACGCCCCTGTAGAAAAAACCTGCCGATCCTCATCACATCCTGCAGTGAAACGTACCAGACGATATCCCCGCGCCCCCTGACAGGTGCGATATGATGAATGTGAATACCGACGTTGCCTGCCGGATGCGGTCCGCTGAAACGGTGAACAACCGTGTCCTTCGCCTCCGTGAGCGGGGAATCGGAAGCTTCGGCGGAAATGACGAGATGCACGGGCCGGCCCACGAGCTTCGCAAGCAGGGTGAGTCCGGCCTGGAGTCCGGACGGATCGCATGAAAGGATATAGTCAGTCTCGGGAGCGAACGGCATGGTGGGCATGGCCGATACGAACACCGCTTTCGGCTCCGATGCCGGATCGGCAACCGAAGAGAATGGACGCTGCCGAATGACCGGCCACATTCCCGAACGCAACAATTGCTCCCTGATTCGCTCACGGGAAAGCGACCCGAGCGCATCCTGGCCGAAAGCCTCGAACTGCTCGAACGCCTCCGACCTGTCGAGTTCGATCACAATTTCCTCGATAATCCGTCGCTCGCCGAGCACTACCTCGGCGACCCTCCCGCTCCCCGGCGAGGCGACCGTCAGTTCCGGGTTGTCCTTGCTGCAAAAAAGCGGGCTGCCCACACTGACATGCTGGCCCTTCCTGACCAGCAACCTCGGCCTGATGCCCCGAAAATCCGAAGGGCGAACCTTCAGACGCAAGGGCCGGCCGACAACTTCCAGGCGCTTCTCCGGCTTGCCGGGGAGAACGATATCATGACCTTTTCTTAGTCGGATGACGTCCATAAGGGTACGGGTGGTTCCGTGAACGGCTGCGATGCATTGCAGTAAAATAAGCAGTTTTGCCGACCAACAGCAACCTGAGCCATGGAGAAAAATTTTACATAGCCGAACAACCGGCGCTTAACGGCGAAGAATACAACAGAAAAGCTATATATACATATAGCTACATATTACCCAAACTTACCGTATCAACAAAAAAAAAGAAATAAACAATTGTTACTATCAAAAGTAAACAATCGTTACAACGCGTCTCAGCCGAAGAGAATCATATCCCGCGAATCGGGAATAAAACACAAAATATTTTAATAAAATCATTTAAGCTAAAAGAAACGCCTTCTCACTTTTCCGTTTGCAACATTTTTTCACATATACTATATTTTTCAATTATTGTTAACCTGCCCTGCGCCCTTATAGCATCCGCGAAGGGAAAAAACATATACACGGAAAAGCCGCATTTTCTTTTTCGTATAGCGGGGCGACATAGCGCTTGCTGAAGTACAAGCTTGCCTGAAAGCAGTAGATAATCAACAACTCAACAGCTTTTTTTTCTTATGCCGCGCATAAGCCAGGGCGATTGTGTGCTTGTGCGATCCGGCGTCCCAGGCGGCTGCGCCCGGTTTCCGGGCGGAGCGCGCAGAAAGAGGCCCCTCCGTTTCCTGTCGTGAGCGACCGGATTGCGAAACAGTAGCGCGGAGAGATGCCTGGAAGCATTACATCAACAAAACAGCACAGGAGACCATGAACATGAGCCATGGCCAGGACTTGAACCGCAGGGACTTTATCAAGATATCGTCGCTGTTTTTAGCCGGCTCCGCCGCCATGTCGACCCAGATCGGCCGAACCCTTTCAGGGAACGGCGACGCGTTGGCGGACGACGGCCGGGAACGGGTCGTACATTCTTTCTGCGAGCATTGCTTCTGGCGATGCGGCATCGCGGCGCATGTGCGGGACGGAAAAATATACAAGATCACCGGCTCCGAACATCATCCGCTCAGCAACGGCCGGCTCTGCCCGCGCGGCACCGGCGGCATTGGGCAGATTTACGACCCGGACCGCCTCGCCCATCCGCTGATCCGGGAGAAAAAAGGCGGTAAGGCCTCCTACCGCAAGGCCTCCTGGGACGAAGCGATAACCTACACCGCCGAAAAGCTCTACAAAATCAAGGAAGCGTACGGGCCGCAGGCGATAGCCATGTTGCATCACGGGTTCGGCTACACCTTTTTCAAGGAGATGTTCAAGGCGTTCGGGGTCAACAAGTTCGCCAAGCCTTCGTACGATTTCTGCTGCGGCCCCAGCCACCAGGCATTCCTCTTCACCTACGGGCATGAAATCGGCACCCCTGAAGGTATCGATATCATAAACAGCAAGTACATCCTGTTCTTCGGCACGCACTACGGCGAGAACATGCACAACACGGCCGTACAGGAAATCGCCGAGGGTATCCGGCGAGGGTTGAAAATCGTGGTGTTCGACCCCCGCTTCTCCACCCTTGCCGGCAAGGCCGAAAAATGGCTGCCCATCAAGCCGGGCACCGACATAGCCATGATGCAGGCGCTCATGAACGTGCTGATCACCGAAAATCTCTACGACAAACAGTTCGTCGCAGAAAACACCGTCGGATTCGACGAACTCCGGGCGGAAGTCGAGCGGATGACGCCCGAAAAAGCGGCCGAAATCACCGACATTCCCGCCGAGGATATCCGGGAAATCGCCCGCAACTTCGCGCGCTACGCACCGGCCGCGGCCGTCCATCCCGGACGCAGGACGCAGTGGTACGCCGATGGCGCGCAGCGTTCGAGAGCCATCGCCATCCTCAACGCGCTGGCGGGTAACTACAAGATGCCCGGCGGCATGGTGAAATACGAAAAATACAAGATACCGAAAGGCGCTCCCCACCATTATCCGGAATACGAAAAAGAGGTCTGGAGCAAATATCCCCTCTTCACCGACATCAAGCCGGAAAACACCATGGGATCTCACGAGGTCATACAGCAGGCCATCGATGGCGAGCTCAAGGCGCTATTCGTCTACGGTGTCAACGTTCCCGAAACCATCACCATGGGCCGCAAGACCGCGCTTAAAGCGCTCGGCAACGTGGATTTCCTTGCCGTTGTCGATACGCTTCCAATGGAGGTGACCGGTTACGCCGACATCGTGCTGCCGGAGTGCACCTATCTTGAACGCTATGACGAACTCGACGGCGGAAGGCCCTACAGAACGCCGTTCGTCGCCCTTCGCCAGCCAGTGGTCGAGCCGATGTTCGACAGCAAGCCCGGCAACCAGATCGCCAGGATGCTCGCCGACAAGCTCGGGGTGCATGCACTCGAGGACGATGTGGAAACTTATCTCGACAAAAAACTCAAAAGAGCCGGCTCTTCACTCGAAGAGGTCAGGAAAACCGGCGTTCTACTGGGAAAACCGACCGACCTTTACCGCAAAACCGGCGAAAAGCTCACATTCGAAACACCGAGCGGCAAGATCGAAATCGCATCGTCGAAATTCAGAGATGCCGGATTCGATGCCGTGCCGAGATACACGAAGCATCCTGATGCGCCCGAAGGCTTCTATCGTGTGCTGACAGGACGCAAACCGATGCTGACATTCGGCCGCACGGCCAACAACCGGTTCCTCAACGAACTGCCGACGGCCCGCGAGAACGAAATCTGGGTCAACCCTCAGGTTGCCGCAAAACACCAGCTCAGTCATGGCGAGCAAGTTCACCTGAAAAACCAGGCTGGCGTGGTGTCGGAATTTCCTATAAAGGTCAAGGTCACCGAACGAATCCGGCAGGATGCCGTCTACATGGTCCATGGCTACGGCCACTATTTCAAGAAACTGAAATGGGCCTACGGAAAAGGCGCGTCGCACAACCAGTTGATCTCGAACTACGATATCGACACGTCGACCGGAGCGGTAGGCTTTGAAAACAACTTTGTGACTTTTATCAAGGAGGCGTAACACGTGGCTAAGCAGAAAAATTACGGAATGGTTATCGACACACGGGTCTGCGTAGGATGTTCCGCCTGTGTCTATGCGTGCAAATCCGAGAACAGCGTGCCGGAAGGGTACTGCCGGGACTGGGTGGTCCAGGAAACGAACGGCACCTACCCGAAGCTCTCGATGGAAAACCGCTCGGAGCGCTGCCAGCATTGCGAAAAGGCGCCCTGCGTCACCTACTGCCCGACCGGAGCCTCGCACTATGCCGAAGACGGCACGGTGCAGGTGAACCGCTCGCGCTGCACGGGCTGCAAAGCATGCCTCGCAGCATGTCCTTACGATGCCCGCTTCGTGCATCCCGAGGGTTACGTCGACAAATGCTCGCTCTGCAAGCATCGGCTCGACCAGGGTCTCGAAACCGCCTGCGTGTCGGTCTGCCCGACAAAGAGCCTCAATCTTGTGGATTTCAACGAACCGGACCAGGAGGCGCTGGCATTGATGAACGGCAAGGAAGTTTACCGGCAGAAGGAACACGCCGGAACCAGGCCGAGCCTCTACTGGATATCAGCAAGAAACAAACCCGGAGTGTAACCATGACAGAGACCGCAACAGAAATCATATCGACGAAAATCAACCCTAATGTGATCCCTCACCTGCACATCTGGGAGTGGCACATCCCCCTGTACCTCTTCCTCGGTGGTATAGCGGGCGGACTGCTGGTCATCACCTCCATCATGATCATCCTGAAACGGAAGTTCGGCATAGGACCCAAGGACGAAGGAGACGGCTGTCCCTGCCTTGCCGTGAGAATCGGCTCGATTCTTTCACCGGTCCTGCTCGGCCTCGGCATGCTGTTCCTCTTCCTCGACCTGGCGCACCCGCTCTATGTCTGGGCGTTCTACACCACCATCCAGCCTACTTCGCCCATGTCTGCGGGCAGTTGGATCCTGATCGCGTTCTTTCCGCTCGCAGTGCTGCAGGCCATGCTGGTGAACAAGAAGTTTCTCCGGGAGCGCAACATCGGCATCGTGAACAAGTTGATCGACTGGACTGAAAACCATCTCACCCTCGTCGCGCTTATCAACTCGCAGATCGGCGTGGGTATCGGTATCTACACGGGTATTCTGCTTTCCTTCTTCTATGCCCGCCCTCTCTGGTCGAGTTCGATTCTGGGCATGCTCTTCCTCGTTTCGGGTATTTCCAGCGCCGCCGCGCTGATGATGCTCTTCGCTCCCAATGAGGAAAAACCGGTGTACAGCAAAATCGACGCCAACGCGCTCTGGATCGAGCTGGTCGTTGTCGGGCTCTTCGTGCTCGGCGGCATTACCGGGCCCGCCAACAACAGCGGAGCGATGATGCACCTGATCGCCGGCGACTACCAGATGGCGGGCATGTCCTACATGCTCTGGTTCTG
>RRYU01009728.1_pt1 | contig 10494 bp, 11 predicted proteins | sample 2162651 | NCBI WGS metagenome assembly RRYU01 (sample SAMN10267283, study PRJNA491782) | microbial mat metagenome | isolation source: biomat in the production well | place: Japan: Minami-Kanto gas field, natural gas well KTG3 | collected 2017-06 | reverse complement strand
GATAACGTTTGTTTATTGTATAATAGCCTGTTCCGCCGCCTGCAGCACAGTATCTTCGTTGCTAAGCACTGTTTCGGCATCAATCGGAATGCGACGGGTCGGTTCGACGCCGGTACCTTCCAGGAAAATGCTGCCATCGTCAGGATTGATAAAGCGACCAGTAGGCACCTGCACTGTCATCCCTTCTGGCATCTGGAACTGTCCGCGTGCTACCTCAGCCTCGACACCGGCAGTTGGATACTGGCCGAGTACTTCTACATCCGGTATCTGGCTAAAGCCATACGCCTCGATCTCGCAGGCACTAAAACAGGTCTGATCCACCAGCAGTACAATCTGGTCAAAGCGATACTGACTCTCGTTTGGCTCAACGCTACGCGGCGGCCCCTCCGGCTCAAACTCGCCAGTCTTCTCGCTAAAGTATTCCAGTTGACTCAGGGGAATCTCCTGGTCAGTTAGAAAACCCGCCAACCCCAGTGAAGCACCCCCAAAGTTCAGGCGCATATCGATGATAATGCCCGGCACAGCGGCTTCCTCGAAGACCTGCAAGGCCCGCTCGAACAGGCGAATGATCAGGTTCAGATCATCATAGTTCGAGTTGACCCGCACATAGCCCACGCCCGAATCCAGAATGCGATGTTCCACCGGTAAGGCCAGCGGATCATAGTTCTGAAACGGCGAGGTGGCAAAATAACTCTCGCGTTCCGGCACGGCAGTCAGTGTCACCGTACGCGCCTGCTCACCGGGGTTCTCGTAGGTGACAGACACCTGTGCGCGAGCGGGGGCACGCGTGAGGTCACGTACCTGGTTATACCGCAAAGCAAAGTCGGTTGAATATGGCCCGGTCAGTGGCTGGACATCGGCAATTGCCTGATCAATCGGCTTGCCATCAAACGCTGTCACCTGCGCACCAACCTCGATACCAGCCTCGTCGGCTGGCCCGCCGTCCACACTATAGACCACAATCACCCGGCCATCATCAAGCTCACGTAATGCCAGACCAAAGCCTGCTCCGGCCTGCTCGGCAAAATACTGGCCTGAATAGCTGCCACCATCCAGATTGACATGGCCATCGCGAAAGGCATAGGTAAAGTCACGCAACGCCAGAAAAAACGCTTCGCCATCGTTACGTCGTTCGGCCTGTTCGACACGGGGAAACAATTCATCGTACAGGGCGTCCCAATCCGGTTGTTTCTCGGGAATGCCATTAAAAGCATACTCGCGCCGCACTTGCTCAAACATCTGATTAAAGGCTTCAGTATAAGACAGGCTGCTATAGTCTTTTACGACGATATCATCTGGCTCATACAGGGTCAGTTCCTGTTCGGCCTCACGACGGATGCCAAAGGGCGTCTGTTCCAGGTCGATTATGGAATAGCCCGCCGGAACAGGACCAACCGGATCATCTGCGGTAAACAGCAACTCATCCTCACCAAAGCCAGTGGGGAATTGCTGATTCGCATCGGGTGACCAGATCACCAGTGCCCCGCCGATAATCTCATCCTGGTTTTCGGTATCTGCCTTCACCGAGGCTAAATAACTGGGCCAGCCTTCGCTGCGGTCATCTTTTGCCGCAAAGGGGTCACCCGTGAGATTGGGCGAATAGGAAATCGCAAATACCTGCACACCCTGGTCGGACTGGCCGTTGTTATCGACATCAGCCAGTGTGCCGGCTGGCAGCGCAGGCAGTTGCAAACGATAGCTACCCCGCCGAATGTCTTCGTCGATATCCAGGTAGCCTAGCACCTGCGAGTCGACCGGCAATTCCCACTCTTGATCGCGGATAACAAAGCCATACATATCCACCAGGGCAACCATATGTTCGACATAGTATTCGGTAATAATGTCATTCGTATAATCAAACGTGCCAGTAATCAACACCGGCTGATCCGCCGCGCCTACAGCTATGGTAGCAGGCCTGGGCGCATCTGTAGTTGATCCGGCTGGCGTGGTTGCGACTTGCCCGGCGGCGGTCGGCGCAGATGGCACAGTCGTCGATTCAGGGGCCGGTGTTTCAGCTGGCGCAGGCGTTCCACCACCACAGGCTGTGAGAATCAGCAAGAGGACAATGCCCAGGAGAGCAAACGGAGATCTGCGCAAGAAGCGGTGCTGGCCAGAAAGCATAACCATATCTATTCCTTCAGTATATTCGATAAACCTCCATATTTTACCATTGCATGACCAATCCGTTCCTGCTGGTAGATGAGGGATATGTGAGAGTTATAGGGGGAGGCAGGAAAGCTGCTGTCTATTGTAACCGTTGAGGATAAGGGGATAAGGTAAATCCGAATACCATGCCCCGCAGGCAAGAAAAGCGGATTCCGTATACTTGCCAGTTGGGGCGCACAATCTCCCCTGACACATGCTGGCGATAACTGACCTTGACATCAGGAATATAAGTGACTACAATTCTAGTCACCGAGACAGGGCATCACAAGGACAGTGTATGTCACCACAACAACCCTACACGCTCATTTATGCACCAATAACCAGAGAGCACCTGAAATCCATAGACAAAAAGTATTACTTGCTGATCAAAACCACAATAGAAGAACGATTATCTTTTGAACCGGATAAGGAAAATCGCAATCGCAAACCGTTGACCCGACAAGCGTTTGATGAAGCCACATGGGAAATACGTTTTGGGCCAGAAAACACCTTCCGCGTATTCTATGACATAAAACGCGACACACGAGAAGTATACATTTTAGCCATTGGCATCAAGGTTCGTAACAAGCTTTTTGTTAGCGGAGAGGAGATAGATCTATGAAAATCGCGTCTGTTGCGGAAGTCAAGGCAAAACTGAGCGCATACCTCAAATCTAGCCAGGATGAACTGGTCGTGATCACGCGCAATGGGAAGGCAATCGGTGTTCTTCTGCCCATCGAAGATGATCAGGAACTGGAGCGATTAGTCCTGGCCTATTCGCGTCAGTTTCAATCCATTATTCAGATGGCGCGACAGGAAATCGCATTGGGTACCGGCATCAAGCATGATGATTTTTGGGAAGAAATGGGTGGTGATGTACCCGAGGTTAAATCGGGTGCAGGTCGTGCCACTGACGAGTAACGTCGATCGGTTATATCCGCGCAAAGCTTACTTAATGGTTGGCGGTGTTCAGCATAAAGCGATGACTGATCAACTTACGATGGTAAGCAAGAAACGATTGATCAACCAGCTGGGAAAGATTAGTAAATCTGATCTGTACTAGGATTGAGATCAGCCAGTCAGATTCTCCTACGTGAGCGTTCAAGACTCATGCCAATTCTCCAGATCATCTAATCCATTATTTCTGCTTGCGCTTGTGCGTTAGCCTGCAACGCGGCATAGGCCGTATTCAAGGCTTCCGAAAACTGCCTCCGTCGATACTGCTCCAGAGCCGTCTCTAGCACCTGCTGCGTCGACGTTTCCATGATACGGGCTAGCTGATTCAACAGGTCGCGCATTTCCGTCGACACCCGAATGGTGGTGGTTGGCATGCCTCACTCCTTGTGACGCCATCTACAATACAGGCTAGAAAATTATAGATAGTAGTAGACAAGGGCAATCGAACAAATTTTGACCAATTACACTGCCAGATAAGCTGTACGAGATGCTTATGCAAACAGCCTGTTAGACAGGGCAATCGCTTGAGAACATTGCCACCTCCATGCCTCGGCATTTATGTGGTTTCTGTTTTATCCCAAACAGGAAAGGTACACCCTAACGCTGCTCAGATGCGCGCCCACCGAGGATCAGATAGCCATACAGCAACACGCCTGAAGCAAGTGCTACCATCAGCTTAAACGCCAGAGGCAAATTAGAAGGCGAGATAAAGCCCTCGATCAGGCCAGCTATCACCAGCAGGGGAACACACCCGAACAGCAACTGGATCGCCCGTCGCGTTGCTACTACCAGCGCCGCCCGGCGTGTTAGCAAGCCAGGCCGAAACAGCGACCAGCCGAGTTGTAACCCTGCCCCACCAGCGATAAAGATCACGCTTAACTCAATCACGCCATGGGCAGCCACAAAACCCCATAGATTATCGGCAAAGCTGAACGCCTGAGCAGCGCCAGCTATACTGCCCAGCAAAATGCCGTTCATAGCCAGCACATACAGCGTCAGGATGCCAAATAAGACCCCACCGGCAAAGGCCATAAAAGCCACCCGGATATTATTGGTCATAATGAACGACGACGATGCGGTACGCCCCTCGTCGTTGATGCTTTTCCACCACTCGTGGCCAGCCTGAATATCACTGATGGTATCCTGAATGGCGGGAAAATAGCGCACCATAACATCCGGATCACGATACGCCACCAGGAAGCAGACCAGCGCTGGCAGGAAAAACATCAGAAAAGATGCCAGCGTATAGCCCCAGGTTGCGCGGAAGATGCGCGGGAAGGTCTGGCTGAAGAATAGCCCTAACTGGCGCAGACGCGCACTCTTATCCCGATAGATCGACGCATGCGCACGTGCCACCAGGCCATTCAGATATCCGGTGACAGCATGCGCAGCAAAATCGCGGCGGGCCACTGCCAGATCAGACGTAGCCTGACGATACAGCCGCCCCAACTCTTGCAGCTCTTCAGCCGACAGGTTGACCAGGCCACTCTGAGAACGATTCAGCAATGTGGTCAGCCGTTCCCAGGCTGGACGTTTGATCGTGATAAAGTCTTCAGCAAGCATAATGAATTACAGTGAACATAATATGCTTTTTCAAAAAATGTTACCTGTGGTAACATTTTTTGAAAAAAGAAGATGAAATTCCACACTGCCGCAGGCGAAACAGGTCTTTCGTTCATCCGAATCCAATATCTACTATCTACCACCGCGTCATGCCTGCCAATGATAGACGCTAGAAGCAGATCTAGCGTCTATCATTGACGCATAATTGTGCCAAAATCTACCGCATCACCCCGCAGCGCAGCCGACAGGCGACCGGGTACCGGGCCAATCAGATACACCTCCAGACCCGGCACAGCCTGAATAAGACGCCACATCAATTCCAATTTACTGCGCATGCCGCCAGTTACATCGACAGCATGCGAGCCACCCGCCACCCCCAGCACCTGGTCGATATTAGCCGATGTAATCAGCGGTACAGGCTGGGCCTCAGGATCGATGCGTGGATCAGCATTATAGACCGCGTCCTCACCTACCAGCACAATGCGTTGTGGCTGTAGCTCGTGCTGCAAAGCCAGATAGGCAAACAACGACTCGGTCGAAACAATCGCACTGCCCTGATCCGTATCAAAGGCCACATCTCCATGTACAACCGGCACCAGACCATGCGCAAGGGCATGATGCAAGGCGTCGGTCTGCCAGTGCGCCACAATACTATTATGGCTTTGCAATGCCGCCGAAGGCTGGAAGGACATTGCGGGTATCCCAGCCGCCAGCAGCGCATCAACCACAATCCGATTCAAACGCAGCGCGGCTGCCGCAGTCAAGGCAAAGCCCATCCAATCAGCGGTAGGGGCCAGCCCGCGATGCACGCCATAACGGGCCGCATACACATGCCCAAACGAGCCACTGCCATGACCAAGCAACAGCGGGCAACTGGCCTCGGACGACCACACGGCCTGCAGTTCTTCAATCAGACCAGTGATCACCGGCAGATCGGCGGCCTCTTGCCCGCGTTTATCCGTAATCACCGAGCCGCCCAGTTTAAGAAATGTCAGATTCTGCATAGTTACCCATGACGAAAAACAAACAGGATCACCAGCACCGACAATCCCCACAGAAGGATACTGATCGCCAGGGGCGCATCCTTTAATACCAGTTCTTCTGGTGCCCCACCACCGTCACGTTGATAAATTAAATAGAGATAGCGAAAAATGCCATACACAACAAACGGCACCGTGAGTAACAACACCGGATAGGGATCTTTGGGCGCAACCGGGGCCGAGAATGTGGTCATACTATAGGCCATCACAATGCTGGCGGTAACGATCGAGATCATCTGATCCAGCATAGGGATCGAATATTCTTTTAAAATGCGGCGATGATCGCCAGCGCCATGTTGCAGCAACACTAACTCGTGACGCCGCTTGCCGATGCCCAGAAAAAGCGCTAGCAGGCCCATACAGATCAGTAGCCAGGGTGTCATGGTAATATTCAATACCACCGCCCCGCCCACAGCCCGCAGTACAAAACCAGCCGCAATTGTGATAATATCCAGAATGACGATATTTTTGAGCCAGTACGTATACAATAAACCCTGGATGCCAATGTAGGAAAGGATCACCAGCAGGAAGCCAGCATCGGGATCGATGACGTAGGCTAGTGGTAGGGCAATCACAACCAGCAGCACAGCGGTAAGCATCGCCACGATCGGGCTGAGTTTGCCCGATGCCAGAGGCCGCTGACACTTGCGTGGATGGGCACGATCCTTCTCAATATCCACCAGGTCGTTGACCAGATAGATCGCGCTGGCAGCCATACAAAAGACCGCAAATGCTGCCATAACGACCAGCACCTTTTCGGGAAAGAGCCAGAGCCGTTCAGCCGAGAAAACCAGGGCTGTAAAGACAAACGCATTCTTGATCCACTGGCGCGGGCGCATGGCTCGCAGTAGATGCCAGAATGTAGCAAAACGTATAATTGGGGCCGAAGTAGTAGTTAGCGAATGATCTTCCATATGTTATCCTGATAAAGCGCGTAGATAACTGGCTGAATTCTACTCTATCGAGTATATGCCGTCAACAGCTTGACAGTCAGCCAGATAAAATGTACTCTCTACTCTTCTGTAATGTAACAGGACGTACGCGGTCGTCCTTCCAACGGGCGGATATCGCCTCCGGCAGGGCGGAAAAAAGTATATCAAATTCCATGCTGCCGCAGGCGAAACAGGTCTTTCGTGCGATCAAACTCCTGGTTTGCAAGCGACCGCGTAACTCGTGTTATGTAAGGCATGGTTTCAGGATGACCAATTGTACTGTACAGTGTACAGTACAATTGGTCGCTTGAATCACCCACCCTCTAGCCCCCGCCCCGTACAGGGGCGGACGCCCCCTCTCCCTGAGAGAGAGGGAGGCAGCTCTCAGGGGTAGGTTTTTCGATGGATGGCGCTCCAACGCGATCCGTAGGGACAGGCAGAAGCCTGTCCGTGGGAACGTGTTCCGCATCAGGACGCCCTGCGGACGCGCAGAAGCGCGTCCCTACGGAAAACACCTACCCGTGAGAGGCAGGGGGGGAGAGGGCGTATCGTCCAACCAAACGGTACAGTAAACATGAACCTTGTCTAAGATGAAACTATACCCCTGATGAAAAGTTCCGAAACAACAATAGAAATAGAGTCAAGCCCTACGCCAGCGCCACCGGTAGAAAAACAGCGCCGTCAGGCCGTGTTTATACTGATTGGGACGCTACTGATCACTGTGACAATCTTGCTGATACCAGTTGACATGGTCGAACGCCTGGGCAGTCTGGGCTACCTGGGTATATTTGTGCTGACAATGCTTTCCAGCGCTACGATTATCCTGCCGTCACCAGCCCTGGGGGCGGCTATGCTTGGCGGGGCCGTGCTGAACCCATGGCTGGTCGGCCTGCTGGCGGGCATCGCCGCCGGTCTGGGTGAAACGACCGGGTATATGGCGGGCTACAGTGGCAGTACGCTGGCTGGTCGTTCAAGCTTATATCCGCGCATCGAGCGGTGGGTGCAACGCCGTGGCTATCTGGCCGTTTTTATCCTGGCGGCTGTGCCGTCACCCTTGATCGATCTGGCTGGTATTGCGGCTGGAACCCTGCGTATGCGCTACCGCACGTATATTCTGGCCTGTATCATTGGCAAGACAGTTCGCTTTATTCCGGTGGCATGGCTGGGATACTGGTTCTTTTAAGCGCAAAGCGCAAAGCGCAAAGCGCATTTAAGCGCAAAGTGCAGAGCGCAGAGTGTACAGCGCACAGCGATGATCCATATCATTATCATTCCAAGTAATCCATGACCCACGGGCCACTGGCGTGGGCAGAAACCGGACGTTTCCGAGGAGAATATATGGCCAATTTATTGATTGCCACCCGCAATCAGGGTAAACTGCGTGAGTTTCAACAGATCTTTGCCGACCTGGGCCTGGTACTGGCGTCTCTCGATGAACTGGCTATCGATGTCGAGGTGGACGAGACAGGCACAACCTTTGCTGAAAATGCCCGTCTCAAAGCTGAACAGTATATGCAGTTGAGCGGTTTGCCCACCCTGTCCGACGATAGCGGGTTAGAGGTAGCCGCCCTCAATGGTGCGCCCGGGGTATTCTCGGCGCGTTATGGTGGAGTTAGCGGGGTAGCTCAGTTAGACTATCTTTTGCATCAACTGACCGACGTGCCCTGGGACAATCGGGCCGCGCGCTTTGTGTGTGTGATTGCACTGGCGCGACCAGACGGCCCCACGGAGTTTGTCGAGGGCGATCTGCCAGGCTTGATTACACTGGAGCCACGCGGTAGCGGTGGATTCGGCTATGATCCGCTGTTCCTTGTGCCGGATGCGCAAAAAACTCTGGCCGAACTGCCCGCAGAGCATAAGAATGCCATCAGTCATCGTGCCACGGCTGCCCGTGCAGCCCGGCTGGTGCTGCAACGCTGGCAAGCAGAGGGAAGTCTATGACCCTGCTTGTCACCTCACTGGCGTCGGGTAGTAGTGGCAATGTGCTGCTGATCCGTGCAGCTGGCAAAGCTCTCCTGGTGGATTGTGGCCTGTCGATGCGGGTAATTGAGCACTACCTGATGCGTGCCGGTATTGAACCGGGCGATATATGTGCTATTCTGCTAACTCATGAGCATAGCGATCATGCCCTGAGCGCGGGCAAACTGGCCCGTCGGCATGGCGTGCCCGTGGTTTGCAATGGCCCTACCCATACAGCCCTGAGTGATCATCTGGTTGGCGTACCCGTTGAGGAATTGCCGGTTGGTCAGCATGGTAAGATAGGGCCGTTTGATGTCACCAGCTTTGCTGTGCCGCACGATGCAGCCGCACCGGTTGGCTACCGCATCAGCGCATGTGATGCTACGCTAGGCCTGGCGACTGACCTGGGAAGCTGGACAGATAATCTGGTGACAGAGTTGCGTGCAGCCGATCTGCTGATTATCGAAGCCAACCACGACCGGGAACGGTTGCACAATGCGCCTTATCCCCAGGCGATCCGCCAGCGTATTTTCAGCCCGCAGGGGCACCTGGATAACATTCAGGCTGGTGAATTAGTCGCTCGCATCGGTAGCGATGGCCGTGCCCGCGATGTCTGGCTGGCCCATCTGTCGCAACAGGCCAATTCACCACGTATAGCTCTGGAGAGTGTCAGACGCGTGCTGCGTCTGGCGCAGGTGTCTACACAGCGTCTGGCAGTGCTGCCACGCAAAACGGTACCCGGCGCAACCCGGCAAGCTGCCTGGAGTAGCGATTCTATGTTTCAACAGAGAGAACTGTTTGGGTAGGGCATCCTGCCTGCATATTGTAAGGAGTGTGTGATGGCGATCCAGAAAATGGATTATATCTGGTTCAATGGTCAACTGGTCGAGTGGGATCAGGCCAATATCCATGTTCTGTCTCATGTTGTTCACTATGGCAGCAGTTTCTTTGAGGGTATTCGCTGTTATGAAACACCCCGTGGAACAGCCGCTTTTCGGCTGACGACCCATATCGAGCGTCTGTTCAAATCGGCCCGGATCTATCGCACGGAAGTCCCCTATAGCCTGGCTCAGATTGTTGCGGCGGCAAAAGAAACAGCGCGTGCCAACCGCTTACGGTCAGGCTATATTCGCCCCGTGGTCTATCGCGGTTTTGGTACGATTGGGGTCGACCCGACTCCCTGCCCGGTGGAGGTAGCCGTGGCCACGATCGAATGGGGCAAATATCTAGGTGCTGAAAGCCAGGAACAGGGTGTAGATGTATGTGTCTCTTCGTGGAACCGTCTGGCCCCCAATACACTGCCGTCGCTGTCGAAGGCGGGCGGAAACTATCTTAACTCACAACTGGTGAAGATGGAAGCATTGCGCGATGGGTATAGCGAGGGCATTGTGCTGAATGCCCAGAACCAGGTCAGCGAAGGGAGCGGCGAGAACCTGTTTGTGGTGTATGAAGGCACGGTCATAACTCCGCCAGTCGGTGCATCGATTCTCATGGGCATTACCCGCGATACGGTCATTCACCTGTTGCACGAGATGGGCATCGAGGTGCGTGAGCAGGCCATTCCGCGTGAGTTGCTTTATATTGCCGATGAGATCTTCTTTACCGGCACAGCGGCTGAAATTACGCCAGTTCGCTCGGTCGATCGCCTGGCTGTTGGCACAGGCCAGCGTGGGCCGCTGACCGCCGAAGTACAGGCAGCCTTCTTCGCCCTGGTGCAGGGTGAGACGGAAGATCGGCATAACTGGCTGGAGTATATCGCCGAAGGGTGATCGCCGGGAGGAGGCTCTAGCGATACCACACACATCCATGTCATTCCGACCAGAGCCGCCGGGAAAGCCCGATCATACCAACCCGCGTTTGCGGCGGCGGGAGGAATCTCCCATGTCCGATCATGGTGA
>RRYU01022803.1_pt1 | contig 10510 bp, 6 predicted proteins | sample 2162651 | NCBI WGS metagenome assembly RRYU01 (sample SAMN10267283, study PRJNA491782) | microbial mat metagenome | isolation source: biomat in the production well | place: Japan: Minami-Kanto gas field, natural gas well KTG3 | collected 2017-06 | reverse complement strand
AGGACCTTCAGGGGAAGTCTTTAACAGAATTGATTTGTGATGACGAAGGGCTCAATCACCTGCGGACATCATTAGCGAAGTCTGGAAGGAATTGCAGCTTTCAGTTGCAATTATTTGATAACTTGCATAAATCGCAAAAGGTCCAGTTTGACCTGGATGTTTCTGAGAGAAGTGCTCTGAAAAATCAGGTCATTATCGTGACTGATCTGACCCGTCAGATGGAGATGGAGAGTGCGCTACAAGAGAGTGAAAATTTCTATAGCACGACATTCGCGAACATCCAGGCCGGGGTCGCTCACCTGAACCAGGATGGTCAGATCCTGCGCGCCAACCCTTATTTATGCCGGATGCTGGGGTATTCTGAAACTGAGTTGCTCACACGATCTCTGCGAGAGATTACCCACCCCGATGATTTGCAAGCCAGCACCGTGATGCGTCAACAGTTGCAGAGGGGACTGGCTGATTCCTATTCCTTAGCCAAGCGCTATTTGAAGAAGGATGATTCCCCTGTCTGGGGTTTGGTCTCGGTCTCTCTTCAATCTCAAGATCAGGGTGAGGCTGGTTATATTGTTGTGGTGCAGGATATCGATGATTTTAAGCATCAGCAGGATGAGGTCACTGAAGCTGCTGAGAATCTGGAGGAGATCATTAGGCAGCGCACAAATGAACTTCAGCAGCGGGTCGATGAAGTCGAAAATCTGAATCAAGCAATAATGAATCTGGCTGATGATCTGCAGCAGAGTAATCGGGACCTGGCCGAGAAACAGGAACAACTTGCGCTGGCAAATGATGAGCTCGAGTCCTTTGCATTCTCAGTGTCGCACGATCTTCGTGTCCCGTTGAGACATATCGACGGATTTCTGAATATTCTGGAACAAGGCTTTGCTGAACAGATCAGCCATCCCGCTCGAGAATACCTGTCCCGGATCTCCAAATCGTCGCGGCAGATGAGTCGATTGATTGATGACTTACTTGTTTTTTCTCTGGCTGGGCGGAATGAACTGGTCCTCGCTCCGGTCAATATGAACCTGTTGTTTCTTGAGGTAAAAACTAATTTTGAACAGAGCGTGAAAAAGTCTGGAGTCGATTGGCAAATTGGGGATCTTCCGCAAGTCCAGGGTGATGTCAGCACCTTGCGTCAAGTGGTAGTAAATTTGATTGAGAATGCGGTTAAGTATTCGGCGAACTGTCCACATCCACGCATTGAAGTTAGCAGCTACCGAGAAGCCGATGAGATCATTATCTCAGTAAAAGACAATGGCGTCGGTTTTGACTCAGCATATGCAGAGCGACTATTCGGTGTTTTTCAGCGATTTCATTCAGCGTCTGAGTTTCCCGGCACAGGTATTGGCCTGGCCACGGCGCAAAGAATTATTAAACGACATGGTGGCTGGATCAAGGGTGTTTCCTCTCCTGGGCAGGGGGCCTGTTTCAGTTTTGGTCTGCCGGACAAGAGTGAGTTGCAGCCATCCTTGGCCGCAAATAACAGAATAAATAAAAAAATTAAATAAAACTTGTGAGAACCTGCTATTCTTTAAGTTGTCTCTAATCTGAGGACAATATGAGTAGATCTCTGCACATCTTGCACCTTGAAGATAACCCTAATGATGCCGAACTTGTGCGTTATGCTCTGGAAGCGGGTGGTGTGTCATGCGTTATCGAATGGGTGACGGATAAGAGTTCATTTTGTGCTGCACTTGACCAGCTGAGTTTCGATATTATTCTCGCTGATTTTTCTCTTCCTGATTACAATGGTATGGCCGCGTTCGAAGAGATGCAGACGCGTGATCTGCAGATCCCTTTCATTTTGATTACTGGAGCACTGGGCGAAGAGCGTTCAATAGAATGTATCAAAATTGGTATGAGTGACTACGTGTTGAAGACCAACCTGATGCGTTTGTCCTCGGTCGTTCCGCGTGCTATTTCAGAAAAAAACGCTGAATGGCAACATGGCCTTGCTCTTGAGAATTTACGTTTGAGTGAAGAGCGATTTGATCTGGCGGTTCGAGGTTCAGGGGCCGGGATCTGGGACTGGCCTAATCTGCAGAGCAATGGTATGTGGTGGTCGCCCCGAGTTTATGAAGTTCTTGGTTATACAGAAGCTGAGTTGGAACCTAATATCGACCAGTGGAAAAGTTTGGTCCTGCCTGAAGATGAATCGAGGTTTTTCGACGAAATTAGTGAAAATTTAATAAGTCATTCGACCTATGATACTGAATATCGCATGATGCATAAGTCTGGTGCTATTGTCTGGATCCGCTCGCGAGGGAGAGTCCATACTAATGAGCAAGGCGAAGCCGTTCGCATGGCAGGATATATTCAGGATATCTCCGACCGTAAGGAGGCGGAAGCTGAGAACCGTCGCCTTGATGAGTATTATCGAGCAATAACGCACCGGGTAAATGAAGCAATTGTTGTTGTCGACTCTAGCGGCAAAATCTGTTTCTGGAACCCGGCGGCAAAAAAGATTTTTGGTTTTAATCGTGAAGAGGCTATGGGGGTCGATTTACATCAACTGCTATCCCCTGCGCGATACCGTGATACAGCGAACCATGGAATGGCCGAATATTTTCAAAGTGGCCGCGGCCCTGTTATGGGCAAAACTATCGAAATTTTTGGATTGCATAAGGATGGGCACGAGATCCCGATAGAGCTTTCTCTCGCCAGTATTGAACGGAACAATGAGTGGTATGCCGTTGGTGTGGTGAGAGATATTTCCGATCGTAAACGTACTGAGCAAGAAGTGTTAGATCTGCAAAAACAGTTATCCCAAGCTCAGAAGATGGAGGCAATTGGGACTCTTGCCGGTGGGATCGCTCATGATTTCAATAATATCCTGGCTGCGATCATCGGATATTCATCTCTGGTACAAACACGCTTGCCTCAAAATACCCGTGAACATCAAGATATGGAAAAAGTTCTGCAAGCTGGAGGACGGGCCAAGAGTCTGGTCAGACAGATTCTGACTTTTGCGCGGAAGACCGAAGTTGAAAAACGTCCGGTGGCCGTTGATCTTGTTATTAAAGAGGTTTTGCAGTTGTTGCGAGCATCATTGCCAGCTACCATCAAAATCGATACAGACTTGGACGCAGGTTCGCAGATGGTTTTAGGCAGCCCGGTTGAGGTGCATCAGGTTGTAATGAACCTTTGTACGAACTCTTTTCATGCGATGGAAGAGAGGGGAGGGGTCCTGGAAGTCACTTTGAAACCTGTTGATCTCTACCGACATCGAAGTAAATTAGCGGATGGCCATTATCTGGAATTGACGGTCACCGATTCTGGTAAGGGAATCTCACCGCAAATTCTGGAGAGGATCTTTGACCCCTATTTTACGACAAAGGAGATTGATCGAGGCACAGGCCTCGGGTTGTCAGTGGTGCAGGGGATAATAAAAGGTTTGGGCGGCATGATAGATGTAAAAAGTGAGCTCGGACAGGGGAGCTGCTTTACCGTTTGGTTCCCGTGCCATGTTGAAGAGATTATAGAGGAGAAGCCCATGGTAACTCTGCCTGCGGGTGGCAACGAACATATTATGTATGTCGATGATGAAGAGGGGCTTGCTGTACTGGGCCAAGAGTTTCTGGAAGATTTGGGCTATACCGTTACTCCGATGTTTAGCAGCGTTGAGGCGTTGGCGACTTTTAGGGCTGAACCCGAAAAATATGACCTGATTGTCACTGACTACACTATGCCGGAATTGACCGGGATCAACATGGCTCAGGAAATGGCAAAGATCTCACCTGCTACTCCTGTGGTCCTTTGCTCTGGATTCAAGATGACTCTGGATTCTCCTGGTATTTCCGAATCTTCTATTTGTGCGGTGTTGCTTAAGCCTGAAGTGTTCGACAAATTGCCGCAGTTATTGCGTCAATTGTTCGATGGCGTTTCACCTGGCTGATCTCTGTTTATGGTAATACAAAGATATCTATTTGGCATTGGCCAGAATTTTACTGGATAAAGATTTAAGCTGTTTCCATCATCTTCGACTGTTGTAGAGGAAGCCACTCGATTAAATCTTTGCTCGCCATCGGTTTGGCAAACAGGAAGCCCTGAACTTGCTGACAGCCTTCTTGGCGCAAAAAATCTAATTGTTCCTCGGTTTCTACTCCTTCAGCAATAATTTCAAGGTTCATCGCCTGACCTAACTGGATAATGCTGCGAGCAATGATCGCATCATCTTTGTCACTGGTAACATCTTTGATGAAAGCCCGGTCTATTTTCAGTTTGTGGACCGGAAATTTTTTAAGGTAGCTCAATGAAGAATAACCAGTTCCAAAATCATCGATGGCCAGTTTGATCCCCATTTTATAAAGCTTGGTCAGCTTATTAGTAACCTCAGGGCCGAACTCCATTAAGGTGTTTTCGGTGATTTCCAGTTCGATGCGTTGTGGAGGAACCCCTTTTGTTTGCAGGGTTTCGGCAATCTTTTCAATCAGGTCGGGATCTGCAAATTGTGCGGGCGAAAGGTTAATTGCTACAACTAAATCGGGGAGATTCAAGCTCTGCCAAAGGTTGATCTGGTCACAGGCCATTTCTAGAATTTGCTCTCCAAGAGGAAGAATCAGTCCTGATGTTTCCGCCAGTGGAATAAAATCAACAGGCGAAATTATGCCGCGCACCTTATGCGTCCAACGTGCCAGTGCTTCTACGCCGATGACCCTGTTGCCATCGGTAGAAAACATTGGTTGGAAATGCAGGCTGAAATCCTGGTGCAATAAGGCATGCCGCATCTCTTGCTCCAGGGCGCGATACTCCTGAGCACGGGCATCGAGTTCAGAATCGTAGAATTTGTAGTTATTTCGTCCGTCAGATTTTGCCTGATAGAGTGCCAGATCGGCGTGGCGTAATAACTCATCAGGGTCATGTCCATGGGTCGGGCAGAGGGCGATCCCGATGCTGGTATGAGTTGTAATCTGATTTTCGTTAATATAGAAGGGTTCATTGAAGCTGGCGATCAATTTTTCAGCCAGCAGGGTAATATCTATTTCACTGTCAAGGTGAGTCGCAATAATCGCGAATTCATCACCGCCGAGACGCGCGACCGTATCGCTGCTGCGGGTGGCAGCTTTTAGACGTGAAGCGACCTCTTGCAGGAGGCGATCTCCTACAGGGTGGCCGAGGGTGTCATTGATCTCTTTGAAATGGTCCAGGTCGAGAAAAAGAAGCGCCTGGAGTTTATTGCCCCTTAAGGCCTGGATGATGCCATCGGTCAACTTGAGATAAAACAGGTTGCGATTGGCTAAACCGGTCAGTGAGTCGTAGTGAGACAGGGTAAGTAATCGTTGTTCAATCTTCTTGCGTTCTATAGCGTAGCGCACGCTACGTTTGAGGATTGGAACATCCAACTCCTGTTTGTTCAGGTAGTCGGCTGCGCCCTGACGGATAACTTCGAGGTCATCCAGATGGTCATCGCTCTCTGCCAGCATAATGATTGGCATTGTTCGTTCTTCTACACTGGAAGAGCGGCGCAGCAGTTCGATGGTATCCCGGCCATCAAGGTGATAATCAAGGAAAACCAGATCGTAGTAGCAAGCTTCGAGAGGCCAGAGTGCCTCATTGAAGTTGTCGATCCAGGTCATCAACAGCCCATCGCCAAGCGACTTTCGGAGCAGTCCTTCAAGGTGGCACTTCTCTTCTGCGCTGTTGCCGATGTAAAGAATGTGCATGTTATTTGTCACGCGTGAATCCCTTCGCCCCCACGAGAGATTAGATTGCTGCTGATTCATAAATATAATCTAATATCTTCATGAGCGCAAGTGTTCAGGGGAAGGTTTTTACATTAGTTTTGTCAGGAAAGATCAGAACTGGTTATTAACTCAGCTCAGCAAGCGCCAGACAAAAATGAGGGCGAAGATGACAGCTACTGCTGTTGCGATCTTCAGCGCGGATGAGGATTTTTTTTCGACCTGTTTCTCGAGGTGTGAAATAGCTGGAAAGCGCTCAATAACAGCAGCAATATGCGGGGCAGATTTAAGTTCAAGGGTTAAATCCTGACCTGCTTGATGTGCACCTTCGTGGTTACCTTCTTTCCAGAGAGGGCTCTCTGTGACATCATAGATGACACTTCCTACGGCAACATAGGCAGGTTGACCGTTCAGGCCATTGTATTTTGCAAGTTCTTCAACTGTCATGATACTCGTCCCCTTTTCAATCCTTGAAATAGCTATAGCCTTGTAGCAGTTTTCGGTAGAACTCAAGAAGTTTTCGGCGGTCTGCTGCGTTCAGTTGTTCAGCGCGGACAGCTTTTTCAGCCTTGAGCCGTAGTTTTTCGCACAAATCATTGGGTTCGTACTCGACATAGTTCAGCAGTTCTCCAATGCTGTCTCCCTCGATCTCCTGCTGGAGTTCAAAGTTGCCATCTGCATTAATTTTAACGTTGAGGGTATGGGTGTCTCCGAAAAGATTGTGCAGATCACCCAGTGTCTCTTGATAGGCTCCCATCAGAAACACCCCGAGAATATAGTCTTTGCCTGATTCTAGGGGATGAAGCGGCAGAGTTGGACGCTGAATGCCTCCAAGGTTGAAATTGTCGATCTTGCCATCACAATCGCAGGTTAAATCGGAGATCATGACATCTCGGCAAGGAGGCTCAGTATGTCGGTCGATCGGCAGCAATGGGAAAATCTGGCCGATTGCCCAGGTATCAGGTAAAGATTGAAAAACACTGAAGTTACCATAGTAAATATCAGCCATGTTTCTGCGCAGCCCAACGAGTTGGGGGGGGAGGCTGGCATCAGCAGGGATCTCCGACAGTATTTTGCGTGCGACTGCAAGGAAGAGGTTTTCTGATACTGCCCGCTGGCGGATACCGAGTTTTCCAGCGCGGAAGCTGTCTCGCACAGCATCCCGGCAGCTGAGTGCCAGCTGGTAAGAGTGGCCAAGGTCTTGTTGCTCGAGTTTGTCGTGTAGACTTTTAAGTTGTTCAATATGGGGGTCGGAATTTCCGCTCAGGGCGGTAAGCTCATCATCTACATCAAACTGGGTTGCGCCAAGGATGTTAAAGAAGAGTGCTGAGGAGTCAGCAACAGTCGCCCGACCCGATTCAGTGACTATTTGTGGATGCGCGATCTTTAAAGGATCAAGGCACTCGGAAATTGTTGTCACCAGACAATGGCAATAACTGTCAAGGTTGTAGTTTCGCGAGTGGGGAGTACTGCCAGATCCAGTATAGTCGACAGCCAGCCCACCGCCGAGATCAATATATCCCATTGGTGCGCCCTCTGCGATAAGCTCAGCATAGAAGCGACAAGTTTCAGTGACCCCGGTGTGGATGTCTGCGAGATCAGGAATTTGTGAACCGAGGTGGCAGTGAAGAAGCTGCAGACAATCGAGCATTTGTGCTGTTTTTAATTGATCAAGAGCAGTGAGTAATTGCGGGGTACTCAGGCCAAAGCTGCTGCGATCTCCGCTGGTTTCGGTCCAGAGACCGCCAACTTTGGTTGAAACCTTGGTGCGTACACCAATCAGCGGTCGGACACCAAGAGCGCAACTCCGTTCAATGAGCAGGGGGAGCTCAGCAGGAGATTCCAGAACAAAAAAGCACTGGTAGCCCAGGCGGGTTGCCCAGAGTCCAAGGTCAATAAATTCACTATCTTTATAACCATTTAAAATTAACAGGCCGGAGTCTGGCAGACAAGCCAGAGCCAGCACCAATTCGGCTTTGCTCCCCGCTTCCAGTCCATGTCCCAGCGTTGCGCCGATGCGACATATCTCATCGATGACCTGGCGTTGCTGATTGACCTTGACTGGGAACACCCCCCGATAACTGCCAGTATAGTTCTGCTCCGTTATTGCCCGATTAAAACTCTGGTGGAGATTTTTAAGGCTGGCGTCGAGCAGGTCGGTAAAACGGAGCAGAACCGGCAAGTCATAACCGCGCTCACGTATCCCTGCGATAATTTCAGGTAGAGACACTTGAATGCTTCGGTTGTCTAAATCGGCTTGAACGCAGACCTGTCCTTCAGCATTGATGGTAAAACGGTCTTTGCCCCAATGCTCGATGCCGTAGAGACGGCGTGAATCCTCAGGTGACCAGGGACTGTTGGAAGTGATTTTCATCAGTCGCTCAGCTCAATATTCTCACGCACGAAAGTCGGAAGCATGAAGGCGCCCAGGTGTAGGTCTTCATTGTAATATCTGGTGTGAAACCTGCGCTGTGCAGCACGCTCAGACTTGAAATCCTTGACCGGATGATACTTTTTACTGGCGAAGGCGAAACTCCAGAGCCCGCTTGGATAGGTTGGAATAAAGGCCTGATACATCTCAACAATTGGAAAAACCTGTCGTAAATTGGCGTACATGTTTTTCTGGATTTCGGCGTGGTAAAAGGGGGATTCGCTCTGTGCGACCATAATTCCGTCGTCCTTGAGCGCTCCTGAGACAAGCCGATAGAAATCTTCTTCAAAGAGGCCGACTGCCGGACCGATCGGATCGGTGGAGTCGACCAGAATAATGTCAAATTCGTTCTGGTGCTCACGGATATATGCCAGGCCGTCATCGATGTGTAATTTGACTTTAGGGTGTTGCCCATCGATAGCAGACGCCATAGAGGGGAGCAGTTCGACAGATTTGTCGACAACCAGACCATCAATTTCACACAGGGTCGCCAGTTCTACGCCAGGATGTCTGACTATTTCACGAATACTCCCGCCATCACCGCCACCGATAACCAGAACCTGCCTGGGGTCGGGGTGAACGAACATCGCAGGATGGACAATCATGTCGTGATAGACAAATTCATCACGTTCGGTGCACATTACCAGGCCATCGAGCAACATCATCCGACCATATTCGTTGGTTTCAAGAATATCGAGCTGCTGAAATTCACTTTTGCCGGAGAAAAGGGTTTCAGCTACCTTGAGGGTGATGCCGACATTTTCGCTATGTTTTTCGGTGTACCACATGTCCATGAGTATGTTCCTCTACAGCAGAAATGATTGTTATTTTGATATTATTTGCATTTTAACCAGAATTCATAGCGAGAGTGTATTTATTCTTTTCTTTATGCTAAGAAAATAAGCTATACAGTTATCAAACAACGGCGACCAAAGGGACTACTTTATGACCAATAATATTAAGCGAATCGGATTTATCGGTGGCGGCAACATGGCAGAAGCGATCATCAAGGGGTTACTTGAGGCTGCCTGTCCAACTGAGAAGGTTCTCGTCGCTGAGCCGAGCGATCTGAGGCGCGAACATCTCGCTGAAGCCTATGCTGTTGGTGTGACCAGCGACAACCTCGAAGTCATTCGTCAATGTGATGTCGTGATACTGGCGGTCAAGCCACAGATCGCTGATGAGGTTATCACTGGCTTCGCCAGTGCCTACCGCAAAGAAACATTGCTGGTTTCAATCCTGGCAGGGGCCTCCTGTGCATACATTGAGCAACATTTCGACACCGCGGCTCGGGTGGTGCGGGTCATGCCGAATACCCCGGCACTGGTCGGCGAAGGTGCAACAGCGATTTGTCCGGGGCACAATACCAGCCACGATGATTTGATGTTAGTGCGTCATCTGTTTGAAACTGTGGGGCAGGTCCAGGTCATAGATGAGCGACAGATGGATGCCGTTACCGGACTTTCAGGCTCGGGACCAGCTTATGTCTACACGATTATTGAAGCGCTGGCTGATGGTGGAGTCCGTGAAGGTTTGCGACGTGACATTGCTCATGCCCTGGCCGTACAGACAGTGGTTGGCGCGGCGCTGATGGTGCGCGAAACTGGGGAACATCCGGCGATTCTGAGGGATCGGGTCTGCTCTCCTGGTGGCACCGCAATTACCGGTGTCAGTACGCTTGAGAACAAGGGCTTGCGTACGACCTTGATGGAAGCGGTCAGCGCTGCGGCAAGCCGTTCTCGTGAGTTGGGTGACGCATAAGGTAAGTTTGTTGTTTTATTAACCAGAGCCACTGCAAACGAAAGTCTGCAGTGGCTTTTCTGTTTTATGGTAGGAAATAGCGAGCCTTTTATGCAATTATGCACTTATGCATTTAAATGCAAACTCGCATAAAGGGCTCTGAGATGAATACAACAAATAAAGAGCTGGCTATTGAGGAATTGAATCGAGAGTTGAATGCTATCATCAACTCCTCTTCAGACGGACTCTTTGTCTGCCGCGCCGATGGCAGGGTCATCCGGATTAATCCAGCCTCTGAGAGGATGCATCATATTCAGGCTGACGATGTCCTGGGGCGCAATATTTTCGAACTTGTCGAAGAAGGTTTTATCGATCGTAGTGCTGCTCTTGAGACGATTCGCAGTCGCAAACAGATCAGTGTGTTGCAGAATCATCGTGGCCGCAAGTTGATGTCTACCGGCACTCCAGTCTTTGATGAACAGGATGAACTTGCGCTGGTGGTTGTTACGGTTCGTGATGTTACTGAGATTGATCAACTTCATCGGAGTATCGAAGAGGAGGAGGCTCGCAGTAGTCAGTTCCGAGAGCAGATGCTGGCGATGCAGCAATTGGAGTTGGAGTCGCGTCAGATAATTGCGCGAAGTGCGACCATGGT
>RRYU01000220.1_pt1 | contig 10510 bp, 10 predicted proteins | sample 2162651 | NCBI WGS metagenome assembly RRYU01 (sample SAMN10267283, study PRJNA491782) | microbial mat metagenome | isolation source: biomat in the production well | place: Japan: Minami-Kanto gas field, natural gas well KTG3 | collected 2017-06 | reverse complement strand
CCGCAGCGCCTCAGCTATGGCGCGATCAGCCTCGATCTGGATGCGCATCGCGCCACGATTGCCGGAGTACCCTTGGATCTGACCCCCAGCGAGTTTGATCTATTGGCGCTGCTCATGCGCAATCCCGGCCATGCCTTCACCCGCCTCGAACTGATCGAACAGGGCTTGGGCTATGCCTATGCGGGGATGGAGCGCACCGTAGATAGCCATATTAAGAACCTGCGCAAGAAGATCGAGCGTGACCCCCAAGCCGCACCACTGATCGAGACCATCTATGGGGTGGGCTACCGGCTACGCCAGGAGTAGGCAGCGATGCACAAACTCTGGGCACAACTCAGCCTCGGTTTCGCCGCCGTCATCCTGGTCAGTATCCTCACCGTTGCATGGCTCACCAACATGCAAGCCGACTCAACCTTTCGTGCGTACCTAACCCAGAACCAATTGGCCAATTCGGGGCTGACCGAGAGCCTAGGAATGGCCTACCAACGCGACGCAGATTGGTCGGGTGCATCTGCCATTCTGGATACATATGTGCAGAGCAACGAGCCGCTGCATGGGCAAGGCATGGGGCGGGGGCAGGGCATGGGGCGCGGGACAATAAGCCTGATCCTGGCTGATACGAACGGGCAGGTGATCTACCCGGCGACAGGAGGGCAAATCGGACGGAGCGAACTCAACACCGCCCTCCCCATCACCGTTGCCGAGCAGACGGTGGGCTACCTCATCGCCCACGAGCATAGTGGGGTTGCCCTCTCACAAGCGGCGCAACGATTTTTGAGCCAGATCAACATGGCCATCATCCAGGCGGGACTGGTGGCCGGTGTGGTTGGCATCATCCTCGGCCTGATCGTGGCGCGCAGCCTTGCGGCGCCGCTGGCTCAACTAGCCACTTCGGCGCGGCGGATTGCGTTGGGCCACTTTGACGAACGGGTCGCCCAGGCGGGGCCGGAGGAGGTGGCGGAGGTGGGCAGCGCCTTCAACGAGATGGCAGCGGCACTAGAGGTGGCCGAAGAGCAGCGCCGCCATATGGTGGCCGATATTGCCCACGAACTGCGTACCCCACTGACCGTCATCCAGGGCAACCTGCGCGCCATTTTGGATGATGTCTACCCACTGAGCAAAGCCGAGATCGCCACGATCTATGACAGCACCATCGGGCTGCACCGTCTGGTGGATGATCTGCGCGAACTCTCGTTGGCCGAATCGGGGCATCTGCATTTGCACCTCGAACCAACCTCGGTTGAGCCGCTGCTCATGCGGATGATCGGCCTCTTCACTGAACCGGCCAATGCACGGGGGGTGAGCCTGAGCCTCGTGATTGCCCCCGATCTACCGCGTATCCAGGCGGATAGTGAACGCATTGCCCAAGTGCTCACCAACTTCCTGGCCAATGCACTGCGCCACAGCCCATCCACGGGTACTATCAGCCTGAGTGCCGAGCATGATCCCCAACGCCCCGGCCACATCCTGATCGCAGTCAGTGACCAAGGCACGGGCATTACCGCCACCGATCTGCCCCACGTCTTTGATCGCTTCTGGCGGGCTGACCGCTCGCGCAGCCGGGGGCAGGGGGGCAGTGGCTTAGGACTCGCGATTGCCCGCCAGATCATCCACCTGCACGGCGGTCAGATTGGGGTAGAGAGCCAACTTGGTCAGGGTAGCCGCTTCTGGGTGAGCCTGCCTATCCAAACGGCAACGTAATATCCTGTGGCTCATCAGGAATCGGGGGCGGGTTGTCGAGTAATCCTACGTCATCGGGATTACGGATGCTATGGAACGACGTTGCGTTGACTGTAAACGGAAGTTGCTGGAGTTCTGGTGGTAATGCGCGGTACTTCTTGGGATCATCGTAGCTGGTGTGGGCTTGGATCGGATCGTCTATCTTGTTATTCTCCACAAAATAGACATTCGGTAAGGGCAGGCCATTGGCATCGAGATGCCCCGCACCGACATTCATAGCCAAACGATCATCAGGATCTACATAGAAACGCACATCGGTATTGGCCAACAGTGCTGCGATCTCGGCACTCGGCTGACTCGGCGGGAAGCCGTCGCGCTGCGGATCTTCGGGGCGCACCGCACCATACGTGGTGATGCTGCGGATCTCATACCCATCCGCGAGGATACGTTGCTGAATCTCTGGGTCATTGAGCAGCATCATGGTCATCCCACCGCCCATGCTATGGCCGGTAAAGTTGAGCGTATCACCAGGGGGAATATGATCGAGGTAGGCCAGAAAACGCTGCTTGACCAGTGGGTAATAGGCATTCAGCGATGGGTCGAGGTCATGCGCGGTACGCATCACTGACGCCATCCCATTGGGAGCCACATGCATATTCCCCGGATCGAGGCCACAGATCGCGATGATATGCTCATGGGGCTGGATCTTCTGCCATGTCACCTGCTCGTTATAGTAGGGGCTGATCGCACTATGCTCACCAGCCATCAGCGACCATGCGGGCAAGTCAAGATCTCCCGTCGCATAATTGACCTGCGAGCCCACAAACGCATCAACCGCCCAGACATGAAAGTCACGCCAACTCTGGTGGCGGGTATGGGGATTATCAAAGAGAGTGCCGCGCATCCGGATATTGAGGCGCTCAATCTCTTCGGCGAGAGGCAGCAGGATGGCCGGATCAACCTTATTGAAGGCCATGTTCCAGAACGCTTGGTGGATGAGTTTCATCTTATCCCAGGTCATACTGGGCATTTGCCATTCGTGATCCCCAACCATGATCAGCCCCAGCATGATAGCAAGATCGAACAGCACTGGGTTAATAACATCCCAGTCTATCTCTTCACTCGCATTGAGTTCGCGTAGTGATTCTAAGAGACTGGTAGCCATCATATTCCATGCCCAGCGATCAAGATTCGCCATTGATTCGTCAGCAATCCTAGCCCCACGCTGCACATCTTCTACCAACTCTTGGGTAGCTTGTTGGAGCGTACCAACCCGCTGCCACAAACTTGGTGCGGAGGTGCCGACTGTACCTAGGGTAAGGGATTGGCGATCAACCATACTGAACGTCGTAGCCACCCCACGTACTTGGTTTGCCAACTCGGCATTACGGCGACTCAGCGCCATAATGCGGCTACTCATACTTGGGATGGAGCCGAGTGAATACTCCTGACAACGTGCCGCAGCATGGGCGACGGCATCGCCCACCCGGCGACTCTGAGTACCAAGCTCATCGGCCTGGGTTGTCAGGGTATGGACAAAGAAGAGCATACTTGGTGGGCATGCCGAACTGATCATAGGCGTCTCCTATGGCATATGAACGGTTCACACGTAGGGTAAAGGAAATCTCGTTGTGGCTTCGACACGCTGGCTTCGACACGCTGGCTTCGACACGCTGGCTTCGACAAGCTCAGCCAGCGTGTCGAAGCCAACCTAACGGCTAGGAGTTACCACCGGCGCTCATAATGTTCTGGTTGATCTGGGAGATCTGGCGTCGCATCTCCTCAAGCGTCTGCTGGACGCTGCGCAGCTTACCATTGGTATCGGCCCAGTAACCCCGGAACTGACCAGCCAACTGGCCATCCCAGTTATTCGGATCGGAGAGGATTTGGCCTTGGGCATGCAGCTCATTGATCTGGTCGAGCAGTGGCCCATTGACGATCATCTGAAAACGGGAGATAGCGTTGCGAGCGGTACCAGTGGAGAGAACGCGGTCACTCATTGGGTTACTCCTGTGCTATACGGGTGGGTACAAACGTCTCGCCATCTATACCGTTTGAGCAGGTCAAAAAGATGTGCTCTGGTCTACTGGATAAGGCCATTCAGGGCATGCGCAAAGTCCTTGGGGCTGCGCCCCAATCCCCACTTTTTGTTGTTGTTTTGCGGCGAAGCCGCAAAACAACAACAAAAAAGATCTTCGGGGGTGGCGAAGCCACCCCCGAACCCCCACCGGAGGTGACTTTGCACAGCCCTGGTAAGGCCATCACCCATCCTTGCAGATTACGCAGGGGCGTGTTATGATCGGCGCTATCTCTTCTCAATACCAGCCACACTACCTAATACCTATGTCATTGGTGGAATCTCCCATCCCCAACGAGATCGAGCAGATCCGCCTCGTTCTCGCATCAGGATCGCCTCGCCGTCATGAACTGCTTAGCTGCCTAGGGCCACCCTACCATACCCTAAGCAGTGATGCGGAAGATCGGGACGATCCCGTTCCGCCTGCTCTCCTATCCGCGCTCCCTCCCTTCCCGCTCGCCCATACCACCCACCCCTCACTTCTCGCATGGCGAAAGGCGAGCCACGCCGCTGCCCTCTCACCTCGGCACACCACCATCCTGGGTGCCGATACGATTGTGGTAATTGATGAACAGGTACTGAACAAGCCACGAGATCCACACGAGGCCCAACAGATGTTGGCGCAACTCTCCGGGCGGAGCCATGTGGTCTATACGGGGATGTGTGTTATCCAACACCAGTCGGTGGTATTGCCCTGTCTGTTTGGCGAGATTATGCCCGTATCGTGCTTTGTCTACCCCTACCGGATCTGGTTGGAACTGGTAGCGAGCGAAGTCGAGATTGCTCCACTGAGCAGCAGTGATATCGAGCGTTACGTAGAGACCGGGGAACCCCTCGATAAGGCCGGGGCGTATGGGATTCAGGGTTTAGGGGGGGAGTTGGTGCGGGCGGTGCGGGGGAGTTACACGGCTGTTGTGGGTTTACCACTGACCCATACCCATCGTCTGTTATCCGCCGCTGGGATTGAGAACCTGCGTGACCCAGAGCAGTCCTATCTGCATTGGCTCAACACTATGGGAAAGGAGCCGCTACCATGCCCACCAACCCTACCATAAAGCTGCTGATCGTTGATGATCATCCGCTCTTCCGCCAGGGGGTGCGCTGGGCGCTCTCATCGGAGGAGGATGTCCAGATTCTGGGTGATGCGGCCAGTGCTGAGGCGGCATTGGCGTGGCTGGAGGCGGCAGGCCCTAACCATGAGCCGAATGCGATGTTGGTGGATCTCAATCTGCCGGGGATGAATGGCCTGGATCTGACGCGCCAGATACGGCGGCAGTACCCCAGTATTGGGGTGGTGATGCTGAGTATGCACGAGAGTGACGAGCAAGCCTTCAATGCCCTGCGCGCCGGGGCAGCGGCTTATCGTTCTAAAGATGTTAAACCCCAGGCGCTGGTGGATATTCTACGCCGGGTGACCCGTGGCGAGTATGTGATTAACGATGTAGTACTCGAAGAACCCCAGGTGGCCAAGCGGGTACTCTCCCAGTTTCGGAGCCTGCACGAGGCGGTGGATAGCACCGATCCCTCTGCCGAGTTCCCCATCTTTAGCCCCCTGAGCGAACGGGAAATTGAGGTGCTTGAGCGCATTGCAGCCGGTGGTAGCAACAAAGAGATCGCCGACTCGCTCAGCATCAGCACCCAGACGGTCAAGAACCATATCTCATCCATCTTGCGCAAGCTCTCGCTGAATGACCGCACCCAGGCGGTGCTCTTCGCGCTGCGGCGCGGTTGGATCGAGACCCCCACATCTATTCGGCAGGGCGAGAATCGTCAGGCGGAGTTTGACCCGGAGGGGCGTTGATACGCAATGGCAATGCAAGCGCGCTCACCTTGCTGGTTCTGTCGAGGAATCCTTCGACAGGTAAAACGTTCAGGGTCAGATGCCTGTGCATCTGCAATCGCTGTCGGGTTCGCCCGACAGGGCACCCGTAAACGTGCCGTACTGCTCGGATGCCGACTTGTCGGTAGCGCCAGAGCAAAGCCCCCGCCTTTAGGCGGGTGGTGGTTTACGCTGATAACGATAGATTGCTAGGTTAATCCGCAAATCTGGTCGTGCTCGGAGTAGGTGTCGAAGTGCGTCTTCGAGTACCGCATCCGCGCTCGAATAGAGCTTAGCATTTACGAGATCTTGTGCGGTCGTTATATCTAATGCTCCTTCTTATGCCCCATACTCTCTCCCCACATCAGGCGGATGAAGCGTAGCCCATACTGCACAAACGAGATCCCAAAGGGGATCATCGCTATGCAGAGTAGTGGACGTCCACTGCGCGGCCCGTCGGCGACGTAGCCGAGGGTGGCGGCGGTGAGCGCCACGGTGGTGGCTTTGCCGCTCGATTGGGCGGTAGTAATCTTGGCGCGCCGCCCTAGTACGACAAGTGCCGCCAGCAGAATCCCGATGTCGCGGAAGAGCAACAAGCCGGTGATCGGCCAGGGGAAGCCACGGGTGCGCGAGAGCATGATCGCGGTAGAATCGAGTACCAATTTGTCCGCAATCGGGTCGAGTAACTCACCCAAGCGCGACACCTCGCCCCGCGAGCGGGCGATTGGCCCGTCTATTGCGTCGGTGAACATCGTGAACGCGAAGCACGCTAATGCCTCGCGTCGCCGCTCCGGCTGCCCAAGGTAGAAGAGCGTCACTGGCAGCAGCAGCAACCGGCTGATGGTGAGCAGGTTCGAGGGGTAGAGGAGTTCTTTGGCCTCGATCTTCATGTTGTCCATATCTTCTACCCCTCTTCCTGTTACATCGGGCGCATCCCAGTGGGCATCATCTGTTGGGTCATCTGGCCCAGCAGGTGGCCAAAGACCGCGAGGGCATAGATGCTGGTAAAGAGCGCACCTACACCGAAAGCGACACTACCCACACTCGCTACCATACCACACAGGATCTGGAGCAACCAGAGAACGATCCAGCCGCCCAGATTGCTGCGCACCATGGACATCACCTCGCCCACCTTGAGCGCCGGGCTCAGTTCGCCGGTCTGAATATGGCGCACCAGAGCCGCCAGGGTGATCGGTTGTAGCACCAGACTGACGATCACGATGAGTGGCATGAGACAGAACATACTCATCATCGCTATCCCAACCGCAGCATCTTCACTTCCGGAAGCTACTCCACCACCTAGCATAAGGATGCAGGAGAAGGCACATATGAGCAGCAAGATCGGCAGTGCGTAGACGATCTGGATGACGAGGGTGGGCAACCCATTGGTGAAGGTCTCACCCAGATGGTTCCAGCGCGGCAACGGGCGGCTCTGGCCCATCGCGACGTTGCGTGCGGTCTCGAAGAGGAATCCTAGCAACACGATTTGGCCAAAGATGGGAACCACCATGATCAGGCCACCGATGAGAATGATCGTGATCCACTCTTCATCCTCGAACACAAAACTGAAGGCACGTCCAATATCCATGATGAAGCCTCCCTTGATTCAGGGTCGCATCGTCTATGCGATATCTATTGTACGTCCTCGCAGTTCAAATGGATGCAGGAGATTTCATCTTCTCTGCCACATGCCACTGCATACTTGGTTCTAGCTTGCCGCGCTCGGCATAGAGGCGGTCAGTCAGGGCACGCACCAGGGGGAATTCATCTACCAGTGCGCCTTCATCCTCCCAAAACTCGTGTAATGCACGGCTCCCGGCGCGTTCATAGGCGAGTGCCTGGGCCAGCATCTCTACGTGATCTAGCGCCTTGACCAGACGCGCCTCCTGCGAGCCACCGCTACAATACTCATCCCACAACTCAAGGTACGCATCAGCCTGGGGTAGCTCCGCAAAGAGTTCGATGAATGCGCGCCGTTCCGCCTCGCGCTTGGCAGCCGCACCAAAGAGGCGTCGTGCTGAGGCGGGTAGATCGCCGATCAGCGCCTCGGCAATGTCGTGGAGCAATGCTATCGCTAAGAGACGGCCACGATCAATCCCTGGCAGTTGATCGCCAATCAGCATGGCTAAGGATGCGACTGCGAAGGTGTGTTCGGCTATGCTCTCCACATCGCGCATGCCGCGCTGGAGCCAACCCGTGCGTGGCAACAGTTTGAGACTCAGCAGCCGATTTTGAAGTTCGAAGAGGGCTGAAACAGAGGGGGGGGCGGTATCCATACGATATCCTCCGCTGGTGTGTGGGAGAGACGAAAAGAGCCTGCGCACGCGCAGGCTAGATACGTAGCTTGGTAGTAGTTGCCTGGAAGGAAATTATCGCACTGAAATAGTCGAGAGTCAATGCTCAACAATGCTATAATCTGCACCAAGATAGCAGATCCAGAGGCTCAAGCTATGCCAACACCAGAAATTGCTCAACGTATTCGGATCTATCTGAGTCAGGATGATGCCTGGCAGGGGCGGCCACGCTATGTTGCCATTCTCGACCACTTGCGCACGATTGGGGCCACGGGCGCTACGGTGCTGCAAGGCTTGGCCGGGTTTGGCCCTGGAAAGCGCACCCAGTCGGGTAAGATCGAACGCCCCGATCAGCATCAATCGGTGGTGGTGGAGTGGATTGATCGCCGGGATCGGGTGGAGCGCCTGTTGCCCCTGATTGATGATCTCCTGGCCGAGAGCCTCGTCACTATTGAGGATGTGCCGGTCTACCGGGCGGTGTTGCGGGGTAGTGGCCCACTTAAGGGCGACCGCACGGTGGGTGATGTGATGCGTAGCCCTGCGCCGACCACCACGACGGAGGCGACGGTGGGGGCTGCGTTGGCGTTGCTGATCAAGCATCGTCTTTCGGTACTGCCGATCAGTGATACTGAAGGCCACTTGGCGGGGTTGATCTCGGAGCAGGAGTTGGCGTGGCGGTTGGGGTTGCGCATGCCGCTGCCACTCTTTGGCCAACTCACGCCTGATGAGCGTGATACTCTGGTTGCGCCGCGTATCAATCGCCCCATCCAGGAGGTGATGAATACAGAACCGCGTAGTGTCTCACTCTTCACGAGCCTGCCGCAAGCCCTCGTGACGATGATCGAGTGGAACTATGCCCACATTCCGGTGGTGGATCGCGACGCGAAGGTGGTGGGGATCATTGGACAAGAGGATGTGCTGCGCGTGGTGGTGGAGCAGGAAGCCGCTACCTCCAGCACGATTACCGATGCCGAGCCACCTACCACGGTGGCGATGGTGATGCAGACGCTCGCTCCTCAATTGAGTATGGGGCAGCCATTCGCGCTGGCGCTCGCCCAGTTGGTGGCTACGCCTACGCGCCATATCCTCATTACTGATAGTGCGGGCAAACTGCGTGGGACGCTCGATCTGGGTGGGGTGTTACCGCGACTCGATCCTGAGGTGCGGGCGGCTATGATGAAAGCCTTGCATAGCCCCCAACTCGGTACGTTTAAGAATGGGCCTCAATACCCAATAGATCCCTTTGTCCAACCCGATCCGTCTAGTCTGCCGCCCGATATGCCCATTAGCCAAGCAGCATACCGCTTGCTTGAGTTGGGCTACGAGAGCCTGCCCGTGGTAGATGGCGAGCAGCGATTGTTGGGTATAATAGCTCGTGGTGGCCTTATTCGGGCTATTCTACAACAGAGTGAATAATTGTTCTAGTGGTGTCTGTCCGTCTGTGACAACATCTGTGTATCAATCATGCAAAAGACCTTCTTGATTACTGGTGGTGCTGGCTTCCTCGGTATTAACCTTGTGCGCTACCTGCTTGAGCGTGGCCATACCGTGCGCAGCCTCGATATTGCTACCTTCGACTACCCTGAACGCGACCGGGTTGATGTCCATGTGGGTGATATTCGCGACCGGGCTGCGGTGGATCGGGCGATGCAGGGGGTGGATATTGTTGTCCATACTGCTGCTGCGCTGCCGCTCTATAAGCCCGAAGACATCTTCTCCACCGATATTGACGGCACACGCACGGTGCTCCAATCGGCTTCCGATCACAAGGTTGAGCGTGCCATCCATATCTCCTCCACGGCGGTGTATGGTATCCCTGACCACCACCCGCTGCTGGAGACCGACAAGATGGATGGGGTTGGGCCTTACGGTCAAGCCAAGGTGCAGGCGGAAGAGGTGTGTCTCGATTTCCGCAAGCGTGGCATGTGTGTGCCCATTCTGCGCCCCAAGTCCTTCATTGGGCCAGAGCGGCTTGGCATCTTCGCCCTGCTCTATGATTGGGCAAAGGATGGTAAGAACTTCCCGCTGCCCGGTAACGGGAAGAATCGCTACCAGTTGTTGGATGTGGAAGACCTGTGTGACGCGATCTATCGCTGTGCTACCCAGGATGTGGTTCTGGTAAATGATACGTTCAACATCGGAGCGAAGGACTTTACCACGATTAAAGAGGATTTCCAGGCGGTTCTGACCTATGCGGGTAAGGGAAAGAAGATTATCACCTTCCCCAGCGCCCCGATGGTACTGGCCCTCAAGGTTCTCGAAGCCCTCAAGCTCTCGCCGGTCTACAAGTGGGCCTACGGTACTGTCACCGAAGACTCGTTCGTCTCCGTGGAGAAGGCGGAGCGTATTTTGGGCTTCTCGCCCAAGTATTCCAATAAGGACGCATTGATCCGCAACTATCAGTGGTACATCGCCCACGAAGCCGATTTTAAGGGCTCCACTGGGGTGTCGCACCGCGTTCCCTGGAGCCAGGGTATCCTCAAGTTGGCTAAGTTCTTCTTCTAGGGAACATCGCGTAGGGGCGCGTCGCGCTCCATGCGTCCGCAAGCCATGTGGATACTCCGAATCACCGTGTCGGAGGGCGCGGCGCGGGGCTTCGACAAGCTCAGCTTCGACAAGCTCAGCTTCGACAAGCTCAGC